>Ga0180435_10001721_pt1 | contig 22581 bp, 17 predicted proteins | sample SS_ome_3_FD_132467 | JGI IMG/M metagenome (GOLD analysis project Ga0180435, IMG submission 132467) | Hypersaline lake sediment archaeal communities from the Salton Sea, California, USA - SS_3_S_1 metaG | ecosystem: Environmental > Aquatic > Non-marine Saline and Alkaline > Hypersaline >... | reverse complement strand
CGGCATGTAAGGTTCCCAGGTGATTGATTAGTTTCTTATCGTATTCCATCTCAAGAATGTATCCTTCCTTGACGGTGGGTTGGATTCCTAGGTATCTGTTAAATGGGACATCTTGTACATTCATATCGATTGTTTTTTAAACTGAATGACCCGGTTCCATTCTTCTGTGCTTGTTCAGCTTCGTGTGACTCATAGTAAACTTTTGTAACAGCCAGTCAATAGTCTTTGGAATTACTTCGTCCAGATAGTTGGCGCAGACATGTTCACCATCGGGATAATACACCAGTTCCTTTTCACCCGCTGCCCATTCCATATAGATTTCCGCATGCTTTTTCCCCTTGGGTATGATTTTATCATTCCCCGAATGAAATAACAAAAACGGACATTCAAGAGGTGGTGCTTTGGTGATATCGTAATTCAGGTATTCCAATGATTCCTTGTAAGAGTCTAAACCCGTGGCATGAGGGAAACACCTTTGTAAAACTGGATTTGCCCTGTAGCCGGTGGGTATCAGGCTTAGTTTTGCAGGCCCTCCGTTCCCCACTGCACATGTAACTCTTGGATCGTGAGCCGCCACCAAAGGAGAGAAATATCCCCCCATGCTGAACCCGATGGTGGCGATCCGGTTCAAATCAATTTCATCAAAATGGTGAGCCTCAAACCAATTCAAAATTTCCGTCACGGATTTCTCATAGTCCGGGATCATCTTCATGCTGTAACCCATTTCACCCTGCCCGGGACCGTCAAACACAAAGGTGTTAAACCCGGCTTCCACAAGCAGCTCTGACCAATAGTGCTGCTCTACCTCTTTAACATTATCCATTCCATTTATCAATATAATTAAAGGCCTTTTATGCTCTTGCTGCAACCTCAGATACCCTGGAATTACGGTTTCGCGAAAGGGGATTTCTATCCTTCTTGGTCTATCCTCGGGATTATTCAGCGAGATTGCCCGTTCATAGAGCCGCCTTATCTCATGCATGGCTAAGTCTTTCTTCAGCTCATCGAAATAGAAAAAATGTTGTCCAACGTGATAACAGCCAGCTGATGCATGAAATAAATTTCTTGCAGTAAGCAGGTTTCCCTGCTGCAGCGAGTTTTCTGCTTTATGATCCAGTGCTTTTCCTTCTTCCGACCATTCATCCAGCCAGTGGAACCAGTTCTGGGTTCTTGCTACTACTCTTTGTATCCTATCAATATCCACCTGGGCCAATAAAAACCTGGAGTACCAGTGATGGTAGACCCTTTTTTCGTTGCAGATCAACCCAAAGAATATCCGTTCTTTTAAACTCAAATTTTTCATGACAAAATCACTTTTTAATTAAATGTTCATTTTTGGTTATTCCCTTTGCAGGGCTTGCAAAATAAACCGCTCGATGATCTCGAATTGATGTACTCTGGACAGGTAATTGGCGCCCGTAAACACCAGGACCATATCCAGATCCTGGAGGATAATTATTTTTTGTCCTCCCCAGCCCAGGGCGAAATAACATGGAATTAATACACCCTTATGCTCGACCTTGTTAGTCCACCAGGTATAGGCGTATCCCACTTTTCTGGCATCCTCACCGGGGATCTTAATTCCTGTATTTCCCGGATAGGGAGTCGTGCATTTGGACACCCATTTCTCAGATATGATCCGCGTTCCGTTCCACACCCCCTTATTCAGCATCATGGCCCCCACCTTTACCATATCTCTTGGAGTGAGTTTTAAACCGCCTGCCCCCTGTATTTCCCCTGAAGGAAAGATTAACCACCATTCGTGAGATGTAATTCCCATGGGTTCAAACAGGTATTTGGAAGAAAATTCGTCCAGGCTCATCCCTGTGGCATTTTTCAGAATTTCCACGAGGATCTGGATGTCGCCACCTGAATAATTGAAGCGTGTGCCGGGTTCTGCCACCAAATCTCTGCCCAGTGCATAGTTAACTGGGCCTCCCTCCCAAAACCAGATCCCAATTTGATCGTTCAGAACAGAGCTTAAAGGAATGCCCCATTCGTTCCATAACAAACCGGAGCTCATGGTTAGTAGATGTTCAATAGTGATTTTAGCCTTGGCTTCCGTTTTTAGATGCTGATGACCGGGAAGATAATCGAATATGGACTGGTTCACATTTTCGATGAAGCCCTGATCAATGGATATTCCAATGCACAGGGAGGTAATGCTTTTGCTTACGGAATGGGTGCAATGGAGAAGGTCTCTGTTCCAGGATATTTTTTCGCCCTTGTGCCCGGGACCCTCCCATAGATATTGATGTCCTTCGAAATATTCCTCTACAACCAGGAGCTCATCCTTATATATAAGCATCGAGTGAACTTCTCCATACTTGCCATGAAAAATCCTATCCACAGCTTTCAGGATCCTGGTTTCATTCATATGTATTTCGCTGAGTGAACCCACCTGCAAACCGTCATTGTTTTCCACAGGGGGGGTATAGGGAAATTGAGAAGACAGATCCTTTTCACATCCTAAGATTACAATGGTTGAAATCAGTACGATGAATAATGGTTTCATAACGCTAGATTTAATTATTGAGTAAATAGACGATGTAAGACCAGCATCCATAGGTAAAGTCCGATACCAAAGTCCAGATGATTGATCAGGTTTGTCTTTAAGATACGGATCCGTTTGGCCGATTTGCTGGCCATGATGCCAAAACCGATGCTGGGCAAAAGCCAGAACCAGGAAAAGGCGACAGTAAATAACCCGTAAAAGAGTGTCGTCCAGACATTATCCCGAAGGTACTGAATCTGGGTGGCCAGAACAAGAAAGCAAGCTGCCAAAATGATGCCTATCAGGTAATGAGACAGATAATACCAGGCATTTTCATTGTTCAATGCCCGGGCCCTGTTGATGTCTGTATGCGCAAATTTACCTTTGCACATGTACAGGAACCACCGGCCCATGGCCTCGGAGCTGATGAAGGGATAAATAATACCTCTTTTTGACAGGATTTTTGCCAGGGAATCCATGAAAAAAGTGGCCCAGATTCCTGATAATATGGCTTCAAAAAAGATCATTGTGACTTTCAACATTGTATTTGTTTATAGGGTTTTAACAGGGATTTCATTGAAGCTTAATTTGGCGGCAGAGGCAGCTTATGTTTTTTTAGAAATGTGAGCTTGTCCCAGTAGGCTCTCTGGATTTTTATTCTTCCGTTACACACATAAAAAATACTGCAGCCTTTAACGCCGGCAGAATCTTTCCATTCGAGGACTACCCATTGTTCGGTTTCTATAATTTGTTCGGGAACCGATGTCATTCGCGTCGTTTTAAAACCGGCAGACAGCATTCTTTTGATTGCCTCTCTTCCTTTTACCGGGCCATAAACCATCTGGTGCATAATTGCATCTTCGTGGTAGAGCTCGGCCAGTTTTTCAGCATTTCCGCGATTGAATAGTTCAATCCACCTTAATATGGTTTCGTTTGTTTTCATATCCTTGGATGTATCAGATTTTTTTAATTGGCCAGACTAAGATTTGTGTGAAGCAATTCGTTCGGAACCAGTGATAAGCTTTCCTTATTTTCAAAAAATTTATCTATGCTGGTGTGCTTCATGCTGCAGGTTTGTATGCTTGAATCAATGGCCCTTTTTTTCATCATTCTGAAGACAAAAGATCTTTTGTAATCTTCCATATCGTCGGCGGATCTCCATTGATATATCCCCATCCAGTGACCACTCAGGCTGTTGACTGCATAAATCTTCTGCTTAAAACCAGGGAAGCCGGCGATTAATAACATGGGAATAAGTGATGCCAATTTGTTAGCCTGGTATGAGAGATGTGCAAACTTAAAGCTAACAAGCATCAGGTGCCCGTCCTGGCTGGACTTCCCTTTCAGGTCCAGAATATTCCTAAATACAGTATAGATTTCCCGCGGATCATTGCCAATGTAGGATCCCAGGTGCTCTCTTGATAAACTCAAGCGTCCGATATACAGCTTGATCAGGGCAGTGAACAAGCATACCGGGGGCGATTTTCTGATCTTTCTAGACATGATGTATTATTTATCAGTTATTTCCTGTGCCATCATCCTGTAATATTCACCCAGACTTCGGGATCCATATTCCGGAGCCCTCATGGGCATGGTCATGACCTTCATGAAGAACTCCACAGGGCCATAGGTTCGTGACGAGGAGAAAATCCTCATAAGGAAGAGTGTGAGCCGTGTGACAAAAACCGGCACATAAGCTATTTTGGAAGTTTTACCCAGTGCGGTGAAGGCCTTAAGGGCAATTTGTTTGTGGGTGAGGGTATTTGGTCCTCCAATATCCAGTTCCAGGTTCTTTCCACCCATCTCCCGGCTGCAAAATCTGGCCAGATCGGCACCATGGATGGGGTTGATCAGGTATTTACCTTTTCCAAACAGGGTAACCTTTCCCTTCCGGGCCATCTTCAGGAACTCTTCCATATCTGAGAAAAATCCATTGGGGCGCACAATGACATAGTTCATGCCGGAGGACTTAAGTTCAGAGGCGAAACGCTCTTTGGCTTCTACCATTTTTAGATGGCTTAGCTTTTCAGCATTGAATACAGAGATGTACATGAAACATGAGACCTTCGATGTCAGGGCCTCATCCAGGAGATTCCTGTTCCCCTGGTAATCCACATCCATGTAGCTGAGTCCATCTTTTTGGCGTGTAATTCCCACACTGGAGAAAACATAGTCCATATCAAGACAGATCCCGCGAAGCGTCGACGGATCGCTTACTTCCCCAATCCAGGCCTCATCTATATAAGGTCTGATGAGTTCCAGCCCTGATTCGTTTCTGGCAAGAGCCCTGATGAAATAGCCCATCCTTCGGAATTCCATTACAGCATGTTTTCCCAGGTAACCTGTGGCCCCGGCAATCAGTATCCTTTTTTGTGTGTTGTTATGTTGTTGATTGGTTTTCATTTTGATGCAAAAGTTTGTTATTAGCTTGTAAGTCAAATCTACAGGGATTTGAGCAAGCCTGCCTTTTACGTGTAGGGAAGAGTATGCTATTGAAAGGATCAGGCACCAAAGCTGTGGTGAATGGTCAATAGTGGGGTGACAGGAAGAGAAATCAAAGGGATATAATGTGGATTGAATTTCCGTACAAAAGCTACCCCTGCGACCGCGATGGTTCTTTCCATCAGACCTGCTGGGCTCGGAGCTGGGCAGTTACCTCCTTGCCACGAGACCTGGATATGGGGATCTCTTCCCCAATTTCCCGGGAGGTCAGGGTGTAACCCGATGCATCTCCTCTGACCTCAAATTTCTGAGCCAGGTTGACAAGGTAGGACCGGTGACAACGGACGATGGCAGGATCTTCCAGCTGAGGCTCCAGGTTCTTTAAGGTGATGCGTAGCAGGCGTTCCTGCATCTGTTCGTTTTCTTTCCAGTAGATCCTTGAATAGTTATCTTCTGCAGCAGCATACCACAAATCGGCCAGGTTAAGCTCCAGTTTCTCATGGGTGTCTGTCTGAATCGAAACAAACTTCCCACTGTCACTTCCCTTGAAAGTACGGCGACAGATTTTCCTGAATCGTTCATCGTTCCTGTAAACCTTCCACATGGGTTCCGACTGGACAAAAAGAAAATCGTACTCCCTGTTCTCCATGCCCTTATCGATGTGATCCAGGGCTCGTTCACGATTTTTCAAGGCCGTATAAGCGATGGCAAGATGGAAGTTTGGGGACACCATTTCCTTTTTTCTAGCCATTTCCTCCAGGATTTCCAGCTGCTTGAAGGCTTTTTCCGCTTTGCCGGTTGCAGCGTACAGGAATGCCAATCCACTGATTTTGTATGCCTGAAAATCTTTGATTTCCGGGAAGGATTCAAATGCTTTCAAGGCCTGGTCTGTATCCCCGGCAAATACCTGGATCCATGCCCGCTGAAATTGCCGGAGCGGATTTTCAGATTCAAGTTTTATAAGTTCATCGCAGATCTCCAGCGACTTGTCATATTCTTCTTTAGCAAAGTAGACCCTTAAGAGACGCACCTTGATATCAATCGAGCAGGGATCAAGCTCTTGAGCCAGTTTCAGCTCCAGCAGGGCCTGTTCCACATTACCGGACATGAAGAAAAACATGGCATAGTACATACGAAGCTGTGCTGACCCGGGATATATCTGCAATAGATCCAGGACGTATTGCCTGAACTTTGGCAGGTTCCAGCCTCCGATCCAGAATTCAGCCATCAGGCGTGCAATTTTATTGCCGGTATAATCTGCATCCAGTTCCATGGCTTTATCCAAGGCCGAATGGGTCAGGGAAAAAGCCTGGGTCCGGTCGGTGAAACCCACGATCCCCAAAGTCAGGTGGCAAATGGCCAGGCTGGCGTAGGCAGGTGAAAATGCAGGTTCAATCTTTGTGATTTTCTTGAAAGTATCCAGGGCTTTCTGAATGTGCTCCCTGGATCCGTGCTGGAGTTCGTAATGGCCTTTCAGGTATAAGTCGTACAAAGCGGGATCCCAGTGGTGTTTTTCTCTGAACCTGTCGGCGGAGGTGCTTACATCGAGCTTTTCCTTCAGGCTGTCCACGATACGGACCGAAAGCTCCTCCTGGATGGCAAATATGTCACTGAACTGGCGATCGAACGACAGACTGAATTCGGTGAATCCGTCACTGGCATTGATCATCTGTGTGCTCACACGAAGCTTATTGCCCGATTTTCGAACCGAACCCTCCAGGACGTGCGACACGCCGAGCTTTCTCCCTATTTCTTTGACATCCAGGCTATTCCTTGCTATTGCAAAGGAAGAGGACCTGGCGGTTACCTTCAATCCCTGCAATTGTGACAGATTGTTGATGATCTCTTCGCTGAAACCCTGGCCCAGATATCCCTGGTCCTGTTCCGGACTCAGGTCCCGGAACGGAAGAACCGCAATGCTGTTGTCGGGCACAGACTCGTCGGCAGAGAAAGCATCTCTTCCTGGCAGATCGGTGCCTACCTTCCCGCAGGAATAGAGCATCACCGGACCCAGGGCATGTTTCAATTGAAACAGTCCCAGCCTGCGAAAAGCAAAGTGCTCGTTTCCGCTGACCTTTTCATACACAAGGTCCGATACCAGAATGCTTCCTTCGATGGCCACGCTGCATATCCGGAGTACTGTATTGATCGCTTCTCCTACTGCCTCATCCTCGAGGAATTTCACCTCTCCGAAGTGGATACCTGAGCGGAGCTGTATGCCTGTATTTTCCTGCACCGCTTCCCTTATGGACATTGCTGCCCGCAAGGCGCCGGAGGCTGAAGTATAGAGGCTGAGCGATTTGTCGGCACGGCAATGAACCAGGGTACCTCCCTTTTCAAGAACGTTTGACTTCAGGGTACTTTTGTAGGATTTAAGAATAGATGACAGACTATTGTCATGATCCCGGCTCATCCTGGTGTAATCTGGGATATCGGTGAACAGGATAAAATACGCGGACATGTGCTTGGGTTTATTACCCCCAAGTTACATAAAAATAAAGACCTGCCATGAACTCTGTATAAGCAGATCACGGCAGGTCTGGAGATATATATAATCATGCACGAAGTTGCTCTTTGCTACTTTCTGTTTCAGCCTCCAGGGGTTTTTCCTGACCGAAAATCTTGAATTTCTGGAACAACTGTGGAGTGATGAAGAAATCGGCAAAAAGGGCAGAGAACATTCCCGAGATGGCGAGCACACCCAGGAAAAAGTAGAACCTGACCTCTGAGCTCATGTAGGAGAGAAAGTTTCCACTGAGTACCAGGGTAGTGAAAATCAGGGCCACCCCCACCGAACGGATCGATTTCAGAATGCTTTCCCGGTAATTTCGGGTTCGTGTGAACTCCAGCCGCGTGTGGTTGATAAAATGGATGGTATCATCCACTGCCAATCCCAGGATCATGGGCATGATCAGTACCGTGGAATAGTCGAGAGGGATGTCGAAGAATCCCATAATGCCTCCGATGACCAGGGCGGGTGTCACATTCGGGATCAATGCAATCAGACCCGTTTTCACGCTTCCGAACACGATCATCATCAGCACGGCGATGATCAGCATGGCAATCCCGAAAGAAACCACCTGGCCTTTAGTCACGTACTGGATCATCTTCATGAACTGGGGGATGGTTCCCACCACCATCACCTCTGAATCGGGGAACATGCGCTTAGCAGAAGTGGTAATTTCATGGAAGGCTTCTTTCATCTCTGACACCTTCAGATCCTCCAGAAAGACTGAAAGCCGCAGGTATTTGTAGTCGTAGTCGACCCAATATTCCGATTCGGTTCCTCCTGCATTTTCATAGAGAAGCAGGAGCTGGGCTACCAGGTCCCTTTCGGCCGGTAGCTGGTAATAGGACGGATCTTCGGCATTCAGAACCTGGTTCATATCCTTGATAACATCCAGGATAGATTGGGTTTTCTTGGTCAGATAGGAATCCTTGGCCGTTTGTTCCAGGGCTTCCAGTTTGCGCAATACTTCAGGCTCCTTGGCCATTCCGGGTTCAGGCAGCTCGATCATCACATCGTAGGAGTAGAGGGTTCCCAGTTCGGTCTTGGCCAGATGGAACAGATTCTGTACGTAAGGTACTTTCAGTCCAAGCGATTTTTTCGGATCGGTATCTACCTTCACTTTGGTGATCCCTACGATTAGTACTGCAGTTATAAGCAGATAGGAGATCATGATCTTCCTGGGATGGTTCAGGATCCAGACTCCCATGTTGTACAAACTTCTTTCAAGGCGTGTGTGTTTGCTTAACACCTTGTTTTTTTCCGCTTTGCGGTTCCTGCCAAAACTCAGGAGTACGGGAGTCAGTACCATAACGACCAGGAAGGTGGCCACAACCACTCCGGCAGTAGAAAGACCCATAAAACGTACTGTCTTCACGGGGATAAACAATGCACTCAATAAGGCGGTTACTGTCGTGAGGGCGGTAAACATGACAGGCCATCCCACTTCACCGAAGGAGTGGATGATGGCAGACCTGCGATGACCGTGTTGTCTGAAATGGCGTTTGAAGAAGCTGAAGATGTGTATGGAATAGGCTATGGAGACTGCGAATCCAATTAAAAAGGGAAAGGTCAGCACCATGTTATCGATGGGAACACCCAGGAAACCGGTAACTCCGTATACAATCAGGATGGAGCTGATGGCTGAGAAAATAGGAATAACCACACCCCAGAAGGATCTCAGGGCCAGGGCCAGGATAATGATGGCGATAAAGACGGACATCCCCATAACCCTAGCACTTTCCTTTTCAAAATAGATGCGTTTTTCATAGTTAACGATAGGCATTCCGGCAGCTTTGGGCTGCAGTTCCTCATACTTCTCCTGGTTAATCACTGAAAGTACCACTTCCCCTACCAGGTCGTTGGGGCTTTGACCGGTCTCTTCCTGCCAATCGTCAGGGAATGGAAGGAATTTGATGGAAATCCAGGTCTGGCTGGCATCGGAAGAAACAAGGCGACTCCTCAGGTTTTCTTTCCGGAAGAGTTTGTCTTTGATCTGGTCAATCTCGGTCTGACTCCTGGGAATTACAGCCGGGATCAGTTGCTCTACTGACATACCATACTCGGTCCCTACAGTAAACTCCAGGTCGTTGAGCGAGGTTATCCTTTCCTGGAAAGGAACACTATCGAGGAGTTCCTCGTGAAGCTCTCGGAGGAGCATAAGTTTCTCGTAGGAGAATAGTTGCTCATTTTCGACCAGAATACCAATGTACTGGTCGTTCCCGAAGATTTCCTCAAACTGGTCGGTCTGAATGTTGATGGAATCACCAGCCAGAAAGGAATTTTCGTTAGAAGTATCGATTTTGATTAGCGTAGAGCCATAAAGGCTTAGAACTATGGTCACAACGAAGCCGAGCAGGAAGAGCCAGCGGCGCTGGATAAGTATCCCGGCTGCGCCTTCAAATGAACGGTTGATTTTTTGAATATTAAATAGCATGACTTATGATTTTATAATTAGAAGCTGTATTTGGCTTTGACCCATACCTGGGAATTGTCTTTGTAATGGGAGAATGTACCGCTGTCTCCATGGAACCAGTCCACTCCTGTGGAAACGTGTATGTTATCCGAAAGAGCGTAATCGGCACTATTGCGTAAGAAGAAGGCTCCTTCATTCAATTGGAAATAGGCAAAGGATGCCAACTTAAGGTTGCTCCTGAATAGTTTCTTGCTCAGGGCAAAGGTAGAGATCAGGCTGTGTTCGGGATTCAGGATTGCGTTTGTATGATCGAGTATCCATTCGTCCGAGAATTGACCGCTCACCATCCATTCATTTCCGGGATACCAGTCGATACCCAGTAGGTAGTTTATGCTGTTGCTTTCCGGAAGTCCGTTCCCCATTCCTTCAGTGGACTGGGTGTACTTTCTCCCGAAATAAAATGCACTTTCCCCCCGAAGGATGAAAGCCGAAAGTGACTTGGAAAAGCTAAGGCCGACAAATCCCATCCGATGGTGTTCCGGCACGATATGCAGATCTTCTTCCACATCCCCGGTCCGGTAGCGATATACCGGCATCTTATTCCAGGTATGCAGGGCCGTAAGCTCAAGGTCGATTCCTGACAGGTAGAAGGCAAGTTTTCCCCCGTATTCCATATTTTTCAGTGTGGCTTCGGGTTCCACGGCCGGATCGATATGAATATTGTCCATTCCTCCGGTGAGATCCAGTGCCCAGGGGTTCCCCTCGCCAGGAAGTCTGTAGGATTCGAAGAGAGGGACACAAAGCAGTTCCAGTTCGTAAAAATCTGTGAAACGGCTAATTGTCATGGCGTTTACCGGCATTCGTATGTCGTCGTAATCCTGGGCCAGAAATTCGCTCAGGTCCATTGGGGATATCACGTCGGTAATCTTCATCCCATCGGCCTGTCCCCAGATAATGATCTGGCGGCCGGCCTTGAATCCCCATCCCTCGCCGGTGTATTCCATGAAAGCCTCACGGAAGGTGAAGTCGGTGAGCTCGGGTACCATCCTGTTGTGCATAGCATTCAGGGAGACAAAGAAGTAGGAGTTTCCGCTGATCTTTTCGATCTCGCCCCTGAATCGGGAACGGGATGCCAGAAAATCGTTGGGCTCATTCAAACGGACGGCATGGTAGGTATCCACAAATCCTTTGACGCGGAGAGGATTATCGGATTGGGCCATGGCCAGGTAGCCGGTGAATAGCAGTGCTGATAGTAACAGTGTTGTTTTCATCTTAGTTGAGATATCCCTTTTCGAGTGCATTTACCGTAAACTGGCTGCCATCCATGGGTGTGTCGTATTCCATCGATTCGATGGAAATCACCGTACGGTGGTTCCGCTGATGGTTCATCATAGTTACCCGGGTGGCAGTCCAGATGCCATCAATCTCCTTCAATTCCTCTACCTGCAATTCTTTCATTAGCTTGTCCATCCGGTCGTAGAACATCACCTTTTGAGCTATGTAGTTGTCCTTGCGGATCCATCCTACGGTACGGGAATAGAGTCCATCATCTTCCTTTGGAGTACTTTCGACTACGTAGCAGGCGTGACCGTCAAGGATTTCCTCTCTCAGAAAAACATGCTTGTCGGCATCCACGCTGCGGTTACCCATGTCGTCGTAAGTGAAATCGGATCCCATGAAATACTCTTTTTTAGCAGAGGATCCGCTGATACGCCGTGTCTTTTTCATGGCCGGCAGGTAAAGCCAGCGGTCGTCGTCACGGTTTTCATCGTTATAGTCCCAGGTTAGGAATCCCGTGCCTTTTACATCGGCCGGTTTTTGGAAAAACATGATACTTTTGGAATCCCTTCCTTCGTCCAGGGCGTAAGATTGCATGGTGCGTACCCTCTTGCTTCCGCGCTTATTTACCAGTTCCATGGTCATCACGGACTTGCGGGTATCGCCATCGGGCTTTTCATCAGCTTTAAGCATGATTTCACGCCCCGTGGGTTGTGCATTAGCCAGTATTCCGCCCATTAGCAGAATGGTGGCAAGTAGTGTCAATGGTTTGATAGTGCGTTTCATTGCGGTTTGTTTTATTAATTATGTATAGTTTGATTCATTACCTTTTGTATGGGTTCGGGCCACTCAACCTTGCCTCGTTTGTAGAAGCAATACTTGCACACGCCAGACTCGATCGTGGAAAGCTGCTTGATTCCCAGCTGCATTTGCTCAGCCACTGTGAAATCGAAAAAGCTGCAGTAAGGGGCGATATCCCCTTCACCGACCGATTCCCAGAAGGCAAGCATCTGACAGTTACGTGTTTCCAGGCTCATGGCGAATTCGTCGCCCTTTTTGCCACTGATCAACTTAGTGGGCCAGCCATGGGCTGTTGCACTGGAGGCAACCCCTTTCAGGTAGCTGAGTACAGGTTTGCTCAGGTAAAGTCTTCCTCCCGCTCTCCGCAGAACGGCCGGGGTTTTTTGTGCTTTCGATCGTGTATCTTCGATGCTGAAGCGCACGAACTCCTCGGTACTGATCCCGGATGCATTCATCCCTTTTTTCAGTGCGGCCATTTTGCTGGCCAAACGAATGAGTGAGTCGTACATGGGTGTGTGGAAATCCGGAATTCTGGCAAGGATATCCGGGTAAGATTCCCTGGCTATCTGCATGATGATCTGTGTTTTTTCTTCCCCATAGGTCCTTTCCAGTTTGGACTTTTTTGTTTGCAGATACCTGGGAAGGCTAAGCATCATTTTCATCTGTAGCTTAAGACTAATGATGGAGTGTTGTGTTTTCATATGCCCGAGTCTTTGATTTTGTTTGATTCAAATCTACGGGGCTTATAAGGGGGTGGTCAGATTGCAGTAGTCGGAGGAAAGCTAATGTGGTGAACTGGAGGTCGGCTGTGGTGAATGGTCAGGATTGTGGCTGATGGATTCGTATTTATACTACCTTTAGTTTTTCCACCTTTAATCCTTGAATGTCTGATGAAGAAACCGATCCTTCTACTTTTGGGTATGTTTGCCCTCCTGGACCTGCCAGCTCAGGAAACGTTGGATTATTTCCTGCCCGATGATGTTAATTACCTGGAGGAAATTCCCTCACCCGATGTATATTTCAGCCAGCTTCCCGGTGAATGGCACCTGTCGCACGCCCAGGTCTTAGGTTATTTCCGGGAAATAGCCCGGATCTCCCCACGAGCCGTTTTACGAGAATATGCACGCTCCTACGAAAATAATCCCCTGGTGCATCTGGTATTTACTTCGGAGGAGAACCAGGGCCGGCTGGAGGAATTAAGAGAGCTCCATCGGCGTTTTTCCGAGCCCGGGGCTGACGTATCTGCGGATGAAGTGGCACTGGTGGTAAATCTGGGCTACGGGGTACATGGCAATGAATCCAGTGCAACCAATTCGTCGGTTCTGACTGCCTATTACCTGGCTGCCGCACAGGGCGATAAGGTCGATAGTTTATTAAATTCCACCATCATTCTTGTTGATCCCTGCCTGAACCCGGATGGCTACTCCAGGCATAGCAGCTGGGCCAACTCCTATCAGAGTGTGGTGGACAATGGAGATGAAAATTCCCGGCAGTTTCGTGAAAGGTGGCCCAGGGGGAGATCCAACCACTACTGGTTTGATCTGAACAGGGATTACCTTCCCCTGGTGAATCCCGAAAGCATAGGCAGAGTTCAGGCATTTCATGAATGGATGCCCAATGTGGTTACGGATCATCACGAATCTTCACCCAATTTCTCCTTCTTTTTTCAACCTGGCATTCCCAGCAGAAACAATCCCCTGATCCCTGAGGGTAACTATACACTTACCTCTGCCATTGCTGCTTACCATGCCAGCTATCTGGATCGGATAGGTTCTTCTTATTTTTCTGAGGAGGTCTTCGATGATTATTATTTTGGAAAAGGCTCCACCTATCCGGATATCAACGGATCCATCGGGATTTTGTTTGAGCAGTCCTCCATCCGGGGCAGGATAAGAGAAACAGACAATGGAATAAAGACACTGGCCTTTGGAATGAGAAATCAATTTACCGTGACCCTGTCTACCCTTCAGGCTGCGATGGATTTACGAAATGAGCTGCTTGAATACCAGAAGGCCTTCTATCGGAATGCACAAAATGAGGCAAAAAACAGTGAGGTCAGAGCCTATGTGTTCGGTAGCGCGAACGACCGGGTGAAGACGGCAGAATTTGCGGAACTCCTGCACCGGCATCAAATAAAGGTATATGCTTTGGAAAAGGACGTAAAAGTGGGAAATTCTCTTTATACACCTTCCTTCTCATATATAGTTCCCGTGGAACAAAAGCAATATCGTATGATCCGCACCATCTTCGAGGAAGTGACGGCATTCAGGGACACGTCATTTTACGATATATCGAGCTGGACCATGACCCACGCCTACGATGTTCAAAATTCCCAATTGCTCAGCCTGAAATCTGTTCAGTGGTCCAAAGAGCCCATAAAAGCCCTGGAAATTACAGGAAAGGTCTACGGAGCCAAGAGCAAGATAGCCTATCTGTTCAGGTGGGATGAACACTCTGCTCCTCAGGCTCTATATGAGCTGCAGAATGCCGGACTTAGAACCAGGGTAGCCACCAAAGCCTTTTCCATCAGAGAATCCGGATCTCTTGAGCGCTTTTCCTATGGCACCGTCCAGGTGAAAGTGGCCAATCAGGGCATGAGCGAGCAGGCAATATATGATCTTGTGAGGTCCATTGCAGAAAGGACTGGAGTTGATTTTTATGCACTTACCACCGGGTTTACACCCGAAGGGATCGATATGGGCAGTAGCAGTTTTGCTCACCTCGAGAAACCCAGGATCCTGATGTTTATTGAGGGAAGCACCAGTTCGGGCATTGCCGGATCAAGCTGGCACCTGCTGGATCAGCGTTACCAGATTCCTGTAACACTTAGCTCTGGCGAGAGCATTGGATCTGTTAATCTAGACGCCTATACCTGTTTGATCTTACCCGGTGGCTCTTTCCGGGAATGGGATGAAAAAGAAGTGACAGAATTGCGTAGATGGGTGGAGAAGGGTGGAACCCTTATTGCCTGTGGCACGGCAGCCGATTGGCTGTCCAAGAATGGACTGGGAAAAACCACTTACAAGAAAGCGGTGCCTGAAGATTCTACCCGCTATCTGTCATATGCTGACCGGCGCAGGGAATCCACACTCCAGGGAATCGGCGGGGTCATCCTGAAAGCTAAGCTGGATATTACGCATCCGCTGTGCTATGGCTATACGGAAAATACACTGGCCATGTTTAAACGAAGAAGCACGGTGGCAAAAACTCTGGGCGAAAAGTACCTGGAACCGGTAAGCTTTACCCATGAACCCTACATGAGCGGCTGGATTTCGCCGGAGAATCTGGAACGTGTTAAGGATGCTCCTGTACTTTCCATTCAGAAACTGGGACGCGGGAAGCTCATAAGCTTCCATGAAGAGATGAACTTCAGAGGCTTCTGGCTGGGCACCCAAAAGCTATTCATGAATGCCATATTCTTCGGGACTATAGTACCTTAGCTTAACAGGATTCATCATACATTTGTATTTTTATTCGGTAATTTATACCTTTGGGTATAATACCAGTAAGTACTATACTATAGGGTATAATACCAAAAAGTATAAATGATATGAAATCACCATTCAAATACGGAAAAATTGTAACCGGGAAGCAGTTCATCAACAGGAAGGAAGATATCCGGCGGATTCAGGATAACATCTCGGCAAACATCAATACCATCATTATATCTCCAAGACGATGGGGCAAATCATCTCTGGTTAAGCAGCTTGATTATCTGAACTCAAACAAGAAGATCAAGTTCGCATTTATTGATTTCTTCAATATAAGGACCGAAGAGGATTTTTTGGAGAAATACGCTCGCGAGATTATCCGCTGTAGCCTTTCCAAGAAAGAAGAGTTGATTCAAACAGGAAAGGAGTTTTTTAAAAAAATTACTCCCATGTTCTCCTTTGGCGCAGATCCTATGAATGATTTCTCGGTCCGATTTAACTGGACTGAGATAGGTAAAACAAGGGATGAGATCATAAATTTACCTGACACTATTGCTAAAAAGAGAGGGATACAAATTGTTGTCTGTATTGATGAGTTTCAAAACATTTCCAGACTGGAGAACCATATTGGCCTGGAGCAGGAGCTTAGATCTTACTGGCAGTATCATGAAACGGTTTGCTATTGTTTGTATGGTAGCAGAAAGCATATGATGATGGAGTTGTTTAAGAAAGAATCAAGAGCTTTTTATCGATTTGGGGATCTATTTCTGTTGGAAAAGATCCCTGAGAAACACTGGGTCAATTTTATAATCAAGAGCTTCGAGAATAGCGGCAAGACTATTTCCAAGGAGCTGGTTAAGAAAATGATTTCCATGTCAAGCATGCATCCCGACTATCTGCAACAACTGTGTCATCATGTATGGAGCAGGACCGACGATGAAACCAGTGCAAAAATGGTGGACGAGGCTATGAACCTGGTTCTCAGGTCGCATGTGTTGCATTATCAAGATATCTGCGATGCTCTGAGCAATACTCAACTAAACCTGCTCCATGCCATACTTGCAGGGGAGACCCGGCTTACCTCCTCCAAGACCATGCAGAAGTTCAAATTGGGCACACCCAGAAATGTTTCAAAGAATAAGAAAGTTCTTATGGAAAAAGACCTTGTTGAGATCCATGGTACTTCCATCACCTTCAACGATCCCATATTTGAATACTGGTTAAGAGAATCCTGAGTGAAGCAAATATCAAAGCGCCAGCCCGTAGGTTAACTTTAGAATGAGCTGGTTCTGGTCCTGCTGCCAGCGATCGGGTATGGCTGGCTGCATGTTGTGCTTATATACAATGAAGAGATCCCCAAGTGGGGCAAATGTCCAACGTAACCTGGAGTAGGTGCCCATGGAACCCGATTCATTGTCGTATTGCACAAATAAACTCAGATTCAAATCGGAACTGATATTCAAGGCAGCCCTTGTGGCAATCAGCTCCTTGTTAAAATTGCCTGCAGGGATATCGGCGATGTTGTTCTCATACATAAACTCCAGTACCAGGAAGCTCCACAGCCTCATATTCAGGGATAATTCAATCTGATCCAGACTGCCTCCGTAAAATCCCCCGAATCTCCAGGAAGCCATGCCATTGATGGCCCTCTTACTGGCTGTCTGCGCTTCAAGCTGAAAACGTGTATAATGGTAGGCCCCTTCATCTATCACTACTCCGTCTGAGATCTCAAAGGGAGCTTTCAGGAATTCTCCCTGTGGTTCCAGGCTAAACTCCAGCCTGTCACCACTTTCGAAGCTTGCATTGAAAGGTGACATCTGGATGCCATAGCTCTCCCACTGGTTAAACAGATCGGTGTATAAGGTGGGACTGAGCTTAAACTTGTGCTGTCTGATCCATTTGTTTTCCGGACGAGGCATATAATCCAATTTCGCCGAGTACCATACGACTCCTTTGCGAGCTGCAAAGCCCATGGAAGGATCGAAAGCATCACCAATCCGGCGATACTGGACAAACCAGTCAAACAAATCGTTGGGATAGTCAATCTTGATTCCGGCGGCACTCCGGTCCCCTTCCAATCCCTCACGAACATTATACATCCCCCAGAGGCCCACAATGAAGTTTTTGTTCTTATTGAGCGTGGAGGTCTGAAAGGTAAAATCCAATCCTGCCGTTCCGGCTCCCTGCCTCCCACCAGGATCGCCCATGGTGGCAATCATTCCGAAGGAGGATTCTTTCAGGATGTTCTGCTTGACTCTTACAACGCCCATTTGGGAAGCAGGAACTATGCTGTCCACTGCCCGTGTTTGTGTAAAAAGGCTGCCAAAGTGGGTATTCTTTACTTTGCCATTGATCTTTCCGCCCCAGAGTACAGGCACTTCATTTCCTTCATAAAGACCAATTCTTCTGGAGTAGAAGGGCATGAGAGAACGTCCCAGGCTAATTCCGAAATCATAAATATCGGCCCCTTCCAGAAAGAACTGTCTTTTCTCGGGATAGAGTATGGGGAAACGGGTCAGGTTGGTTTGCCTGGAATCCACTTCGGTTTCGGCAAAATCGGTATTTACCGTTATTTGGGCAGTAATATCACTTGTAATCCTTTGCGTGAGATCCAGGCTGGGCTTCAAATCCAGGTCTGTGGGCAAAGTTGCATCCTGGGTGGCCTTTACTACCATGGAGGCGATGGGAGTGAGCCCTATTCCCGGATTAAATCCCTGAAGATCGGTCAGGTCTCCGGCATGACGTGTTTGTCCGATGGTATAATCCATACTGATGGCAGACCAGCGATTTACTTCCAGCAGGCGCTGTATGCGGCGTTCTACGTTAAATCCCCAGGTATCAAGAGCTTTGTTGTAGGTCATGGTGCTTACCGGTATCCGGATTTCAGCAGACCACCCTTTAGCATCCGTGCGGGTTCGAGCCTCCCAGGCGCCGTCCCAGTTGGGATTTTCGGATTCCCCGTTGTTGCTAACCAGTGCATCGTAACGGGCCCCAAAGGGATTGATGGCGAAGATATATCCGTTTCGCCCATCGTGATAGGTGTCAAGAATTACCTTGATATAGTCTTCATCCTCCAGCTCGGCGTCCCTGGCCTTGGAAAATGCAACAATTTTTTCAGGCTCAGCATCGTAGCAGCGGATACCCAGGAAAATGTTCTTGGGAGACAGCAAAACCTTAACCACTGTGCGATACGTAGGTGGAAGTCCTGCAGTCGGTTCGATCATGGTAAGGTTCGGGATGGAATCTGCCCCGGCCCAGGCGGGATCGTTCAATCTACCATCTAACTGAACTGATTCACTGCTAATACTCCCTTTGATGAAGGGCTGCACTGTTTCCTGGGCCCCTAATGGCAGGACCAGCAACAGTGCAAAGAGGATTGTGAAGAATCGGCACATAGCTCCAAAAGAAATGCGAATTTACAAAATACAGTCTCACTTATTTCATATGAGAAAACATATCTAATCTCTTTTTGTTAATTAGGATTATGAATAATTTGATACGTATATTGTGATAAATACTTTGTTACCACACAGATTCATACAAAGCCTGGTCGCACTTATCATAGTGATTGTTGCCAGCTCTTGTTCCAAGCCCCTCCAATGGCCTGAGTCTCCTCTTTACGTATTTGATCAGGGAGATATTGAGAAGTACCAGAATTATAATCTGGAGGAGGTAAAAAAAGCACTCGTAGGACATTACGCCCATTACGACGTGGTGGCCTATGAGGATACCACCACCAAAACCACGATGCGCACTTTTGTGATTTCCTATGGGTTTACGGATCTATACCTGGAAGACGGAAAGTTGATGCAGTCTGACAGATTTGTGCATGCAGAGCAAAAATTGAGCAGGAAAAATGCCAAATCCGAGTTTAGCGAAAAGTCCGTTCAGGCCATAAAACCCCGGGTGCAGGAGCTAATGTTGGCTTCCAAGGATGGAAGGTGGCATATTCACCGTCCCGCCACTCCAAGCCTGCTGGGTATCACAGGAGATCCCAGTCAACCCTTATCGAAAGATCCCAAGGATCCCAGATTATCGGATCCCGATGAGGATGGAAAGCCAGGGATTACCGTGAAGCTGAGTGTTGGAAAATTCTTTGAGGGTGAACTGTATATCACCAGACGGGAGATATTCAGCAACTACCTCACCCTTAATGGAAATGGCACTTTAACGGGTTACGTGGTGGACAAGTCGGAACAATTTGTGCTCGGGGCTTCCAAAAAGATATTAAATCAGCCGTCCAACTCAGTTCAGCATCCCGATAAGGGACTGAGTCCCCTGTTATTGGTCCCTGTGGATGAAGAGATTGATACCCTTGAAGAGTTAATGGAGCTTAGAGATGAAATATTCCCGGAAGAACCAGGCTTCTATTAAGCGGGTCCCTTTCTTGTCAGGCCCATTTTGCCAGGTTCTTGCTTGATATGTAAACTCCAATAAATTGAATAAAAATGAGTGAGAATACCGATCCTACGGAAGGAGAAATCAAGATGGTTGATCTTAATGCAGAAAGCATTAAGGAGTTGTGGTCAAAGACTTATAATACGGAAGGAAAACCCGACTGGTCTCACATTCTTCCCTATTACGACGAAAATATATATTTCAGAGACAGCATCCAGGAAATTCATGGGCTTGAGGAGTTTACTGACATGACCAGGCGTCTTGCGGATCGTTCCAAGGACCTGAAAATGAAAATTGTAAGGACCGCCATGCAGGACAATATCATTTTCATCGAATGGGAAATGACCATCACCTTCCGGAAGAATCCCAATTCGGTTATGTATGGATGCAGCCGTGTCACCATCAATGAAGCGGGTCTGATTGCCGAGCAAAGGGATTATTACGATCTATGGGGAGATATCTTCGACAACATCCCGAGGTTTGGGAAGGCTTACAGGAGGTTTATGTTCAGGAAATTCGGTTGAAAGATGGAAAGAAAGACCAGAAAACAATACATCAAAGAGTACAATGTGCCTGACCAGATTGCCATGATCAGGAACAACCGCCGGGATCCCAAAGTATGTAAGGAAGATTTTGCCAATAAGCTCGTAGTTATCAGCGGAGCCACATCGGGCATAGGCTATTACACAGCCCGCAAGTATGCCTCCATGGGAGCCAGTTTGCTCTGCATCAATCGAAATCCCAAGAAATCGGAAGCTCTGAAGGCTGAAATTGAATCAGAATTTGGGGCTGCCTGCGATTACAAAATTGCGGATTTAAGCAGCATGCAGGACGTCCGTCAGGTGGCCGAAGAACTAAGGAACGTAAAGACCCCCATAGATGTACTGATTCATAATGCAGGGGTTTACCTGACCAAACAGGAGCTGATACCCGAAGGACTTGATAAGGTTTTTATGGTGCAGTACCTGTCTTCTTTTATGATTAATCAGGTGCTGCTGGATAAGCTGAAGTCGCAGGAAAAGGCAAGGATCATCCTGGTTAATTCGGAAGGGCATCGTTTTGTGCCCTGGGGTTTGCGTGTGGATGACCTGAATTGGGAGAAGCGCCGCTACACAGGATTAAAGAGTTATGGTTCTGCCAAACTGGCTCAGCTTTTATCCATGATCGTTCTGAACGATCATTTAAAGGATAGCGGAGTGACGGTCAATGCCATGCATCCCGGAAATGTGAAGACGGAAACCGGGCAGGAGAACGGTCCGGTTTATCGCTGGTTTAAACGGAATTTTCTGGACAGATCGCTCAGACCAGCCGATATTTCAGCGGAATCGCTCTATTATTTGGGTGTTTCCGGTGAGATGGAAGGAATCAGCGGCAAGTTTTATAACCTGACCACTGAAGAAACACCTGCACCACCTGCACTGGACAAAGGAGCTGCCCTTGAGATCTGGAACAAGAGCCTTTTGCTTGCAGGCTTTCAGGAAGTAAAAAACTAGATGCTAAAGATGGCTGAGCTAGTATACGATACCATTGTTGTGGGAGGGGGGATTGCCGGATTAAATGCGGCTGCATATTTGTCCAAGAAAGGGCAGAAGGTACTTCTTATTGAAAAAAACAGTGAATGCGGCGGTCTGGTCAACTCCTTCAACCGAAACGGTTTTCGTTTTGAAGCCGGGGTGAGGGCTTTACTGGATGCCGGGATCATTTTCCCCATGCTGAAAGAGCTGGATATAGAGCTGGAGGTTGTAAAAAGTCTGGTATCGGTGGGCATCGGAGAAGACATTATCCACATTAAAGACATTAGCAGCCTGGAGGACTATAAAAGGCTGCTAATAAAACACTATCCCGATAGTGAAGGGGACATAGAAAAGCTGATTCGCATCATCAGGAAAATCATGCGGCACATGGATGTGCTCTATGGACTGGAGAATCCTGTCATCAAAGATGTTTGGAAAGACAAGACCTTCCTTTTCAAAAAACTCCTTCCCTGGCTGCCGCGATTTCTTTTTACCATTCGCAAGATCAACCGAATGAAAATGCCTGTTGAGGAATATGTCAAGACTTTCATTGAGGATCCTTCCCTGAGGGACATAATCACCCAGCATTTTTTCAAAAATACCCCCAGCTTTTTTGCCCTAAGTTACTTCTCCCTCTACCTGGATTATTTTTATCCCAAAGGGGGAGTGGGAAAACTGGCCGAGGCAGTGGAAAGCAGGTTGCTGGAATTGGGAGGAGAGATAAAGCTTAAGACAAGCATCCAGGATGTGGAAGCAGACAAACAAAGAGTCGTTGATCAGAACGGTCAGGCATACAGGTATAAAAATCTTATATGGGCTGCAGATCTGAAAACATTCTATCGAAGCACCGATACCACGGGTTTATCAAGTAAGATCCAGACGAAGTTTGAAGCCGTAAAAGCCAGGATGCTTGAGCAACGGGGAGGAGACTCAGTCTATAGTCTTTACCTGCAGGTGGATGAACCACTTGAGAGTTTTAACAATATTGCCAGTGGACATTTCTTTTACACGCCCTTGAAAACAGGATTGGGTGAAACGCACTGGGGAGAACTGGATTCTTTGCTGGAGAACTGGGACAGTGTTTCGAAAGATCAGCTTTACCTCTGGTTGGATAAGCTGTGCAGGCTAAATACCTACGAGATTTCCATACCGGGACTAAAAGATCTCACCCTGGTACCCGAGGGGAAGACCGGTCTTATAATAAGCTTTCTCACGGATTACGATTTATTTCAGAAAGTACACGAGTCGGGATGGTACGATGAGTTTGTCTCGGAAATTGAAAAACGTGTCATTAAAGTTTT
>Ga0180435_10001719_pt1 | contig 22591 bp, 7 predicted proteins | sample SS_ome_3_FD_132467 | JGI IMG/M metagenome (GOLD analysis project Ga0180435, IMG submission 132467) | Hypersaline lake sediment archaeal communities from the Salton Sea, California, USA - SS_3_S_1 metaG | ecosystem: Environmental > Aquatic > Non-marine Saline and Alkaline > Hypersaline > Sediment... | reverse complement strand
CTTGCCGGTGATACTCTTCTCAGCTGGCGCCTCCGCACAACAACCCGAGATACCGGTTCCGTCGTTTGAGGATCTGATGAATCTCCCTGACATCGGATCAGCTGTAGTCGCGCCCAATGGACGGGCTATCGCCTACACGGTGCGGACCACCGATTGGGAAGAAAACGGCTACGATACGGAAATCTGGCTCGCTCGCTATGGCGAGGATCCGTTTCAACTCACCTGGACTAAGGACGGCAGCAGCACGAGCCCTGCGTGGTCACCCGACGGCAGCTGGCTGGCATTCGCTGCCGACCGGGGCAACAAGCGTCAGATTCACCTCATCAGACCCGACGGCGGCGAGGCTCATGCGCTCACCGAAGCAGAAGAAGGCGTTGGTGGATTCGCGTGGTCCCCGACCGGGCTTTCCATAGCTTTCACGAGCACAGAGCCGCAGAGTGAGGCCGACAAGGAACGCGAGGAGACGTACGGTGCGTTCGCGATCGAAGACAATGAGTACCGTATGACGCACCTCTGGCTGGTCGATCTGCCTGACACGGTCGGCACTTCTGAAGCCAAGCGTCTCACGGAGGGGGCTGATTTCACCGTCTCTGGGTTCGCGTGGGCCCCTAGCGGTGATGAGATTGCATTCGGTCATACGCCTGACCCGCTTATCAACTCGTGGTTGTATTCGGACATCTCGGTGATCGAGGTGGAATCCGGTGAGATTCGGCCTCTCGTTTCCGACGAGGGGCCACAGAGCAACCCCACCTGGTCGCCTGATGGCAGCTGGATAGCCTACCAGGCATCGGGACCAGACCTGGGGTCCGCGTACTACACGAACGGGCTGTTCTTCAAGGTGCCGGCAGCAGGCGGCGCTCCAGTTCAGATCCCGTCTGACCTCGACGAAGACCCATTCATTACCGACTGGAATGAAAATGGGATCTACCTGGTCGGCTGGGAAAGAACGAAGCGGAGAGTCTATCGAATGGATCCGAACACTGGGCGGACCTCCGCCATCGGGGATACCCCCGACCAGATCTGGTCCGTCGATTTCACACCTGACGGGGAAACCATGGTGATGGTGGCCAGGATCGAAGGTATGCTGGATGAAGTGTTCCATACCTCGGTCAGCCGATACGACCCGATCAAGGTTACCGACATCTCCGCCGCTATTGAGGGCTGGCAGCTCGGCACCAGTGAGGTCATCTCCTGGCAGAGCGAAGACGGTACAACCATCGAAGGCGTTTTGCACAAGCCGGACGACTTCGACCCCTCGAGGCAATACCCGCTGTTCGTCGTCATTCACGGGGGACCGACCGGAATCGACTATCCGACCGCTGTCGCAGGTTATGTCTATCCCGTTCATCAGTGGCTGGCAAAGGGTGCACTGATACTGCGTCCCAACTACCGGGGCTCTGCAGGTTACGGTGAAGAATTTCGCTCTCTCAATGTGAGGAATCTCGGTGTGGGGGACGTCTGGGACGTGCATTCGGGTGTCGACTACCTGGTATCGCAAGGAATCGTCGACACTGATCGCATGGGTGCGATGGGATGGAGTCAGGGGGGATACATCTCCGCGTACCTGACGACCACCACTGACCGTTTTTCGGCAATTTCGGTCGGCGCTGGCATATCCAACTGGGTGACCTATTACGTCAACACCGACATCCACCCCTTCACACGCCAATACCTCAAAGCCACGCCGTGGGAAGACAGTGACATCTATGCTCGGACCTCACCGATGACGTTCATCAACCAGGCTAGCACTCCTACGCTCATTCAGCACGGCGAGTTCGACCGCAGGGTTCCGATACCGAATGCGTATGAACTGTACCAAGGACTTCAAGACGTAGGAGTCGAAGCCAGCTTGATAGTCTACAAGGGATTCGGCCACGGAATCACCAAGCCGAAGGAGCGGCTTGCGGCCATGTGGCACAACTGGCAGTGGTTTGGCGAGCACATCTGGGGCGAAGACATCGAGCTTCCAATAGAATTGGGTGACGAGGAGAGCGATCCCTCAGAGAACCGATAACTTGCGCGGAGTCCCAACAGCTTCCGTCCTGACGATATCGGGTTGCAATCCTTGAGAACGGAATCGGCAACCCGGATAGGCATTGACCTCGGCGGCACCAAAGTAGAGGCGATTGCGATCGACGCCGAGGGCGCCGAGATGTTCAGACACCGTGTGGCCACACCCAGAAGCTACGAAGGCTCGCTCGAAGCGATCGCTTCGCTGGTTGAGATGGCCGATCAGACAATCGATACGGCAGGTGACAAAGCATCGGTCGGAATCGGAATCCCGGGGACCATTTCTCCGAGAACCGGTTTGGTCAAAAACGCCAACTCGACATGGCTGATCGGTCACCCTCTGGACAAAGACCTCGCGCAGGTGCTCAACCGAACGGTTCGAGTCGCAAACGACGCGAACTGTTTCGCCCTTTCCGAAGCGGTCGACGGAGCCGGCAAAGATGCGAGCATCGTGTTTGGTGTCATCCTCGGCACAGGCGTTGGCGGTGGGATCGCGATCAACAAGAAGGTGCTCGAAGGATCGCAAAAGATCGCCGGGGAGTGGGGTCACAACCCCTTGCCATGGCCCACCGACTCTGAGCGACCTGGCGCCAAATGCTACTGCGGCAGATTCGGGTGCATCGAGACGTTCCTGTGCGGCTCAGGAATGCAGCGAGACTTCGAGCATGCGACCGGCTTGCTGATTCCTACTCGAGAAATCGTGGCACGTGCCGAAGACGGTGATACTCGAGCGCTTTCCACAATGGACAGGTACGTCGAAAGGTTGGGACGAGCGCTGGCAACGGTCATCAATGTGATCGACCCTGACGTAGTGGTGTTCGGCGGTGGTATGTCGAACCTTCCAAACCTCGCCGACCGAGCCCAGGAGGCGATCAAACCACACGTGTTCACGGAAAGCGTGTCTACACGAATCCTGCTGAACGAGCACGGCGATTCGAGCGGGGTACGCGGCGCGGCCTGGCTCTAGATCTAACGACGTCCCTTGCAGCACCTTGTACCAGAAAGTAGTTTGCCAGTTGTCCGACATGTCTGAAAAGGTCTCACTACCTCGGTGTGACCCAACACAACCTTCAGCAATTACCTCCGAGGAGCCTCCGATGAGAAGGAATCGTTTTTCTCTGAGAAATACTGTCTTGCTCAGTCTCTTTGTGGTGAGCTCTCTAGCCGTTCGACCGAACGACACGGTTGCTCAAGCTCAGCCGATCACAACGCCGGAAGAGTTTTTCGGCTTCCAAATGGGTGCGGATCGCCAGATCGCCCGTTGGGACCGAATGGTCGAGTACTATCAGCTGCTCGAAACCCAATCCGACAGGCTTCATGTCGTGGAGATGGGCCCGAGCACACTCGGCAATCCGTTTCTAGCCATCTTCTTTTCGGCCCCGGAGAACCTCGCCAGGCTCGAAGAATTCCGTCAGATCAATGCACAATTGAATGATCCCCGCGGGATACCTGAGGGCCGTATCAGAGAACTGGTGAATGAAGGGAAAGTGGTCATCAATCAATCCATGAGTCTTCACGCCACCGAGATCGGCGGGAGCCTGATGGCGGTGGAACTGGCCTACGATCTCGCCAGCCGTACGGACGATGAGGCGATGCGGATTCTCGACAACGTGATCTTCGTCATGATCCCTTCACTCAATCCCGACGGTCAGATCATGGTGACCGACTGGTATAGGGAGACCGTTGGGACGGAGTTCGAAGGTTCGAGTTACCCATCGTTGTACCATATCTATACCGGCCACGACAACAACCGTGACGCCTTCATGACGAACACGATTGAGTCCGTCTACCAGGCCACGTTGATGTTCAGAGAGTGGATTCCGCAGGCATATATCGACCATCACCAGATGGGTAGCTATACCGCTCGGTTCTACGTGCCGCCTTACTCCGAGCCTATTCGCCCCTTCTCCGATCCGCTGGTATGGAGGGAGATGAGCTGGTACGGCGCACACATCGCATACAAGGCAGAAGAAGCAGGGCTGAACGGAATTATCAATTCCGCGATCTACGGAGGATGGGGACACTTCGGTTTCCACTGGATCACCCCATTTCACAACATCGCTGGAATGCTCACCGAAGCGGCCAGCACCAGGCTGGCGACTCCCCTCTACATACACCCCGATGAGTTGCGGGGTGGACGCCGGCAGATGCCGGCACATGAGCCGCAGACGACGTTCCCCAACCCTTGGCCCGGTGGCTGGTGGCGCCTCCGCGGGATCGTTGAACGATTCAAGGTCTCCGCATGGGCTACGCTCGACATAGCGGCCCGGAACAAAGAGACCGTCCTTTGGAACGCCTACCTGAAGGCAAAGCGACAGACCGAGCGCGGTGCAACCGGCGAGCGGGCTGCCTATATCATTCCCGCAGAACAACATGATACACGGACCGCTTTGGTTCTCATTGAAAAGCTCATTGGCCAGGGAATTGAGATCCAGCAGTCGACGTCGGGTTTCACTCACGAAGGCAAGGTTTACGGCCCCGGTACGTTTGTCGTATCCATGGCGCAGCCCAAGATGGGCGTCATTCGCTGGGTGCTCGGTCAAACCAACTATCCCCAGAACAGCTACACCATCGACCAACTCGGGAATCCGATCCGTCCGTATGACCTGGCTGGGGATGTTTTCGCCGAGTTCATGGGTGTGCACGTCGATGAGGTGGGAACGCAGGTCGACGCGCCCTTGACTATAGTGACTGGCCCGATCAACCCGGTTGGGACCGTGGCAGCGGGGGCTTTCGGTTATCGTCTCGATGGTCGCCAGAACCATGCTTTCAAGGCAGTGAACATGCTGTTCGACGACGGGGTCACCGTCAGGCGCGTGCATGCTGCAACCGGCGATCTGTTGCCGGGCGATTTCCTCGTGCCCGCCAATGCTGACGCAGACCTCAACGAAATTGCCAGACAAACCGGCGTGAACTTCGAGCCTCTGGAGACTGACGCTACGGGCAGCAGTTTCGAAGCGGAAAGGCTCATAATCGGCATGTATCAGCGGTACTACGGCGGCAACATGGACGAGGGCTGGACTCGCTGGTTGCTAGAGCACTACGACTTCCCGTACACCACGCTCATGGACGCAGAGATCACAGCGAATGACCTGGCGGATGACTACGATGTCATCATTCTACCTGCCGATAGACTAGGCACAATGACAGGCGAAGGCGGCAATGAAGACGGTGGTGAATACGCCGCCGGGGCCGAGACTTATCCACCCGAGTACCGTAGCGGGTTTGGCCGTGCCGGCGTGGATGCGCTGAAGGCCTTCGTCGAGAACGGCGGAACGTTGTTGACGTTTGCGGAATCCGGTGATCTCCCGATCGAGGAGTTCGGACTCCCACTCAGAAACGAGGTCGCCAACAGGCCAGGCAGGGAATTCTGGTGCCCCGGCTCGACTCTGCGGATGACGTTCGACAACTCCGATCCTCTCGCTTACGGAATGCCTGACCAGGGTCTGGGCCTATTCCTCGCCCGCAACCAGGCGTACGGAGTGGAGTCTACGCCCCACGGCCACAAGATGCAGATCATCGCGGAGTTCCCGGAGCGGGACCTGCTGCAAAGCGGTTGGCTGATAGGCGAGGGCCTCATCGCTGAAAAGGCTGCGATGGTTTCCGCTGAGTACGGAGAGGGCAGAGTTGTTCTAATCGGCTTTCGGGCACAACATCGGGCGCAGACTCACGGCACGTTCAAGCTCGTGTTCAACGCTTTGTTGAGCGGTCCGGACAACTAGAAAAGCGTCACAGCAGTCGAACGACATCGGACACATTTCGGCCCTGGGATCGCTGTGGCGAAGATCTCAGGGCCGAAGTCTTGTTCTCGTTGGAGGCTGCAATACAGCGGCTCAAGATTGGGCAGGAATACCCTTTCGCCGCATCACCAGCACCAGGCAGAAGCTAACGGCAGCAGCGACGATTCCTATCAGCGTCGGGCTCCAAACACCAAACCCGGCCCCTTCAGTTCCAAAGTGGACCGCCAGCAACACGACTACTCCTGCGGCTATTGCCGCCAACGCTTCCGGCACCCCACCACGCCTCGTGTAGATGCCTGCGACGACTGGAACAAACAAACTCACACCCAACAACGAGTAGAAGATTCCGAGAGCACCGATAACAGACGGCAGCAGGATCGCGAGCGAAACTCCGAGCACGCCCCCTCCGACCGCGGCATATCGTGAGACTTTGAGTACCAGAGCATCGCTGGCCGTAGGATTTACGAACCGTCGATATAGATCCTGTGAAAGTGAAGTAGAGAGCATGAACAGGATTGCGTCGGCAGAACTGACTTCGGCGGAAAAGATTGCTGCCAACCCCAAGCTTCCCAGAATTACAGGTAGTTCATTGACCAGGACCGTGGGAAGCGCGAGTTCATGGTTGTCCAGACCGGGTGAACTGACGTTCGCGATCATGCCCAGAAGGGGAGGCACCGCTGCAAACACCAAAAGGACAACACCGGTCGCTCCAATTCCCCAACGCACGGTGTTCGCGTTTCTGGCTCCGTAGACCTTCTGTATCAATCCCGGAGATATGATGAAGGCCGGCACGAGCAATCCGAGGTAGGTCCAGCCGGAAGACCCTCCACGCCAGAAATTCAGACTGTCAGCGCGAGCGTTGGCTGACGCTTCGAAAACTGCATCCAGACCGCCGACAGAAGAGAGTGCAATTGGCACGGCGATGGCAAAGCCAAGCACCAGAACCACTAGTTGTACCAGGTTCACCCATGCCGACGTCAGCAGTCCGCCCGCGGTGAAATAGGTCGTCATCACCAAGCCGCCTATGAGGCAACCCCAGACTTTTGGAATGCCAGCAACGACCTCCAGAACCCACGCAAGCGCGATCAACTGCCCGGCAAGGATAGCGAGCGTTCCGATCCACAACAGCGACGCCACGATTCCACGCACCGACGGTCCGTATCGAAGGTCGAGGTAATCACCGACGGTCCTGAGATCGTGTTTGGCTGCGATGCTCCAGATGCGCGGCCCCACAAAGAACGCCAGTATCAATGTTCCGATGCCGGCGCAGCCCACCCACCACCATGCACTCACGCCGTCCCGATAGCCGAGGCCGGCAGCTCCCACAGTCGATCCGGCGCCGATGTTCGCTGCCAGAACTGTCGCGAACAACAACAGGGGACTCAGACGACGTCCGGCCACGAAGAACCGATCCGATGTCTTCACGAGCCTGCCTATCCACGCGCCCAAGAGAACCAGGCACACGGAGTACGCGAGCAGCAGCGTGAGGTGAACGTTCATCTGTTATTGCATGCCTAGCGGTTTGACGAAGGTTCCGCGACGGGGACGTGTCGTGGGATCACGACTTGTCCACCTGAAACCACGACCTCACCATCTCGAATCACGATGTCCACGTTGGCGAGGTCGCCAACATCCCTGTCAGGCCTGCCGTCGACAACCAGAACGTCAGCCAATTTCCCAGGCTCCAATGTTCCAAGCTTGTCAGCCATGTCCAGCAGTTCTGCGTTGACGCGAGTTGCGGCTACCAGCACCTCTTCCGTCGTGTACCCAACAGCTAAAAACTGCCTCATCTCATTGATGTACGATGCGGGCATATAGCGGAACCAGTCGACTACGAGATCTGTTCCAATACCCATCTTGATACCGGCCTCTCTCATGCGGCGCAGCAAGTCTAGGTTCTCCTCCTTGGAGAAACTGAAACGCCTCGATGTTGAGCCGTAGTATCCTCCGGAGAGGTCGAAGATGTAGATGTAAGGAATAAGTGTCGGCACGGCTTCAGTGCCGGCTTCGGCCATCATACGAATCGTCTCGTCGCTCCGGGGCAGGATGTGTTCGATCATGTCCACTCCCGCCTCTACCGCCATGTCGATGTAAAACGTCTCTGCGTCTGCCGTAACCTTGAGACCAAGTGCGTGCGCCTCGTCAACTGCGGCCTCAACCTCGGCGAGGCTGTAGTGGCTCCCTATCTTGATGAAGTCGGCTCCCCGTTTGAACTGCTCGCGAACCGCTTCACGCCAATCGTCCGGGCCAGACGCCTCTCGCATGGTGCCGTAACCCGGCGCATGAATGTCCAACCCTTCAGCACCGTGGCCGCCGGTCGCGGTTATGAGCTGGCCTCCAGGGAATACGCGCGGCCCCACGAGGCGACGCTGCCGAACCCAGTCTTTCAGCCTGTAGGGGACCTCTCCTGCCGACCCCACGTCTCGAACACTGGTGATGCCACTTTCGATGAAGTATCGCAGTCGCTCCATGCCTCGAAGCGTCTGATCGGCCACAGACAGAGCTAGAGACACTGGTACGCCGGGCTCCGTGTAAGTGAGATGCGTGTGCATATCGATCAGGCCAGGCATCACAAATTTGCCGGATACGTCTATCACTCTGGCACTGTCCGGCCAGCTGCGTTCGTTTGATCCGACTACTCGAGCAATGCGATTCCGCTCGATGATCAACGTGCCTTCCCGTGCCGGTGCTCCAGTGCCGTCGAATATGAGACCACCGGTCAGCACCAAGACCCCGTCAGGACCTTTCGGGCCCGGCGGCACCGGAATCCTCCTGGGGTCGTCCGAGGATTCCGTGGTTGGTCTCAGGAAGCGCTGCCTATCCTGGCGTTCTTGACCAAGGGCTGGGGAGAAAATCAGCAGAGCTGCTATCGCCGCCATCGAGGCAGCCTGGATATTGGGTGCTTTCATCGGGTTTGACCTCGGGACATGCATGTTCGAGAGGTTGAAGCTCTGTAGTCTAGCAGAAAACCTACGCCAACAACGATGGCAGGGCTATACGGAAGCAGCGTGGGTCAGAATCGAATCAACCCACGCTGCTTTCCGTATCGTGCCTTCAACCTGAGGCGCGCTGAGGTCGCCCGAAGCAGGTACTACTCTTTCGTCGCCACAACCTCACTGCTGTGGACATAGACTGCAGCTTCCATTCCGTTCGTGCCCCGAGGCTCAGACGAGTTTCCTGGCCAGTCAACAGGGCCGACGAGTCGGGACAGTCCAAGAGCAACTGTGATCTCAGCTTCGCCATGTACATCACCGTAACTCGCCCTGACAGTAGCGACACCTTCGGCGATGGCGGTCACGAGCCCGTTCTGATTCACAATAACCGCGCAACCAGGAACTCCTGTCGACATGGCGGGTGCTCCATCACCGGCCAGAGGCGCTGGGCATGCCGCCCACGTCACGGAGGCACCTTCGATTTCGTAGCCGTTGGCATCCCGGACAGTTGCGCTCAACTGCAGCGTCTGCTCTATGGCCGTTAGCGTTGCCTCCGACGGAGCAACGTCGATGCTAGCCGCAACCTGCGAGACCGTGACAGCCGCCGATCCGGATACCGTGTCGCTTGTCGCGACTGCAGAAACCGCTCCGTTGCCAAGCGCTTCGACTATTCCGCTTTGTGCGCCCACGCTGGCGATTCCCCCCTCACCCTCGATCGACCAGGTTACTGATGCACCTACGATCTCGTTTCCACGACTGTCACGTACCGTGGCACCCAACGCTGCGGTTTCGCCAATCGAATTGAGCTCGACGCTGGTCGGGTCCACATCCACCGTGGCCACAACTTGCTGCACTGTGATATCCGCCAACCCCGACACTCCACCGGAGGTCGCGGAAATCTCAGCAGAACCATTGCCCACCGCGGAAACTGTTCCTTGATCCGTCACCGACGCGATACCAGCCGCCGATGTATTCCACTCGAAGGTTGCATCGGCTATCTCGGTTCCCAGACCATCCCATGCAGTCGCAGTCAGATCTACCGACTCGCCGAGTGAAGCCAGATTCGCTGTTGGAGGCGTTAATGAAACGAAGGCTACCTCCTGCGCCACCAGCACATCGGCGTTGCCGGATACACCTTCGGCTGTGGCAGTGATCTCAGCAAAACCGTTCGCCATCGCAGATACTACGCCCGCAGACGTAACCGTGGCGATACCAGTTGCCGACGATTCCCATACGAAATCGGCATTCGACACCGGGCTTCCACCACTGTCCCATGCGGTTCCCAACAGCTCAACCGTTTCACCAATCGATACCAAGTTGGCTGACGGTGGAGTTACGGTCACCGATACGATCTCTTGATCAACTATCACGGTGGCATTGTCCGTCACATCGCCAAACGCGGCGGTTATTGTTGCCGAACCGTTGGACACCGCCGCGGCGATTCCCGTAGTTCCGACCGAAACCACGAGGCCGTTGGACGAAGTCCAGACGAAGTCGGCGCCGACGATTTCACTTCCGCCCGCATCCCAGGCAGTGGCGGCGAACTGAGTTGATTCGCCAATCGAGACGAAATTTGCGGACCCGGGCGTCACTGACATTGATGCAGCAACCTGTTGGACATTCAATGCCGCAGATCCGGTCGCTGATCCGGAAACTGCACTTATGGTCGTTGAGCCATTCGAAACCGCAGTCGCCGAACCCGATTGCTCAACGGTCGCTACCGAGACAACTGCAGAGCTCCAAACGAAATCGGCATCGACGATCTCGCTGCCCCCCTCATCCCACGCTGTGGCCTGGAACTCAACGGATTCTCCGAGCGATACCAATTCAGACTCTGTGGGATCAACTGTCACTGAAGCGACGACTTGCTGAACGGTCACACCAGCCGAACCTGATATGGTGCCCGAAGTTGCACTTACAGATGCGGAACCATTCGCAACAGCTGTTACCGTGCCGGACAGATCGACGCTTGCGATACCGGAGGCGGACGAGGCCCAGTCAATGGAGGCACCAACGACTGCATTACCTCGGGCGTCCAGAGCCGTGGCAGTAAGTGAGGCCTCTTCTCCGTACGAGGTAAGGCTCACCGTCTCAGGAGCGACCGATATCGAGACAACCTGCTGCTCAACAGTCACCTGGGCCTCGCTCGATACGCCATCGGCCGATGCGCTTATGATCGTGGCGCCGTTCGCTCGCGCCAACACAGACCCGTCTGTCCCTACTGTAGCCACACTCTCGGTCGATGATTGCCAGTCGAACTCCGCGCCGGGGATTTCGCTACCGCCAGCGTCACGAGCTATTGCGGTCAGAACTGTTGATTCGCCTAGCGATGAGAGTTCAGCCGCGGAAGGTGATATCGAGACAGTCACAACATCCTGCTCTACGGTAACACCTGCATCGCCCGACGCTTCGCCTGAGAATGCGCTTATTGTTGCAGAACCATTCGAAACGGCCCGCACCTCTCCAATGTCACTGACTGTTGCAACCCCGTCAGCGGATGATACCCACCGGAATTCCGCGCCTACTACCTCGCTGCCACCCTCGTCCCAAGCGGTTGCTTCGAACTCAGCGGTCTGGCCCAACGAAACAAGCGTGGTTGCCGTCGGGTTCACAGTGACCAGAGTAACCACTTGTTCTACGGTGACTTCCGCACTGCCCACAAGGCCATCGGCAGTAGCCGTTATTGTTGCGGAACCATTTGCCACCGCAGTCGCCGATCCCGTCTGAGCGACTGTCGAGACTCCATCTCGGGATGATTCCCACGTGAATTCGGCACCGTCAACGACGTTTCCTCCTGCGTCCCAGGCCGTTGCAGTCAGCTGCACAGACTCGCCTAGCGAAGTCAGATTCGCAGTTGTTGGTGTGATCGCGACTGACTCGATTTCTTGGCGAACCGTCACTTCCGACCCCGCTGTAATCCCATCCGCGGTCGCAGAAATCGTCGATGCACCGTTGGAGACTGCGGAGACTCGTCCGGTAGCACCGACAGTAGCAACACCTTCATCGGACGAAAGCCAGGTGAATGAAACACCGACGATCTCACTTCCATCGGCATCCCATGCGCTTGCTGTGAGGTCTACGGATTCTCCCAATGAAGCCAGCCCCGCGGCATCCGGCGATACGGTCACTGCAGCTACTACCTGAGAGACAGTAACCTCGGCGGTCGCTGAAACGTCTCCCGACGCCACCGTTACTGTTGCTGAGCCGTTCGACACAGCCACGGCTGACCCGGACGAACCAACACTCGCGACATCTTCGGCAGATGAAGTCCAGTTGAACTCCACATCAGTCATTTCGCTCCCGCCGGCGTCCCAGGCCGTCGCACTGAATTGCGCAGATTGCCCCAAAGAAACGAGTGTCGCAGACTCCGGCGTTACCGCTATCGAAGCTGCTTCCTGCGAGACCGTTACTGCAGCACTTCCGGACACGTCGCCTATCGCGGCAAACACATTTGCCGATCCGTTCGATTCAGCTATGACTTGTCCATCACTGTCTACAGAAGCAACGACGTCTGCGGTTGATTCCCAGGTGAATTCCGCATCTGCAATCTCACTGCCGCCAGCATCCCATGCCGTGGCACTGAGATCAGCCGTCTCACGCAACGACACGAGATTCACGGATGAAGGCGACACGGAAATGGTCGCCACTTCCTGCAACACTGTAATCTCGGCACTACCGGATACCGAGCCAGAGGCGGCAACCACCGTCGTAGAGCCATTGGCCACTGCCGTGATGTTCCCGTTCTCATCGACCGTTGCTACAGTCGGGTCCAACGACGACCACTGGAGATCAACATCAGCCATCTCCGAGCCGTAGTTGTCCCTGGCTTCTGCTTGGAGCTCTTGCGTTTCGCTCAAGAAGCTGAGCGAGACGATACCTGGAGAAACCGTAATGCTTTCCAATACGGGGATGTCGACCTCAACGATCGCAGTACCGGTTGCATCACCAGAAAATGCGGTAATTTCAGAAGCTCCGGTCCCTACAGCCGTAACCTCCCCTAGAGACGGATCGATTGACGCAACGGCTTCGTCCGACGAAGACCATTCAACAGGAGCTCCGATCATGGCGAATCCGTTGGCGTCATACACGGAGGCCTCGTACCGGAACGTCTCACCCACCGCATTGAGGATCGTGCGATTGGGAGTTACGAGAACCGAAGCAGCTACCTGTTGCACCTCAACGCTTGCCGAGCCTGCTTCGTCTCCGCTGGAAGCCGTCACCGTCGCCGTGCCGTTTGCCAGAGCAGCGACGAGTCCATCGTCGTCTACTGTGGCAATGGTTTCGTCTGACGTTGTCCACTCGAAGAGCACCGCCTCCAGCGGGTTACCATCTTGGTCAAACGCTTGGGCTTCGAGCAGAATCGATGCCTTGACTGCATCGAGGCTCCCCGAACTAGGGGTGACGACAATCAAATCCACAATGGGCACGTCGACCGCAACTTGTGACTGCCCAGAGATGTTGCCACTGGTGACCACGATCGTTGCTTGGCCGTTGTCTATAGCGGTGACAGTACCTTGGTCATTCACCGCGGCAACTGCGTCATCAGTCGTCGACCACTCCAGGGTTGCCTCGGCCACCGGGAATCCATTGCGGTCGTTGGCCACGGCCATGATCTGCCGAGTCGAGCCGCGTTGCGTGAGGGTGAATTCACTTGGGTCCAGCTCGATCGCAACGACTTCCTGCGCGACAGTAATCGTAGCCGTCGCGGTTGCGTTGCCGGAGGTGAGAGTAATCGTAGCCGTGCCGTTTCCAACCGCCGTCACGAGGCCCGCACCATTCACCGAGACAACCCCTTCGTCACTGGAAGCCCAATCGATTCGGGCGTTGTGAACTTCGTTTCCGGCCCCGTCGAGTGCTACCGCATCCAAAGTCACCGTATCCGCCAGTGCCGTCAGCGTTGTTTCCGTGGGATCGACCGTAAGTGCTTCCACCGATTGAGCAACGTCGACAGTACCGCTCGTCGCCGGCAACAGACCGTCAGCCTCCGCAACCAAGCGGAAACCGTCGCCTCCCCGGTCTATTCTCACACTTTCGAAACGAGCTACGCCCTCCTCTGCCTGTGCTGAGGTGTTGCCGAGCAGAGTCGCGTCCAGCACGTTCGCTTCAAGGCCAAGGGTAATCAGATGCGTCGCCGTGAGATCGGTGTTGCCGAACGAGTCAGTCACACGCACTTCGACTGCAGGCACTAGATCCACATTGACAGACGCGGTTTCGGGAACCACTGAGAACTCGAGTGACTCAGCCGGTCCCGCTACTGCCACAGGGATGAGCGTCGCCTCGGGTAAACCCTCGACAGTCGCGCTGAACTGGTACTCTCCGGCGAGAGTGCCCACCGTGCCCACCGTGCTCGCCATGCCGTCTTGCCCTGTGATCACGGTCTCGAAAACCACCGACGCTCCTTCGGGAGCCGCGAACGTTACAGCGACCTGCTCAACACCGAGTCCGTCCGTACCCAACACCTGGACTGCGAGTTGCACTTCCGTTCCAGCCTCTACCGAGTCGGCATCACCACTAATCACTATCAACGAATCGGGAAGAGGAATGAATTTCACATTCGCAGAATCGCTGATCCCGGTCGGTGTCTGGGCTATCACCTGAACCGATGACCGGCCAGACGACGGCGCTTGAAGCAGTGCGTCGGTATCTATCGTCGCAACGGCCGGATTGCTGGTTTCCCAGACGACGACCGGATCGGTGACTACCTCTCCCGCGGAATCGATTGCTGCCACGCGGAACTGTGCCACGTCACCATTGCTGACTACGGAATCACCCGGGTCTATCTCCAACGACTCGACGTTCCAACCAGGCCCCACGAACGGGAAGGTTACTGATTGAACCTCGGACTCTCCCACGGCAGACTCGTCCACCACAAGAGTGCTCTCCGCCGCGAAGAAGACGACTCCATTACTGAGTACTTCCGCCCTGACAGTCATCAGGTCGGACGGAGTGTCCAAATTCAACACCCAACCGAACACATCGTCTTCAGCGGGATTGTACGCCACTGTCGTGTCCACAACGGTGGTCGAATCCCATTCACGGATCACCGTGACATGTATCTCGTCCAACCCCAGTCTCTCAGGATCTACACTGGTCAGAAGCTGCGGCGAGATCTGAAGATGCCCGAGTGTCGTGCCGCCCGGACCTGCAGGATCGGTTTCGCACGCCACGAGCAAAACGAGCAATAAGGCCGCGAGCTGAGCGGCCGCATTACGCGCGCGTCGTATCAAAATCGGTGTGCCCATCGCAGAGTCACCAAGAATTCGCTGAAGTCCTGTTCGGGATCCAGCATGTTTGCGTGATCGCTTGCCCGTGCGACGAGTGTTACCGTCTCACTACGGTTCAACTGATACCGTGACGTGAGTGTCGCCTGCAGCGAGTTTGTCTGATTTACTTGCGCCCGTCCCAATGCCAGGCTCGTGGCCCACTTCCCACGCGCGGCCCGGAGCTGGGCTGCCAACGAGTAGGTTTGTCGGGTCGTCCAACCCGCCCCACCAAACTGCGACCGAACCACACCCAACGACGGAGTCAGGTTGATATTCCCCGTGAGCCCGACCAACAACCTCGCGTTCACAGTGTGTGATTCCGCTTCGCTCTGATTCCGGAGCGGGTTTTCATCGCCCGACACCCGGTAGGTGTAGGCCAGCGAGGCCGAGCGGAACAAGCCACGCCTGCTCAACGTGAACGTTTGATTTGATCCCAGTAGCCAGGTCGAGTATGAAATCCAGTGTTCCTCGGTAGTCGCATCGTTGCCAAGGCCAGCATAGTTGACCCGGAAGCTGCTAGTCCAGGTCCGCGACGGCCTGAGTGCAACGGCTGTGCCTACTCGAGTGCGACTCGTGGTAAACGTTTTTTGGCCGATGAGGTTGTCGCGCTGGCGCATGCCGTCGAACTTGATGTTCCAGCGCCGGAAGCGAAGGGACGTGTTGAGCTGCGCGCTGCGTTGGTCTGACATAACCGACGCCACTCCCATCGACATGTATCCCGGACCGATGTTTCGCAGCGTCGCCTTCGTCGTCAGTTTGTCGAGCCTGGCGGTTGCCTCCAACGTGTATGCGTAGTCTGCGGTGGTGCTTACCCGCGGGGTTATGACAGATTGAACGATCCCCGGGATCTCTGAAAGCACCTCTTCTGACTCGATCTCATCGGAACGAACATCTCGTGTGTGGCCGCTACCGGTCAGTTCGCCGCGTAGCTGCAGCTTGTCATCAAATAGCTTGAGAGCGCCGGCCAGGCCCACCACAACGTTTTCGTGTGGCGTTACCGCGTAAGGGTTGGCGACGACCCCGATCGACAGTGTGTCTTCGACAAACGCCGTGTCTGGCAGGTTGTCTATGAATGGGATCGTGTCCTCGGGAAGCTGCAGCGAAGATGCATCGTCCCGAGCACGTATGAAGATCAGATCGAGCGAAGCGGCCCTCGGATCACCTACTCCAATACGTCCGCCGAACATGTTGCGCTCGAATCGCCCGGTGGTGGCCCCTCCTGGCACGGCTCGCTGGCTGCGCCCTCCAAACGACGAGAATCGCAAGGGTCCACGCCACACCGTGAAACCCGCGCCTCGCACGCGTACACCGTTGAATGTGAGCGGCGAATAGGAGTCAGTGAAATCTCCTATGTGCGCCTGGCCCCAAGCCCATTTCGGGTGTATTGCGTATTGGTTCAAGCTCTGGCGCGCCGCACTGCGAAACGCCTGATTCTCGGTCGAAATCATGAAGTCGAAGTCGAGAGTGAGCTTCTCGTAGACAGACAGCGTGGGGCGGAAATAGAGCCGCGCGGTCGCTGGCGGCCTGCGTCGATCTACGCCCCTGATGGCGTTCGCCTCACCGTGCGTGCCCATCACGCCGCCAATCGATATCGGGGTGGATTGCGCGGCGGAGAACCCAGGCAACGACAGTGCAAAAAGCATCGTGAAACCGCAGGCGCGGGCGATGTCCATCGTCGTTCGAATGGTCATCGGCCCGCTCCTCCGGTTACCGAAACCAGTTCGGTGGTTTGTTCGTATGTCCCGAATTCATTCTGAACTTCTATGCGGCTCACAATTACTAAGTGAGGCGACTCCTGCCTCACTAGCAGCGCACGTGGTTCGGCGTAACGCACGCCAACTGGATCGAGGCTTACACTGAACACATCGAAGGAACCGGCAGGTGTATCGATTTGGTCGGTGCCGTCCACTCGCAAGACAAACGGGACCACCTGACCGAGTTGAATGTCGAAGGCACGCAAGCTGGTCTCGTACCCCTCCGACAAATCCAGGCTGGCAATGACCACATCGAGCGCGGCACCGTCCGAGAATGATGGAGCCTCCAATTGCACGTCGATGTTATCGACGAAATCCGCAACGAACATCTCGCCCGTCACGCGCTCCTCGCTGAAGTCGACTGACGCAGTCGCCATGCCTCCCGTCCTGCGCCTGAGCGGAAGCAGAGTCATACGATCGATATCAATCGTGTCGGCCGCCGGCATCATCTCTCCCGACAACTCCGGCTCGAATTCGAAACCGTCGTCCATGAACTGTGTCGAGTCGAACTCGAACCCTCCCAGTGCCGGAACGAGCGTAGAGTCAATTACTCTCCAGATCGCCTGCCCATTCACCGTCTCACTGATCAACCGACGCGTCAGTTCGGTAGCGTCGCCTTCGCCCGTTGTGATCCTGTAGACGAACGTTGCCGGCTCTACGTCAGTTGCATCGGTCGAAGGGAGTGGAGCAGTCAGGGCCAGAACTTCCGGACCAAGAGGCGCGTCCGTACCGACCGACAAGTCTGCCAGCAGGTCCGCAAGGTCCTGCCTTATGGCCTGTTGGTGTCGCCCTCCAAGATTGTCAGCCAGGAATCTCTCCAGCGCTGCGGCGAAGGCATTCCGGTTGGGTGCCCGGCGAATGCGATCTCCCTCATCGGGCATACGCAGGTATTCGGTTTCCGTTCCCGTTGTCCGTAGTGCGTGCACCAGGCGTTCCGTCTGAGTCACGTCCACTCGAGAGTCGTTGACACCGTGAGCGAGCAACACGGGCCTGTCGATCGAATCAGCAGCGCGAATCGGAGATTGTGACTCCAAACGCTGCCTTTCTTCGGGTAGCTCAGGGTCGCCGAGACGTTGGAACAAGGCGGGCTGGATCAACAAATCGTTCTCATCAACGTCGGCAACATATGCTACGAGATCTGCCACCGCGCCGAACGCTACTCCAGCCGCGTAGGTCCAGGACTCGAACGCCATGGCAGCCATTGCCGAATATCCTCCAGGTCCGGAGCCAACGATTCCGACTCTATCCGGATCGGCTATACCGCGCTCGACCAGATATCGCGCTACTTCCGCCAGGTCTTGCTGCATGAATCCGGCCGATGGAAGCTGCATTCCTAGCTCTCGCGGCCCGCGATAACGCGGTTGAAGCACCGCGTAGCCACGATTGGCAAGGAACTGAACCATGGGATCAAACGATCCGTTCAGCGTCGACCAGAATCCATCGTGCGGAATTATCACTGTAGGCAAACCGATCGTACTATCTGACCGGGGGAGGGTCAGCAGTGCCGCGATTTCTTCATCGTCGGACGCACCGTAAGAGACCCACTCACTCTCAGCGAGCATGGCCGGCGTCAACGACGGACGTTCAGATGCAATCGTATTGAGCGAGTCGTACCAGCGGTTGTACAGATAGTACCTTGCGGGTGAAGATGGGCTCTCCTGGCGCAGCACCCAGAGAGCTTCATTGGCGCTCGAGTTGTCTATGCTCAAGCTCGCTACCGGTTGCCTCCGTGAGATCCTGTCGAGATCAATCGCGAACACACTGTCCTGAGCGTAGATCCGTGTCGTATCGTCCCTGTACACTGTCGCCACGAGCAGGTTGGAACCGGACGCAAAGATCGCGTCACTGATGTCCACACTCTCATCGGGATCGCCGTGAACCAACTCCACCTCGAATGTTTCGGGATGAAATAGCACGAGTTCAGTGCGTTCGCGTTCCCCTTGATCGGTGACCATGTACAAACGGCGATTCGCCTGATGGAATCGAAGAGGGATACAAGTTTCGTCGGGCGAACAGCCGAACGCGGGAGTCACAGTATCCCCGCGCACCCTGAGTATTTCGGTTCCACCATCTTCCCCGAATCGCACTCCAATCCTGGGCACACCGAGGAGGTCAGTCACCCAGTGAGAAACACGTTCAACGTTCTCGAGAACCAGCTCTCGAGCACCTGTGCCAATGTCGATTCGGTAAACGTCATCTGCTCGCGGGTCGCGATCGTTTAGTCCCACTACAACGGTCCCGGGTTCGGAGTCAGGCAGCGCATAGACCCGAGCGCGGACATTTGCGATTGGGGTGAGATCGCGCGGCGAAGCAACTCCGGTTGTATCCGCATCCACCGCAAACAGGTGGAAGTTCTCGTCGCCGTTTTCGTCTCTCAGGAACAACAAGCTTTCGGAATCTCTCGTCCAGAAAAACTCTTCCGCAGGACCGTCAGAGACCCTGACCGCCGAATCCACACCGAGGTGAACTCTTGAAAGCCAGAGTTGCAGTTGCCCATCAAATGGAGCCCGATACGCAAACAGGCGACCGTTCGGCGAGATCTCGATGTCCGTGACCGCCGGATCGTCGAAGAAGAGTCCACGGTCGACCAGTGGGGCCCGTTGCGCGTCGATCGGTGAAAACGCGCAGAGCAGACCCGCCGCCCAAGTGGCCGATCTCCACACGTTAGAAAATCGCATCGCGCACCATGTTGAAGAGGTTGACCGCGTTTTCTGCGATGGAACCGCTCCATCCCAATTGGAACATCCGCGGATCACCGAAGACCTGGTAACCGATCCTCATGTTGACACTAGTGTTGCCCATCCATCCCTCGAGCGCCGCATCGAATTCGGCGCTCTTGATACTGAAAGGCAGCTCAGGCATCTCGCAGGTCGGACAGGTCTCGAATCCAGTAACGTAGTCGCTGAAGGAGTTGAAAGCGGTCCTGACTTTGCGGACCTCAGCCTGAGCCACATTCACGCCTGCCTCGGCGGCGTTCCTGGCGTCAGCCAGGCCGTGGTACACCGGGTTGTCCCAGATGTAGCGCCTGTTCCGATAGATCTCCCTTGCACCGAGATAGAGGCCGTAAGAGGTGGTCTTGTTCACCCACCAAAATCCCTTTGCCGTGCCCCAATAGGCTTTACCACCACATGCCCAGACCGGTCCCCACCAGTTGCACCTGCTTCTGTAGTACCGGTATCTGCCGTTGGCGTAGTTGTACTTGTTCAACGAATAGCGGTAGGTGGCATAAGCCGCGTTCATGGCGATGCGCGGTGCTTCCTCAGCGATCACGACCCAAGCCTCCAGCGCGTCCTCTGCACGTTCGAGAACGTACTCCGCAGCGTTGAGACTCCCCTCGGCTACATCCAGCGCGGCGTCGCCGACAGGAAGTAGAAGCCGAATCACTTCATATGCGACCTCGTCACCGAAGTCGTTGTACATCGCGAAGCGAGCCTGGAAACTCGGATTGGCAAGGTTGAATGCTGCCTTGGCGGCGAGAGCTGCCCTGAACCGCTCGAAGACCTCTACCTCTGTCTCGAAAGCAAAGCTGTCACGGGTAAGCGCAAGGTCGATCATGCCGTCAAAGAGACCGGCAATCTCTGCGCTTCCCTTCAAGAACAGATGCTGCTCCTCGAGCGTCAGGGCTAGGTCGATGAGGGCAGTGTCGAGCTTGACCGGTCCGAAATCGAGCGGATTGATGCGACCGTATCCCCTGATTCCAGTCTTGCTTATGTCGATATCGAGAACGCCCAATTCCTCGAGCGGCGTTCGAGGTGCCGGCGCCATGTGGAAACTTCCCGCCAGGCCGACGCCCATTGAGACGTCGATGGCCGGATCATCGTAGGTAGCGACCTTGAGCCTCATGTCTTTGAGGGCAATGTCGGGCAAAGCGTCAGTGGGAATGAGTGTCGCGTCGCTGCCCGAGATCTGCTGCTGGAATACCGTGAGGTCGTTCAGCGCCATTCCAGCCTCGGACTCACCTTCGATGATGACGCCTGCGGGAACCGGCGGCGGGGAGGCGTAAAGGATTTTGAGTCCGGCAGCAACGTTGATGTCCTTAGTACCGAAGATGGCGTCTCCGCGGAACCCGATGCCGACTGTCGCCGGCGTGATACTCATCGCCAAGCGAACCTGATTCAGGGTAAGCCAGTCGATTCCAAACGGTCCCACCCAACCACCGTCTGCCGTCATGCCACCGGAGATGCTCAGTTCCACACCACCCTCCGGCACTATCGCGAGGGTCGACGTGATGTCGAAAGCAACCGTGTCACCCTGAATGTCGAAAATGAGTGCACCGATGACTCCGACAGACGGCCGCCCCGTTATTTCGAGCGCCAGTTGTCCACCGACAAACCACTCAGGAGATCCTGCAGGTGCCATTGGAGGCAGTTCGGCGCGGAAATAAAGCGCGTCCATCCCGCCGCCAAAGATCGGGATGTTGCCTTCGAGAATTATTGCATTGCCGCCCGCTTCCGGCGATAGGAGGTCGACCAGATCAACCAGCGGCCCCCTATCGAGCGGGATACCCGCGAAGAGGTTGAGGCCCGGTTGGAATTCTAGGGTGAAATTCTCGCTTCCGTGGATCGATCCATAAAAGTCTCGTACTTCCGGTGCCAACTCCGATGAGGGAACACGACCACTCGCGGTTGTGATTACCATGCCCGCGTTCTGTAGTGCCAAAACATCGGTAACCGGGCTTTCGAGTACCGGTACCAAGTCTCCAAACCCTAGGCTCGGCACCAGCACACCAGCGACCAGCTCGGTCGAGCCACCCACGTCCGCCACCGCAAACAAGGCGTGCGCTTCAATGCCGAACGCCGTCGCAGTGCCAGAAACCGAGAAGCTGCTCTGCGCGCCGAGTTGGATGTTGAGCGCGGCTTCAGTGAGCGCCAGGTCGAGCGGCCCGCCCGCCGGCAGATCCAATCCGCCACCCGGCACCAACTCCGACAACATGTTCACGACGTCTTCGACGCCGAGTCGTCCGTCGAGTCGTCCTTCAAAGCGTGCGTTGGGACCGCCCGATCCAAGCGCCACGGCAAGACGCGCGGCGCCGTTCTGGTTGGCGACCTGGAAGCCGCCCCCGATCTCAGTCCATGCACTGTCGGCTCCCGTGCCGACCATGAATCCGAGATCGACCTCAACATCACGAATCGCTCCGAGACTGAAGTCGGGTTCAGGTAGTACAACGTCACCGGGCAGCAGGTCGCCGGCGAGGTCCAGTGCCCGAGGCAGATCGAGGTCTCCAACGTCGAGGGTGAACGAGCCCATCACCGACGTGCTGGCTCCCGCTGTGTGCCTGGAACCACGGTGCACAAATCCAAGCTGCGCTACTGCCGTCAGATCGATGAATCGACCTGCTCCGAACAGACTGGCGCCGGCACTGTCTGCGCGAGTATCGAATCCCAAACGGATTCCCGCGCTATCCAGCCCGATTTGATCGAGCGCGGTGAAGTTGTCAGGGAGCGTGAACGAACCCGGCAGCATCTGACCGACCGAGTTGATAGCCTCGGTTGCGGTCACCCTGCCCATCACGAGTTCCAAGCCGCCGCTAGCCCACGTTGTCTGCGAAGCGTGCACGAACTCGAGGTGTGCGCGTGCTTCGAGCTGGAATACGTGCCCAGCGCCAAAGATCGCGGCACCCAGACTGTCGTTCCGAGTGTCGAACCCCAATCGCAGTCCGGCACTGTCGAGGCCCAGCTCATCGAGGGCGGTGAAACCTTCCGGCAATGCCCAGTCGCCTGGCATGAATTCGGCGACAGAGTTGATAGCTTCAGTGGCTGTTACCGAACCGAGTAGAAGTTCAACTCCTCCAGATGCCCAGTTCTCCGCCCCATAGTGCGTGAACTCGAGATTCGCCGATGCAGACAGCTGGTTCAAATGTCCCGCACCGAAGACTCGCGCAGCAGCACTGT
>Ga0180435_10001718_pt1 | contig 22595 bp, 17 predicted proteins | sample SS_ome_3_FD_132467 | JGI IMG/M metagenome (GOLD analysis project Ga0180435, IMG submission 132467) | Hypersaline lake sediment archaeal communities from the Salton Sea, California, USA - SS_3_S_1 metaG | ecosystem: Environmental > Aquatic > Non-marine Saline and Alkaline > Hypersaline >... | reverse complement strand
CTTCATGGGACCCAGCCACATTGACAATATTGAACATATTTATGCAAAAACCGTGGAAACAAGCGGAAGCAGCTCTTTCAGCGATAATCTTCCCAATCATATCGGGGTGCAGTTTCTTGACTTCATGGACAGGAAAACACCGTCCGCCATAGATGTGGAAAACATACGGCATGTGACCAAAGATATCCCGGGTGCGAAAATCACCGTTGAATCGGAAAAGGGCGGCCCCCCCACCGGCGCCCCTATTAACATTGAGATTTCAGGCGACAACTTTTCCGCATTGGGACAAATCGCCAACCAAATCAAGCCGGTTATTGCCCAGATCCCGTTCACCGAGGATATCCGGGATGATTACGTGGAAGGACTTCCGTCCATCCGTATTCGGGTGGACCGCCAGAAAGCAGCCATTTTCGGCCTGTCCACCAATAGTATAGGGTCGGCACTCAAAACGGCCTATAACGGCATTGACGTTACATCCTATCGTGAGGGGGATGAGGATTTTGACATTAATGTTAAACTTAAAGAAGATGATCGTAAAGTTATGGATGTACTTCGTAAATTGATGATCCCCTCCCCTTCGGGTCAACTTGTGCCATTGACCACCATCGCCTTTATTGACTACTCCGGAACCCTGGGTGATATCGTAAGAATTGATCATAAACGGGTGGTAACGGTAAAGGCCAATGTGGATGAAACAAAGATACCCGGCGCAGTGGCAAAAACCCAGGCAGAGCAGCTTCTTGCGGAGATCACCCTGCCGCCGGGTTATGAAATGAAGTTCACCGGTGAACATGAACACCAGAAAGAGTCCGAAGAGTTCCTCAGCCGGGCATTTGCCATAGCCATTTTCCTGATCTTTTTAATACTGGTAACCATATTCAACTCCGTCAGCCAGCCGATTATCATCATGACATCCGTTATTTTGTCGCTGGGCGGCGCCTTTCTGGGGCTGACGGTTCTGCAGTTTCCGTTCGGCATCATCATGTCGGGTGTCGGTGTGATTTCCCTTGCAGGTGTGGTGGTGAACAATGCAATCGTGCTCATCGATTATACAAATAAGCTAAGGGAAAGCGGCATGGCGCTCAAAGATGCCGTTATTTCAGCCGGCGCCACCCGACTGAGGCCCGTCATGCTCACAGCCATCACCACCATCCTGGGGCTCATCCCCATGGTGACGGGCGTTTCCTTTGACTTCCATGAAATGGCCATTTCATGGGCGAGCGAATCCTCTCAATACTGGAGATCCATGGCGATTGTTGTTATCTTCGGACTGATGATCGCCACCTTTTTGACCCTGGTTGTCGTGCCCACCCTTTATTCAATTCTTGCTGTAATGCCGGAGCGTGCCGCATTATTGTGGAGCAGAGTAAAACGAATTTACTGGAAACCATTTGAGGGCTATCAATAGTTTTTAACTTCTTTTCTTCCGGGAAAAACCGGGAAAGGAGATGGTATGCGTGAAGAAAAATTTTTAATAAGAAATCTTAGTGACGTGGAGGAGATTGAAAAGATACCTTATACGGAGAGGATAACTGAAAAAAGCACCATAGAACTCCTGGAAAAAGGTGCCGCCATTTATCCGGACCGGCCCGCCATAAGCTTTCTTCTGAATGGTGACGCCTATGAACAGCCCATGCAGATCACCTATAACGAGCTTATCGGTAAAATCCGTCAGACCGCCAATATGCTGTATGACCTGGGAGTGGGTCCTGAAGACGTCGTCACCTATGTGCTGCCCAATATCCCCCACACGCATTATGTGCTATGGGGTGCGGAAGCTGCAGGCATAGCCAATCCCATCAACCCTCTTCTGGAACCGGAAACCATTAAAGATATATGCATTGCGGCAAAATCAAAGGTCCTGGTGACCCTTGCGGAATTTCCCGGGTCTGAAATCTGGCAAAAAATTGACTCCATCAGGAAAGACATCCCCACCCTGGAATATGTCATACGTGTGATGGGGACCACGGACGAGGCGGAAAATATTTATGGATTTGATGAAAAGGTGGAGGAATACCCGTCGGATACGTTTGCATTCAAGCGGGACATCCAGCCGGATGACATTGCCTCCCTGTACCATACAGGCGGGACCACGGGAACACCAAAACTTGCCCGCCGCACACATTTCAACGAAGTTATAATGACCTGGGACCTGATTGCCATGGGCGGCCTGACCGCAGAAGACGGATCCCTTTTATGCGGGCTTCCCCTGTTCCACTGCAATGGAACCATTGTGACGGGCCTCGCTCCGTTCAGTATCGGGGCCCATGTGGTGCTTCTTTCTCCACAGGGTTACAGGGAGCCCGGGGTCATGAAAAATTTTTACAAAATCGTTGAGAAGTACAAGGCAAAAACATTCTCGGCGGTGCCCACGGTACTCTCCGTGCTGCTTGACCTTCCTGTTGGAGATGCGGACATTTCCTCGCTGGAATATGTTGTCTGCGGGGCGGCCCCCTTAAGTGTGGAACTGTTCAAGCGGTTCGAAGACCACTCCGGCATGAAAATTCTGGAAGGTTACGGCCTCACCGAAGGCGCCGTCGCCTCCTGCATCAATCCCAAAGATGGAGAAAGAAAGGTGGGAAGTATTGGAATCCGCATGCCGTATCAGGAAGTCAAAATCGGAATCGTGGATGAAGACGGCCGGTATGTCCGTGATGCGGAAACAGGTGAAATCGGAGCCGTGTGCATCAAGGGGCCTAATGTGTTCAAGGGTTATGTGGAAGAAACCCACAACAAAAACATTTGGACACCTGACGGGTTTTTCAACACCGGAGACCTGGGGAGATTGGACGAAGACGGCTACTGCTGGCTCACCGGAAGAAAAAAAGAACTGATCATCCGTGGTGGTCACAATATCGATCCGGCCGCCATTGAGGAGCCGATTTATAAAATGCCGGACGTAAAACTGGTTGCCGCCGTGAGTCGGCCGGACCCCCATGCCGGTGAAGTTCCCGTGGCATATGTGGAGGTTTCAGACGGCTCGACCATTTCCGAAGAGACGATCATGGAGTGGGCAAAAGAGCATGTGGGTGAGAAGGCAGCCGTTCCCAAGGAAATAATTATCACCCCTGAAATCCCGCTGACGCCCGTGGGTAAAATTTTTAAACCCGCCCTCAGATATGATGCGACCAGGCGTATTTACGAAAAAGAGCTGGAAGCTCTGGGTGACCAGGTTGAGTCGGTCGACGTTCAGGTCGGCGAGCACAAGGTTCAGGGCACCATCGCAAAAATCAAAATCACGCCGTCCCGGGGAACCGATCCGGAAGCCGTCAAACAACAAATAGCCGACATCCTCTCCCGGTATACGGTATACTATGAAGTCGAGACGGCTTCTTAAAACCACCGGTCCGAATTCACCGCGGGGGCAGCGTCGATTCCGGCAGGCCGGAATCGACCTTGATATCGGACATAAAATAATTTTCTGATATTGAAATTTTATTATCGCAATTTTCTATATTTTCTGATACAAGAACATTATTCTTATTGAGTTCATACTCCAATGCACATCCTGTATAAGCCTTGTTTAAAATAGCATGACTTTCGGAGTTCTGTTTTATGGTAAGTTTGAAACATGGTAACAGGTTAAATAATAGCGTGCCATATGAAAGGAGGATTGAAAATGGCAAATGATTGGATTATTGAAAGGCTTGGGGATCGACAGCTTAAGGTCACCATCCCGGACAGTGTAGAAATCAAAGGGGACAAAGAAATCACACTGGAAGACCTGATCTATAGCATGTCCATTGAAATCGTCCGTAAATTCAATGTCGAACATGACATGCGGCCGGACCACAATTAAAAAACCGATACTAAAGGCCGCCCTTAATACAACCTTCTCGTTCCCCCGCAGATGCTAAACCCACGTCCTGGGCAATCGTACGCAACCACCATAAACTAATATCTATCCTTCCATGAAAAAGTATCTGTCACTTTAAGCTGTCAGTTTCAGTTATTTCATAGGAATTGGCCTTGCTCTGACCAGGAGATAAAAAGGGTTTTTTTGTATGCAATACGGCACTTGGGCCATCGCAAATTTATATTGGGTAAGAATTTTTTTGTTTTTATAATTAACTGTTTTTACAATTAACTTGACATTACCCCCCATTATTGTATCTTTCGGTTGCATTGGTAGCTGTCTACTAAACCCAATCGCCGAAACATCTATGTCTTTCCAAATTTCAGCCTATATGGAAAATGACACTATTATAAAGGAAATAAAATGAAGTTTAAAACAATAGGTGTGCTGTTTATAATATCGTTACTATTGATTTCGTGCGGTAAAAAAGAAGAACAATCGCCTCAACTTCCTGTTCCCGAAATACCGGTTTTTGTCACACAGGAACAGGACGTCCCTATTTATCGAGAATTTGTCGGTCAAATATATGGGTTTAAAGATATACCTATTCGCGCAAGGGTGGAAGGCTTTCTGGAAGAGATTCATTTCCGGGAAGGGTCGCGGATTGAAAAGGACACGCTGCTCTATACCCTTGAAAGCCAGCCGTTTGAGGCTGATGTGGCGGCAAGAATGAGTCAAGTCGCCGAGGCGAAAATAATGTCGGTGAAAGCAAAAAGTGATTTGGAAAGGATCAAGCCCCTTGCCGAGCAAAAGGCCGTCAGTGAGAGTGAATTAGATTCCGCCGTAGCTCAATATGAGGCGTCCATTGCGTCGATTGAAGCAGCTGAAGCGAATCTTAGGGCTGCAAAAATACGTCTAGGATATACGAAAATTTATTCTCCCATATCCGGAATTATCGGCAAAACACAGGCAAAGGTAGGGGATTTTGTGGGTCGCAGCCCCAATCCGGTCATTTTAAACACAGTTTCTCGTCTCGACACCGTTCTTGTAGAATTCTTCATTACAGAAACACAGTATTTACTGTTGGCCCGCCATTATCAATCCCAAAATGATTCTACCGGTCAGGGCGGAAAGAAAGATACTCTGGAACTGATTTTGGCAGACGGATCTCTCTATCAACATAAAGGCAGTGTCAATTTTGTAGACCGTGAGGTGGACTCTACAACCGGCGCCATGCTGCTTCAGGCATCCTTTCCCAACCCGGATCAATTGCTCCGGCCGGGACAGTTTGCCAGAGTAAAAGCCAGGGCAAATGTGATTAAAAACGGGATTTTGATTCCGCAACGATGTGTCACGGAACTGCAGGGATTCCACAATGTCTTTGTGGTTGACGATAATAACAGCGTAAAGAAAAGGGCTGTCAAAGCAGGTCCGAAAATTAAACAGTTTTGGCTTATTACAGAAGGTTTAAAACCCGGGGAAAAAGTCGTTTACGAAGGGCTGCAGAAAGTTAAAGACGGTATACGTGTGAATCCTATAATTGAACAAATCGAATTGCCAGATGAAAAAGATAACTAGTCCGGATTACTCCGGTAAAGATAATTTTTTCGTTAGACGGCCGATTGTTGCAATGGTCATCTCCATAATAACGGTGATTGTGGGGGTGATATTTATAAGAGGCCTTCCAATTGAGCAGTATCCCAATATTACCCCTCCTGTGGTGAGGGTAAGCACTTCCTATACCGGGGCAGATGCCGTCAGTGTGGAGCAGTCGGTGGCAACGCCCTTGGAGCAGCAGATTAACGGCGTCGATAATATGATTTACATGAAGTCGACCAACTCCAACAACGGTACCATGTCAATTCAGGTATCATTTGAAGTCGGCACCGACCCGGATATGAATACTGTTTTTACTCAGAACAGGGTTGCCGCGGCAACAGCCAAACTGCCTGAAGAGGTAAAACGGTTAGGGGTAGTTACCGAGAAATCGCTACCGAATATTCTCATGCTGATTGCTCTGACATCAGAGGACGGAAGACATGATCAACAGTTCCTCGGCAATTACGCGCTGATCAATATCAAGGATATTCTGGCCCGTATTAAAGGCATTGGCCGTGTAGATGTAATCGGCGCCAGTGATTACTCCATGCGCATATGGATAAAACCGGATCGTTTGGCCCAGATGGGCATAACGGTTCCGGAAATTATAGACGCAATCCGGCAGCAAAGCGTTATTGTTCCCGGAGGAAAATTCGGAGCAGAACCCGCACCCCCCGGCACGGAATTTACTTACACGGTCCGTCTTCCTGAACGCCTGCAATCCGAAAAAGAGTTCGGAGAAATTGTCGTAAGGACGACTGAGGTGGGGGCTCAGGTTAAGATAAAACATATCGCCCATGTCGAGTTGGGTGTCGAGACATACAATGCCTTTACCCGGCTTAACAATAAAGAATGTGCCATGATAGCCCTCTACCAGGCACCCGGTTCAAATGCCGTTGAGTTGGCTGAAAAAGTCAAAAACACAATGGACATTATGTCCGGATCGTTTCCGGAGGGCTTAAAATATGATGTATCCTTGGACACCACCCTGGCTATTACGGCCGGTATTGATGAAATCATTGAGACTCTGTTTGTCGCCCTCGCTTTGGTGATTCTGGTTGTCTTTGTTTTTATCCAGGACTGGCGGGCATCGTTAATCCCGACGATAGCCATACCCGTTTCATTAATAGGCGCGTTTATCGTCTTCCCGTTAATCGGTTTTACCGTCAATGTATTATCTCTTCTTGGCCTGGTTCTTGCCATCGGTATTGTCGTTGACGATGCCATCGTGGTTGTTGAAGCCGTTCAGGTAAATATTGAAAACGGTATGGATCCCAAAGAGGCCACCATAAATGCCATGCACGAAGTGAGCGCGCCGGTCATCGCAACAACATTGGTTCTGGTGGCTGTCTTCATCCCGGTTGCCGCCATGGGAGGAATAACGGGAAGCTTGTATCAGCAATTTGCGATTACCGTCGCCGTTTCAGTGGTGTTCTCATCAATTAACGCCTTGACCTTAAGTCCCGCACTCTGTTCACTACTGCTAAGAAAGCAAACGCCATATCGCGGCCCTTTAGGGCTTTTTTTTGGCGCCTTTAATAAACTATTTGACAAAGCCACCGATGCATATATGGGTGTTACCCGTATTGTGGCGCGCAAAATAGCCAGAGGACTGATATTTATCATCGTTTTATCCATTGGCATGGCGATACTTGGAAAAAGCGTTCCGGGTGGTTTCATGCCGGCGGAAGATATGGGATATCTTTTTGTAAATATCCAACTGCCCGATGCGGCATCCCTGCAGCGGTCCGACGTCATTACCAAAAAGGCAGAAAAAATTATAAAAAAACACCCTGAAGTGGACTATATTACAACAGCCACAGGCTACAGCATGCTTTCCGGCAGCATGTCCCCCAATTCCGGCTTTATTTTTGTTTCCCTTAAGGATTGGAACGAGCGTGAAAAAACCGCCGAAGACATCGTTGATCGATTAAATATTGATTTTCGATTGGCCATTAACGGAGCACAGGTATTTGCCTTCGGCCCACCTGCCATTCCCGGCCTGGGAAGCGGTTCCGGATTTACGATGATGATTCAGGACAAAGGTGGGAACACACCGGATTATCTGGCCCAAAAGACCATGAAATTTATTCAGGATGCCATGGAACGTCCTGAAATCGGCACGGTATTTACGACTTTCCGCGCAAACGCCCCACAGCGATACATGGAAATCAATAAAGAAAAAGTCCTTAAGGCAGGCGTCTCCTTAGACAGCATCTATACCACCATAGGGGCGTTTCTGGGCGGTTCCTACGTCAATGATTTTAATAGATTCGGCAGGTTGTATAAAGCGTATATCCAGGCGGAACCCCAATACCGGTTAAACGAAGACCAGGTCGATCTGTTCTTTATAAAAAACAAAGAAGGCAAAAGCGTTCCGTTATCAGCCTTTGTGACCGTAAAGGAGATCGCAGGGCCGGATTACACCAATCGATTTAACCTATATCGATCCATAGAACTGACCGGGGGGCCTGCTCCCGGTTTTACTTCGGCCCAGGCATTGGATGCCCTGGAAGAAGTGGCCAATGAATCTCTGCCCGGTGACGTGGGATTCGAGTGGAGCAATATGTCTTACCAGGAAAAGAAAGCTGCCGGTACCGGAGGGGTCGTTTTTGTTTTTGCAATGGTATTTGTTTTTCTGATTCTTGCCGCCCAGTATGAAAGCTGGTCGTTGCCTTTCAGCATTCTCTTGGGAACGCCCTTTGCCATCTTCGGAGCACTTCTGGCATTGTTTCTTGCCGGGGTGTTAAGTGAAAGTTATGAACTCAACATTTTTGCCCAGATCGCCTTTGTGATGCTTATCGCAATGGCTGCAAAGAACGCCATCCTTATTGTTGAGTTCGCCAAACTGGAATTTGAAAAAGGCCTTCCTTTATACGATGCCGCAGTAAAAGCAGCAAAATCGAGGTTCAGGCCCATATTAATGACGGCGTTTTCTTTTATTCTAGGCGTTATGCCACTGGTTATTGCCACCGGTGCCGGCTCAGAAGCGAGAGTGGTTATGGGTATGGCGTTGCTTGGAGGAATGACGTTGGCGACAGTATTAGGTGTTTTCTTTTATCCGATGCTGTTTATCTTTATAGGAAAAATCGCCGGGTATGAGCAAAAGCGTGGACCTGAAAATAATTATGATCTTGAGTAGTTAATAAAATGAAAAAATTGGTTATCATAGCTGCACTGACTGGTTTTATATCTCTCACCGGTTGTGCGTTGGGCCCTGATTTCGAAAAACCCGTTGTTAACGCACCGGAACAATATAAATACGACATTGTAAAGGAAGACTCCCGGATCAACCTGAAGTGGTGGGAATTATTTAATGACCCTGTTTTGGAATCGTTGGTCACCCAGGCCTTAAACGGAAATAAAGATATAGGGATCGCCGCCGGCAGGATTGAAGAAGCCCGTGCATCGCTGGGATTTACTAAGGCGGATATTTACCCGGGATTAGATATCGAAGCCGGGGCTTCCCGGGGGAACTTTGCGGGAAGAACAAAAACAGAATCCGTAAACAATAATTTTTATATTGCGCCTGTGTTAAGCTGGGAGATCGATTTTTGGGGCAAATTCCGAAGGGCGAACGAAGCCGCCATGGCAGAGTTGATGGCTTCCGAGTCTTCACTAAGAACTATTCAGATCAGTCTGATTTCCGAGGTTGTCAGCACTTATTTTTTGCTGCTGGATTATCGCCATCGCCTGAACGTATCTCTGAATACACTTAACTCAAGGCTTAACAGCCTTGATATCATTCAACAGCGTTTTGATAAAGGGATTGTTTCAGAGCTGGACCTAAACCAGGCTCAAATCCAGAAGGAAATTGCAGCTGCCGCCATACCGGTATATGAACGCCTGATATCCAAAACTGAACATGCATTAAGTATCTTACTCGGCAGACGCCCCGGTGAAATTGAAAATGGTATTGACCTCAACAGCCAAACTATCCCTCCGGAAATCCCGGTCGGGTTGCCGGCCGCTTTGCTCCAGCGAAGACCCGATATAATCCAAGCCGAATATCTGCTGAAAGCCCAAAACGCCAAGATCGGGGTTGCCCAGGCCCAAAGACTGCCCGCAATCACTCTAACCGGAATATTGGGTGTGGCCAGTGATGAATTATCATCCCTGACATCCGATGGGGCTGCCTGGTCCATTAGCGGGGGTGTATTAGGGCCGATTTTTAACTTTAACAAGAATGTTGAGCGTGTCGTAGTTGAAGAAGCAAGAACAAAGCAGGCGTTATATAATTACGAAAATACTGTGCTGCGTGCGTTCCGGGAAGTTGAAGACGCTCTGGTAGACGTCCGGACCTATAAAAAACAAATCATTGCGGTGGAGAAAAAAAACAAAGCAGCTAAAAATGCCGCGGCATTGTCAGCATTTCGATATGACAGAGGTGTCACCAGTTACCTCGAAGTTCTGGATACCGAAAGGACTTTGTTTTCCGTTGAGCTGGAACTTTCCGAGTTAAGAAAAGATTATCACAATGCCTATGTAAAGCTCTATAAAGCCTTGGGAGGGGGATGGATTTCAAAAGAGGAAATGGATGAGTCGAAAAATCTGGAAAAGGAGCAAAAGAAAAAGCTTTCTGTTGAGAAAAATCAATGAAGATATGCTTAAGCAAAGATGACGGACACAGGTTTATAGAAACTGCTCGTTAGGTGGGTGCTACTTATCTTTTTTGTTTTTACCGCTCATCTGCTGGGCAATATGGATGCCGACAAGACGTGCGATCAATATGGCGATGTACATCTGTCCGATGACCGCCTCGGCAACAGCAAATGCTCTTGCCCGGGACGTTAACGGGGCAACATCGCCATACCCGAGGGTAGTCAGGGTCACTAAACTAAAATAGGCGAAAATAGAGGACTGATTTGCATTACCTGATTCGTTGTAGGAGAAGGAACCCGGTTCGATAAAATTGAGCGCGGTATAAATAAAACCCCACAATATACCGATCAGAAGATACACCACAATAGATGCGGCGATGACATCCCGGGTCACCTGGTGCGTTTTGAAAATAAATGTCAAAATGGTCACTATCATAAAAAGTAGAAAAGGCATTCCAAATACGTGAATCATCAAATCGATATTCGGGATCTTAACTACATGTGAAAGCCAGATAGAAATAAACATAGGAAGCGCCAGCAACAGAGCAATCCGTGTATTTCTTTTATTTTCACTTACAGCATATACACCGGATAAGAAGATGGCGGACAGAAAGAAGTCCATTAACAGTCGTATTTTTACAAAATCAGAAAAAAAGGGGGCAAGGACTAAATAAAGTAAAATACAAACCATCAAGAAAACAAATCGTTCTTTAAAAAAGAGCTCTCTAACCATATGCACCTGAAGGTCTCACTGTTGGATTAATACGCCGACGTGTTCTTTTTTTCATGTTATCCACCTTAACCAAGCTTCTAATTTACCTGTGCTTAAGTCTTTGCCATTGCAGCAAACTATAAAGATTGGAAAGTTCTGTATATCTGACGGAATATATATAAAGGCATTTCAAGTGTCAACAAATTGATATTGATTGTATTCTCGCTTTTTATCTGCGGTGACGGATTACCGTGTCAGCCCGTTAACCGTCTTTTATCGCAACTTTCGCAATATCTTCAATTTTTTCATTGACATCTGCGGTCTTTTGTACTAAAAGTCTGTTCAGCCATAGCATTTTTCTTGTACGACGAACCTCTTATTTGATCTGTCCGGAACTTCACTTCTACACTTGGCTTAAAGTGATACGAATGGCTGAATACATGTTGGTATTTTCGGATACCAGGACACCTAACCTTTTTAAGTATTGATGGGAAGTTTTACTATATGACCAAAACAGAAGCCATTCAGCAGGCAAAAGAAATAGCGGGGTCCAAAACACCCCTGTTTGTTATCTTTGACAAGGAATTAAATGATTTTTTCATATCCGAAGTGAATAATTTTTCCAGCACCAATGATTTCTATGGAACAAGCCCTTACGAAATCATTGAGATTTTTAAATAGATAAACGTTAAACATCATTTTCCTTCTTCACACCGTTGCGATAAAATGAAAATTTAGTGTTGCCCTTGTGCTGCGGGGCCTTGGACATTTCAGATCATGATGTGGATGCTTGAATAGACCGGGCTAGGACATAACCAGGTTTGGATTCAGCTCCGCAGGCCGGAAACAAAGTCGCCGACGGAAGATACGCCTTTTTCCTCTACGACACGTATTGTCTGCGTGCCGATCACCGCAATATCCACTTTGCCCCTCAGGAAATCAATGTCGGCTTTGTCTTTAACGCCAAATCCAAGGGCAAGGGGAAGAGAGGTAGCGCTTCTGCATGTTGAGAGATAGTCATCAAGTGTTGTTGAAAAGTCCGTATTGTCCCCGGTTACACCTTTCCTTGCAACGCAGTAGATAAAGCCGCCGCCATTTTCCGCAATATAGCGCATCCTGCCTTCAGGTGTCGTGGGAGAAAAAATAAACACCGGGGAGAGCCGGCGGTGTTTCATTGCCGCAATATAATCGCGCCCTTCTTCAGGAGGTATATCCGGAACAATGGCGCCTTTAATTCCCGCCTTTACCATGGCATCGGCAAACCGCTCAATGTTGTATTGATAAAGAATGTTATAGTAGCTCATAAATAAAAACGGGATACCGAATGTAGACGTAACCGTTTTTGCAAAATCAAAACATTCCCGTACAGTTGTTCCGGCGGCCAGCGACGCTTGATTGGCGCGGAGAATCACCGGGCCGTCTGCGATGGGCTCTGAAAACGGAATTTGAAGCTCCATAAGATCCACACCGGCCGCCACCATGGCCTCTACAATTTTGAACGAATCGTCTAAACTGGGATACCCAAGAACGATATGCGTCATAAGGAGAATGTCTTTCTCCTTTACCCGATTGTTGATGTATTCTTCAAGCATCATATTCATCCGCTTTTTCTTTAATAAATTCCCGCCATCCCGGATCGGAAAATGCATCGGCCACCGTAAAAATGTCCTTGTCCCCTCTTCCGGACTGATTGACAATGATCACATCATCGGATGATAAAAGGGGGGCTTCCTCGAATGCCCGGGCAAAGGCATGGGCGGATTCCAGTGCGGGTATTATGCCTTCCTTTTTCATCGCAATATCCAGCGCATTGACGACATCCTTATCGGTGGCCGCCTCAAACCGGACCCGCTTTTTTTCATTGAGGTCGGATAATATCGGCGACACCCCCACATAATCCAGTCCTGCCGCAACACTGTGGGTCTCTTTCATCTGGCCGTCACTGTTTTGCAGAAACCAGGTCTTATATCCCTGGGCAATGCCAATGGCCGCATCGTCCGATGAAAGCCGCGTGGCATGATCGGCCGTGTCAAGCCCCCGCCCCCCCGCTTCCACGCCCACCAGCTCGACATCGCCGTCGTCAAAAAAGCCGCTGAAAATACCGAGGGCATTGGATCCGCCCCCCACGCATGCATAGACCCGTTCGGGAAGCTTTCCCTCTACTTCAAGAATCTGGCGCCGTGCTTCCTCTCCTATGATCGACTGGAAATAGGACACCATTTCCGGGAACGGGTGGGGACCGCACGCCGTACCGAGTACATAATGGGTGGTATCCATATTGCTGACCCAGTCCCGAAATGCCTCGTTGATGGCATCCTTTAATATCCGGGTACCCTCCTTGACGGGTATCACCTCGGCGCCAAGCCGTTCCATCCAGAACACATTGGGCCGCTGGCGCTTGACATCCACTTCACCCATGTAGACCGTGCAATTGAGGCCAAACCGGGCCGCCATAGTGGCCGTGGCGACACCATGCTGTCCTGCCCCGGTTTCGGCGATGACCCGCGTCTTTCCCATCCGTTTGACGAGAAGCCCCTGCCCCATCACATTGTTGGCTTTATGGGCGCCGGTATGATTCAGATCCTCGCGCTTTATATACATGCGGGCGCCACCGAAATGGTCGGTGAGGTTACGGGCAAAGGTCAACGGGGTGGGCCTGCAGGAATATGTGGACATGACATCCACATATTCCTTCCAGAACCCGGGATCTTTTTTTGCTTTTCCAAATTGTTCCGCCAGCTCATCAAAGGTGGCCGCAAGAATCTCCGGGATGAACGCACCACCAAACCGACCGTAGTAGCCCCTGTTTTTCATGGATTAGAACCCTCCCAACAGACCGTCGATGTCGTTCCGGCCTATAATCCCCCGAAACCGTCATCCGGGATATCAATGGCGGCTGATGTCAGTGTTTCAATGGCATTCATTTTTCCCATGGTTTCCGGGAGAATCGAATGAATAAAGAACTCGGCTGTCTTCAACTGACCCTCATAAAACGCGCGGTCCTTTTTACCGGCTTTTTCCATTTTTGACGATGCGGTGGTTGCCCGCCAGAGAAGCATCCATGCCATTACCGTATCGCTCATTGCATACAGAAACGGAAGAGAATGGGCAAATGCCGACTTGAACTCGGGAGAAAGGGCCTTTTTGCCCATATGCATGGCAACCTCGCCCAGTCGATTCAGCGCCCCTTCAACCTGTTCCGCCAGGCCCTTTAATGCGTCCACGTCTTTGGCCCGGGCAACGGTTTTCTGAACTTCACCCATAAACGCCATGAATACGGCGCCTTTTTTCATTCCCATTTTACGCCCCAGAAGGTCCATGGCCTGGATGCCGCTGGTGCCTTCAAAAATCGAGGTGATTTTGCAGTCCCTCACATACTGCTCCACCGGATAATCCATAATGTAACCGGCACCACCGTAAACCTGCATGGCCTGAACGCATACCTCATGCCCTTTCACCGAAAGGAAGTCCTTTATCAGGGGGGTTAAGAGCTCAAACATGTCATCGTTGGCTTCCCTTTCCTCTTCCGTCTCCCCGACCTCGGCTTTTGTTCCACACAGGCTCATGTAGTAAAAAAAGCTTCTCATCCCATCCACGTATGACTTCATCCACATGAGGTTCCTGCGGACGTCGGGATGTTTGATAATGGGCACTGACGGCGCCTCCTTGTTGAACATATCTTGTAAATCCCGCCCCTGGATTCTTTCCCTGGCATAATTCACCGCAAGCATGTAAGCCGAAGACGCATAGGCAAGGGCCTGGAGGCCGGTGGCCATGCGTGCATGGTTCATCATATGAAACATGATTTTCATACCCTTGTTCTCTTCGCCCAGGAGATACCCGATGCACTCCCCTTTTGAACCCAAAGCCATACTGCAGGTCGCACTGGCGTGAATGCCGTGTTTTTCTTCCACGCCGCTGCACACAATGTCATTCCGGTCGCCAAGACTGCCGTCATCATTCACAAAATATTTTGGAACGATAAAGATCGAAATGCCCTTTGTTCCTGCCGGTGCGCCCTCTATCCTGGCCAGGACCGGATGGATGATATTGTCAACCAGGTCATGTTCACCGTTGGTGATGAAAATTTTATTTCCGGTAAGGGTGTAAGTGCCGTCACCGTTTTTCCTGGCTGACGTCGTCAGCGCACCGACATCGGACCCTGCTTCCGATTCCGTCAGCAGCATGGTGCCGCCCCATTCACCGGACGTCAGCCGCTTGACGTACGTCTCCTTCTGCTCACCGGTTCCGTAGAGTTGGATCATTTCAGCCGTGCCATTGCCCATGGCGGCATAGGAATAAAGCGGCCAGTTTGCGCCCATAAAATATTCAGCCGTCGCCGTGGCCACAATGGGAGGCGCATCCTGTCCGCCCATCTCCGCCGACACTGACAGGTTCTGCCACTCGCCTTCCAGGATTAGTTTGTGTACCTTGTGAAAGCACCCGGGAACTTTAACCGTGCCGTCCTCATAGCGGACACCTTCCCTGTCCCCTTCCATGAGGGTCGGAAGCACCTCTTTGATCGCAAGCTTCCGGGCTTCCGTAATAATCATTTCGCATGTCTTTTTATTGAAATCACTGAATTTCTCATTTGCCAGGATTGTCTCCGCTTCCATCTGTTCCCAGATGACAAAATCAATGTCTCTTCTGTCTGCAATCTCTTGTGCCATGATAAATACTTACTCCTTTCAAGTTTCCAGTCATATGTTTCTCTTAACCAAAAGAATTCTTTTATATTATCGGGGTGATTGCTGTCAAATACAATATATGCTGTTGACATATCTATTTGTATTGACTATTTTTTTAATAAAAACAACTATGATTGGATATGGAGGGCCAAACCTGTGATCAGCACAATCTCCCGCAAAATCGAGTGGCTTGGGCATGATTCGTTTCGCATCAACACCGATAGCATCATCTATTTTGATCCATTCCAGGTTGAAACCGATATCCCCGCTGATGTCATACTCATTACACATGATCACTATGATCACTGCTCCCCGGATGATGTTGAAAAAATCCGGAAGGAGGGAACCGTCATCGTGGCCCAGGAGGACGCGGCAAAAAAGCTTTCAGGGGATATACGGGTTATGGGTCCCGGCGATTCCATATCCCTGAAAGGTATGGCCATAGACGCCGTTCCCGCTTATAATATCGACAAGGATTTTCACCCGAAAGCAAATAACGGGGTCGGATTTATACTTGAGATGGACGGAGCCAGAATCTATCATGCCGGAGACACGGATTATATACCCGAAATGAAACATTTTAATGTGGATATCGCCCTTCTTCCGGTTTCCGGGACCTATGTAATGACCGCAGAAGAAGCGGTGAGAGCGGCCCTTGACATTGAACCCGCCCTGGCCATTCCCATGCATTATGGAGAGATCGTCGGAACGGAAGAGGATGCACTATCATTCAAACGCGGGCTTGAAGGAAAAGTTGAAGTACAGGTACTTAAAAAATCATAATCCCCCCGGAACATCAAAAAGGGGGGTTCCATATATTGTCATTGCCGGGATTATCCTGTTCTACAGCATCATTCCCTGCACCATTGCATCTTCATTGGCAGAGGATGATATCCCGATCATCATCGGAAACCGCAACCTGCCCTTTGACACCCTCACCAGACAGCAACTGGTGGATATTTTCATTCAGAAAAAGACCATGTGGGAAGACAATGAAAAGCTCAGTGTCGTTCTTCTTGAGGGGGGAGACACCCATAAACTATTCCTGAAAACATACCTGGGAAAGTCCCCGATCCAATACACCCTTTACTGGAAAAAGCTGGTTTTTACCGGAAAAGGGCATATCCCCATCACCTTCCGGACGGAAAGAAATTTGATGAAGCATGTGGCGCTCACCGGAGGGGCAATAGGGTATATCTCCTCAACAATCAAACCTCACAGGGTCAAAGTTATAACCATCGTTGATTAAATTTTTTTGCCCTATTCACCTTTGAATTCAGGTTTTCTTTTTTCAAACACGGCCTTTATGCCTTCCTCGAAATCACCGGTGGACTGGGCGAGAAGGACCTGGTCCGTATCCATATGCATCACCGCATTATCCAGGTAAGACACAATGGCATTAATGCTTCTCTTGGTCATCTGTATGGGAATCGGAGCCTGAGCAGCGTACTCCTCAGCCATTTTCCCGGCATGCTCCGGCAGGCTGTCCGCCGGCACAACGTCATCCAGGAAACCCCAATTCAACAGGGTTTCCGCTTTTTCCCTTTTCCCGAGCATCACAAGGCGTTTCGCGCGTGAAGGCCCCACAAGATGGACGCACAACGGCAGGCTTACCCAGCTGAGCGGTAGGGCAATGTTCACTTCCGGATAAGCGACACTGCAATTATCCGCCCCCACCCTGAAATCCATTGCCGAGGCAATGCACGCGCCGCCGCCCTGAGCCACACCGTTAAGGGCGGCAATGGTTATTTGGTTCATGGAGTACAGCGCCCGTATCATCCTCGGACCTATGCTGAATTTTCGCTGCCTGGCGAGAAGGGGTCCTCCTGCGGTGGAAATGTGCTCCGGATCATTCAAATCAACGCCCATGCAAAAAGATTTTCCCGCCCCGGTAAAAAGAACCGCACGGGTATCGACATCATCCTGGAATTCTTCGGTTAGATTTATAATCTCATTCATCATTTCCATGCTGAGCATGTTGCCTTTATCCGGGCGGTGGAACGTTACCGTTGCCACCCCCCCTCTTCTTTCCACCTTCAGGCATCTGTATTCCATGAATATGACTCCTTATTTTATTTTAAACATACTGCTCAGCAGATTCTTTGTTTTTGTAATGAGCGGCGTATTGACATTCACGCGCAGATAGAGGTCCCCGGGCTCTCCGCCCCCTTTCCCTTCATTCCCCATTCCGGAAAGGCGTATTCGCCGGCCGTTTTTGATATGCGGCGGAATGTTGACCACAAGTTTTTTATTTCTTTTTCTGTGGTAATATGCAAACGGGCCTCCTGCCCGGGCATGATCCGGGCCGAGATTGATCACATCATAAATATCTTTTCCCCGCCCGGACCTCCGGCTGTCCGCCAGTTTATTCAGAAAAGCGCCGGCCAGCCGTCCCATTCCGGGCATTAACAAAGGGAGGCGACCATAACGCCCCTTTCCCAGGATACCAAAAAAGAAAAACCCCGCCCCGAAGAGGCCGGGCCCCGTGAATTTGAACCGTTTTTTATAGCCGGGACCATAAAACTCCCGGAAGATATCCTCAAACCCCCTTAAACCGAAGGAGCGTGAAATGTCTTCAAACACATGGTGGATGTCCGATCCCTCGAAAATATCCTTATCGGAATAGCTCTGCCTGAATTGAGTACGGGCCGACCGGCCATATTGCTGATGCAATGCATCGTACTCCCTTTTTTTTTCAGGATCCGACAAAACGGCATAGGCTTCGTTTATCGTTTTCATTTTTTCGGCCGCAGCATCATCATTCCGGTTTCGATCAGGGTGGTATTTTAATGCAAGCTCCCGGTAGGCAACTCGTATCTCTTTAGCCCCCGCGCCTCTTTCGAGACCCAAAATAGTGTAATAATCGCTGTTATCCAAATTCCCGCCACCCGGAGTATGTAGCCTGGTTTTTATTCCGCCGCCTTCACCTTGTCATTCCCGTTATATATGCCTTTCCGGTATTGAGCAACTGGAGATTGAACCACCCGTGTTGTTTTGATATCCACAGTGGTGAAGATGCGCCTGCATGTTGGGTAATGTATGGTCTGATAGCACAATAGAAAGACGAGGTCAAACTTGACATATCCGTGCATCTCGAGTAACAGGTGCCTTATAGAAGGTTATTTTCATCTTGATGTCCGTAGAATAGATACACATAACAATCAAACTCACCATCACAACAGGATTGTATTTATGACTATCAAGAATCTTTTCCATGTTTTATTCATTTTAATGATAATAGCCGGCGTGCCGGCGGGAGCGCTTGGCGATGATGATGCCGTAGTTGTCGCCGCTGAAGAAACAAACGAAAATTTGGTTCCTGTCATCTTCCACGGAAGGGAATTGTTTAAAGTCGCTGACGTATCGGCGGTCAGCGCTAAAGACAGAGCCAAGTTGTTATTGAGGCGCATTACAAATAAAGCCAAGTCGCCTCTGTTTAATACCGATGATCTTAATATATTTCATGACGATGCACTGGGCGTCAGCCTGATTCTTATAAACACTGAGTTTATCTTTGCCGTTTGGGAGTCGGACGCTAAAAAAATAGGCCGCCCCAGAAAAGAATTGGCCGACGAGTATAAGGAAACTATTAGTGATGCGATTAATCAATACCGAAAGGATTACACCTTAACATCATATTTGAGAGGTATCGGGTTTGCCGTTATTGCGACCTTGCTGCTTCTGCTGTTCTGGTTTGCGGTCCTTAAATTATGCAAAAAAGAAATACTGTTTGTTAATGAGCGTTTCTCGGGTCAAAAAATGTTTAAATTTATCGATGGAAAAAGCATGCTTACCATCAATAATTACATTATCCGCCTGGTTCGGTTTGTTATTTTATTCCTGGGAATAATTATTTACCTGAATTTTGTACTGAGCTTCTTTCCGTGGACATTTAACCTTTCGGCGCGCCTTTTTAAACTGATCACCTCCCCCTTAATCATGTTCTACAACGGCTTTGTCGAAAAGCTTCCGGATCTTTTCGTTTTAGTCGTGATCTCCGCCATCTGTTACGGAATCCTCCGGGCGACAAAACACATGTTTGAGCAGATTTCGGAAGGGAATGTCCACATTAAAGGATTTTATCGTGAATGGGCGGATCCGACGTATCGCCTCGTTCGATTGGTTGTCATTATTTTTGCCCTGGTAGCTGCCTTCCCGTATATTCCCGGCTCCAGCTCACCGGCATTTAAAGGTATATCCATTTTTCTTGGCGTCCTGTTCTCCCTGGGGTCATCCTCTGCCGTGGGAAACATCTTTGCCGGACTGGTGTTGACGTATATGCGGCCCTTCTCGCCGGGAGATTTTGTTAAAATCAGCGGTATCAAAGGAACTGTCCTTTCAAAGCACACCTTTTCCACTCGACTCCAAACAAATAGAAACCAGATTGTTACCATCCCGAATATTTCAGTTTCCAGCAACCATATAGTCAACTACAGCCGTATGGCAAAGCATGAAGGCGTCATTCTCGAGACCACCGTTACCATCGGTTATGACGTGCCGTGGAGAAAAGTCCATGAATTGTTGACAGCGGCAGCGGAAGTGACACCGGATGTGTTGGACAATCCGCCGCCAAGTATAATCCAGTCATCACTTGATGATTTCTATGTTTCATATATGCTCCGCGTAAGCACGCAAAGCCCGGATCGCGAACTTGCTGTTCTTTCCAACCTGCACCAGCGGATACAGGACAACTTTTCTAAAGCAGGTATCGAGATTCTTTCTCCCCATTATCGGCAGAACAGAAGCGGAGAAAAAACGACGATACCCGAACTATATCCATTCAAAAAGGAAAAAGAAAAACAGTCGGGTTGAGAGTTTCTTCTTACGATTCCCCGACAGAAAGGCGTTGAAAAATCAGTTTTTCTATGATTAAAAATTTACAGATGAATTGCAAGACGGTTTAGAGGACCGTCAGTATCATATTACAATCACAGGACAAAGGGAGGCGAGGACGGCTATGGGATCAGAAAATTTCAATTTCAGGGCATCCGACGGTACAGACATATTCGTATATAAATGGCTTCCCGAACATCCGAAAGCCGTTGTTCAAATCGCCCATGGCATGGCGGAGCATGCAGGCAGGTACGACCGGTTTGCACAAAAACTGGTCAGCGAAGGCTTTGCGGTATATGCAAATGACCACAGGGGACATGGCAAGACCGCGGGCAGTACGGACAACCTCGGGTACTTCGCCGATCACAACGGATGGCAACGCGTGGTCGATGACCTCCGTGAACTGACATCGGAATTGAAGGGTGCTCATCCCGGCCTTCCATGTTTTCTCTTCGGCCACAGCATGGGGTCTTTTCTGTTCAGGAATTATATTTTTTCAGACTGTAGCGGTATCAGCGGCGTCATTTTGTCCGGCACCGGCAACAACCCGAAACTTCTCATTTCTCTTGGAAAACTTGTCGCGGCATGGCAGGTGAAATCAAAGGGGGCCCGCGGCAAAACCATGCTCATGCATAACATGTCCTTTGGAAGCTTCAACAAAGCGTTCCGTCCCAACCGAACCGATTTTGACTGGCTGAGCCGGGACAATGAAGAAGTGGATAAGTATATCAATGATCCTTTCTGCGGCGGGGTGTTTACCGCCGGTTTTTATAGAGACCTTATGGCGGGTCTCGAGGAAATCGGTTGCATGGACAACATCGATAAAATTCGAAAAGATCTTCCCATACTCCTTTTTGCAGGAGATATGGACCCGGTTGGAAACAAGGGGAAAGCCGTTAAACAGGTCCATGATATGTATCAAAAAGCCGGAATTAACGATCTGACCTGCCGTTTATATGACGGCGGCCGGCACGAAATGCTGAATGAAACCAACCGGCAGGAAGTCTTTGATGATGTCATAAAATGGATGAACGATCGCCTGTGACCATCACGGTATAATATGCACTGTCTTTTAAAATATCATAATCTTAATCCTAATCTTAATCAGGGCGTCGGGAAATATTCTTTCGATTAGGATTATGATTAAGATTATGATTATGATTATTTGCTACATGCTCTCAGCGATTGACTCTATCCTGTCGCACAGAATATTCACATAGCTTCCCAGTTCGTTGTCGTACCATCCGTAAATCACCGCCTGGGTAACCGGTATGCGGATCACTTCATCCTTCAGCGCAGCCACCTGCTCTTCAAGATTCGGCACATTGCCGAGGTTAATGGACACTTCCGCGGTTCGCGTATGGGTTTCGTGCCCCTCGATGACGGCCGCAGCACTGGGCAGCCCGATGATGTCGACGGATACATTCTGTTCTTCGGTATAGTGGAGGTATCCTTTCGGATCATCGGCCGCCGCCTGCCGGTATATGGTGTTCAATACCTCCCGCCGCACCGGCTCTCCGGACGGCTCTTCCTGGATATTCACGACAAGTATGATCAAAGAGCCCGTGCTCGTGGGTATCCTCACCGATTCCGCAATGAAGCCGATTTCCGCCATCTCAGGGATGACCAGCCGCAGCGCTTTCGCCGCACCGGTGGTGGTGAGAATAATATTATTCATAACGCTTCTGTTTTTTCTAAGATCAACGGCCCCGCTTTTGGGGAGCCGGTCCAGCACCTGCTGCGATCCCGTTGCGGCATGAATCGTGGACATGGATGCGGACAAAATCCGCTGAGGGCCCAAAACGTTAATCAGCGGCTTTACCATATGGGCCAGGCAGGTCGTGGAACAGGACGCGTTGGATACGATGATATGGCGCCTCGGGTCATAGTCGTTTCCATTAATACCCATAACGGTGGTGACGGCATCTTCCGGCATCTGCTTTCGGTTGTCTTTGATTTTAAAGGGTGCCGACACGACAACTTTATCCGCCCCGGCTTTCAAATGTCCCCGGATTGATCCTCCGGAAGCATCCTCGGGCAATGTGGGGTCAAGAAACCGCCCGGTGGTATCCACCACCAGTCTTACATCAGAGGGTTCCCATTTGATGTCGGCAGGATTCCTGGCCTCCCTCAAGAAACGGACCGGGACATTGTCGATACGCACCGACCCGTCTTTTTCATCCACATCGCTGATCACCGGCTCCGCCATGTGCCCGTTAAGATAGCTGTGCAGTCTGCCGTACGTGGAGTCCCTTTCCACATAGTGAACAATATCGGCAATGGACGTACCGACATCACGCCCTATATTGATCACTATCTCGTCGAAACATTTTCTTCCGATACACTGCCAGAGTGTCAACTTGCCT
>Ga0180435_10001715_pt1 | contig 22605 bp, 22 predicted proteins | sample SS_ome_3_FD_132467 | JGI IMG/M metagenome (GOLD analysis project Ga0180435, IMG submission 132467) | Hypersaline lake sediment archaeal communities from the Salton Sea, California, USA - SS_3_S_1 metaG | ecosystem: Environmental > Aquatic > Non-marine Saline and Alkaline > Hypersaline >... | reverse complement strand
ACTTCCTGTCACCGATAGATTCGGGAACCACCGACTATCTGGGAGCATTTGCCGTCACAGCAGGTCTGGGTATTGAAGAAAAAATCAAGCAGTTCGAAGCGGATCATGACGATTATTCCGCCATCATGCTTAAGGCCCTGGCCGACAGGCTGGCTGAAGCTTTTACCGAACTCCTTCACCGGGAGATCCGGCTGAATTCCTGGGGCTACTCCAGTGAGGAGACTCTGGATATGAAGGATTTATTCAGGGAAAAATATGCTGGGATCAGACCGGCTCACGGTTACCCGGCCTGTCCGGATCACAGCGAAAAAGAAGTTCTGTTCAAGCTTCTGGAGGCCGAAAAATACGGCATATCCCTGACAGAAAATTATTCCATGGTGCCTGCTGCCTCGGTAAGCGGCTTAATCTTTGCCCATCCCGAATCCAAATATTTCTTTGTGGGAAAAATAGCCCGTGACCAGGTGGAAGACTATGCGCGTAGGAAAAAGCTGAGTAGCTCTGAGGTGGAACGCCTGCTGGCTTCCAATCTCAATTACTAGGATCCTGGTTAATCGCTGGCAGTGGGTTCGTGATCAATCTCCAGCCTGGCCTTTTTAAACACAAAGTCAGCCACTATTTTCCTTCCCCGGATGGAAACATCCTTTCTGGAAGTAATTTTTTCGATGCTGATATGGGGAATATTCACAGGCTTTATACGAATGCGCCCCTCTTCAAGCCAGGCCTCCACCACATAGGTACCCTTGACCAGTCGGAGACGTTTTCTTCGGCGTATGATCATGGCACGCACCACATTCACCTCTGCCCCCTGGATGACCAGGTTTAAGCGCGAACCAGAGCGATTGGATATCCATAATATACAAAAGCCACTGCGGCTTTTATCTACGGCTCCCTGCGATGCTTTTGTACCCGTTTTAGCTGCACCCATTTGAAAAAAAAATCTCAGGCAAGATAATAAATATTCTCGCTGGACACTGATCAAAGCATGGTCAAAGCCATGAAGCAATGAGGTGGATTTACTACATTTGAAACAAACGAAATTGAAAGCTATGGCTTATTCAAAAAACAAGCTGGAAGTACATTCATTGATCGCCAGCCTGTATGAGCGTTACAGCGACCAGGAATTTATCAGCTTTAAAAATGCTCCAGAGATTAAAGGAACCCAATATCTTGAACCCATCATCAAGGCCATTCAGAACCAGGAGGTAATCCGGCTCTACTACCTGCCCTTTTACGAGGATAAGCCCTATTTTAACGAGGTACATCCCTACCTGCTTAAAGAGCACGGTTTCAGGTGGTATCTGGTGGGGCTTAATGAGTTTAAGGGACAGGTCCGCACCTATTCGCTGGACCGTATCAGGGATTTACAAAAGGCTGAAAGCATCAACTACCGTAATCCTGCCTTTGATGCCCATAGCTATTTTAAGTATTCCATCGGAATCATTGCTCCGGAGGGAAGCCCTAGCCTGATCAAACTGGCCGTTCAGAAAACCCAGGCCCAGTATCTGATCACCCAGCCCTGGCACGAATCTCAGAATATTGAAGATGAAACGGATGAAGAGATTGTATTCAGTTTCAGGGTATTTCCCACCTATGAGTTCAAATCCCTGGTGCTCAGCCTCGGGAAAGACGGAAGAATCGTTGAACCCGTCTCCCTGAAAGATGAGCTGAAAATGGAATTATCTCAGATGCTGGAAAAGTATTAGAGATTCTCAATGACCGCTTTATCGTTGGCCGCATATTGAGCCGAGAACTCTTCGAAAGTCTGGGTTTTGTATGTCTCTCCCGAATAATAATCAAGATAAACCCTGAACTGATCCGGCGTTTTATAGCCCGGCGCAGCCTGCAATACTTTACCCTGGGCATCCACATAGGAGATAGTGGGATAAGACAGCCGTCCTTTGGTGACTATGGCTGCCATTTCGTGGTAACCCCTTCGGCCATTGGCCACAAACTTAAAGGTCTTTTCTCCAATGACGATATCCTCTTTTCCTTCCGCGTCCAATTTGACCGGATAGAAATTTTTGTTCATTAACTCTGCCACTTCCGGATTGGAGAAGGTAGTGGCATCCATTCTTTTACACCAACCGCACCAATCGGTATATACGTCAATTACTATGACCCTGGGATCCTGACTTGCCAGCTGAACTGCTTCCTCGATGGAATACCATTTGACTTCTTCCTGGGCAGAAACACTACCTGCACCCAATAGCAGGATTGCGAATATGTATAAGGCTTTTTTCATGATCATGAATGTTTTCATTACTTCCTTGGACGGATGATTTGGATAAACCTTACGCAAACACCGTACCATTGGCCACGAAAATAGGAAAATCCGGAAAAACCCTCCAAATTACTTATTCACTATGTTTTACAAAACGCCGGAAGCCATGGTTTTTTTTCTATTTTTAGTGCTTGATTTTTAACTAAAAACACTTTGATGGAAGCGATTAAGAAAACTCTAAGGGATTCTGCTCCCATGCGCTGGCTTATGCTTGTGCTGATTAGCATGCTAATCCTGGCTACCTACTGGTTCCAGGATTTCTTCGGTGGACTGAAAGGATTGATGGAGACCGAAATGGGATTTACCAGCGAAGAATTTGGAAGATTGATCGGGCTGACCACCATAGCAAACCTGTTTGGGATGATTATTATTGGTGGAATCGTCCTGGATAAATGGGGAGTTCGCCTGGCAGGTTTATTGTTTGGTGCCCTGGCTACTCTTGGAGCTGCTATAACTGCACTGGCCGCAAATGGTTTCTTTGGTGATGATCACAATACCCAGCTAACCATGATGATCATTGGACGGATCTTGTTCGGATCAGGATTGGAGGTTACCTGTGTGGTAGCAACCCGAACCGTGGTTAAATGGTTCAAAGGATACGAGCTGGCTCTGGCCATGGCCATCAACATGGGTTTCGGTCGATTGGGATCCGCCATGGGCCTGGCCTTATCCATAGATATTGGTGGAAACAGCGTTCCTCCGGCAGTCACCTTTGCTGCGACCCTGATTGGTATCGCACTGATTGTCTTCCTCATCTATACCATTTTCGACTATTCACTTGATAAGCAGGACAAAGCAATCAAAGCGGCAAGCGGTGATACCTCGTCCGAAGAAGAATTCAAATTTGCGGACCTGGTCGCACTCTTAAAGAACAGGTCATTTGTTTTCATAGCATTGCTTTGTGTTTTCTTTTATTCGGCAGTATTTCCATTTATTCAATATGCCCCCGATCTGCTGGTGAATAAATTCGGGTTTTCTTACGAGTTACCTACCAGCCCTGACTACTTCTCACTGTTTGGAAGTCAGTCCATGGGGAACGTGGCCATTTATCTGAGTTTGTTTCTTTTTGGCCTTGGATTTTCCATGATTCCCTCAAAAATTTCGAATATGGGAGGCAAAATTGCTTCCATGGCAATCATTGGACTGTTATTTGTATTATTCATCAGGGGATTATGGAGCAGTACGCTTTCCGTATGGTTGCAAAACGGGCCCAAAACAGCCAGCCTGATACCCATGGGAACTATTTTGTTCACCCCCATATTCGGTAATTTTGTGGACAAGAAAGGAAGGGCAGCTTCCCTGATGATCCTTGGTTCTATCCTGCTTATTTTTGCCCACCTTTCGCTTTCCCTGTTTAATAGCGAAACCCTGGGCTACTTCGGCTTGCTAAGCCTCGGAGTTGCCTTTTCCCTCATACCGGCTGCCATGTGGCCTTCAGTTGCCAAGATTGTGAAAGAAAGCAGGCTCGGTACTGCCTATGCCACCATGTTTACCATACAGAACTATGGTTTGCTTTTCTTCTTCTGGGGGATTGGAGCCGTATTGGATCTCGCAAATAAGAATGACCTGGATGCTATCCGGGACGGACAGATGGTGTATAACTACACCGTACCCATCTTTATGCTGGTAATTCTTGGCGTGGTATCCATATTCCTGGCCCTTCAACTGAAAAGAGCTGATGCCAAACAAAAATTCGGATTGGAACTTCCATCTGGAGTGAAACCTGAATAACAATGAAAAAAAAGAGGCAGGAGCATTCTTCGTCATTGATCATGTCGATGAAACCTTGTGCCTATAAATATGTAAAGGAGAATACTATGAGTACAATAAAAGACCTGGCTCCCCAGGAAATTTGGAAACACTTTTATACGCTGACACAGATTCCCAGACCTTCCAAAAAGGAAGCTGAGATCATTGCCTATATGAAGAAGTTCGGAGAAGACCTCGGACTGGAAACCATCGTGGATGAGGTTGGGAATGTCATCATCAAAAAACCGGCCACTCCAGGCATGGAAAAACGCAAAGGGGTGGTGTTACAGGGTCACCTGGATATGGTCCCCCAGAAAAACAGTGATAAGGACTTCGATTTTGAAAAAGATCCCATAGAAACCCTGATCGACGGGGAATGGGTCACTGCCAACGGAACCACACTGGGAGCGGATAACGGAATTGGAGTGGCTGCGGCCATGGCCGTACTGGAATCCACCACCCTGAAGCACGGTCCGGTAGAAGCACTCTTCACCATCGATGAGGAGACTGGCATGACCGGTGCCTTTGGCCTGAAGCCCGGGCTCCTGGACGGAGATATCCTGATCAACATGGACTCGGAAGATGAAGGCGAGTTGTATGTGGGCTGTGCGGGAGGCATTGATGTTTCGGCCAGTAAAAATTATACCGAGGAGAGTGCACCCCCGGACCATGTGGCCTATCAGATCGATGTGCAGGGTCTCAAAGGAGGTCACTCGGGGATGGACATCCCCCTGGGAAGAGCCAATGCCAACAAAGTGCTCTTCCGCTTCCTAATGCAGGCTGAATCGGATCTGAAGATCAGACTGTCCGAAGCAAAAGGCGGAGATTTGCGTAATGCCATTCCCCGTGAATCGCATGCAATAGTAATGGTTCCGGCTGCTCATGCAGACAAATTCGAGTCTCTGGTGCGCAGCTATGATGAAATTTATAAAAATGAGTTTTCCGAAACGGAACCCAATCTTTCATTCACATGTAAGAAAACCGTTTCCCCGGCCAAGGTGGTTCCGGCGGATGAGCAGGCCAAATTTATCCGGGCCTTATTTTCCTGCCCCAACGGAGTGCAGCGAATGAGCCAGAGTATGATAGGACTGGTGGAGACTTCCAACAACCTGGCCATTGCCAGCGTGAAAGAAGGAAAGTTTGATGCCTATAACCTCACAAGATCTTCTGTGGACAGTGCCAAGGAGGCCACAGCCTGGAAAATTGCGGCTGTTTTTCAGCTCATCGATGCCGAGGTGAAACTGAGTGGTGAATATCCGGGATGGAAGCCCAACATGGAATCAGCCATTTTAAAGACCTGCCAGGATGTGTATAATAAAAATTTCGGCAAAATTCCTGAAATTAAAGGCATACACGCAGGATTGGAATGCGGTCTGCTGGGGGGAGTATATCCCAATTTCGATATGATATCCTTTGGTCCCACCATTCGTTTTCCCCACTCTCCTGACGAGAAAGTAGAAATAGCAACTGTAAAGCTATTCTGGGAATTCCTGGTGGCAATCCTGGAAGACGTTCCTGAAAAAGGCTAAGGTACTAGTGTATGGGGCCGGTGGTCAAATGACCACTCTGGTAAATGGATATGCGATGGGTGGCCAGGGCCTCATCACCCAGCATGATCCTGAGTTCTGCCACATCAGGCATTCTGTATATCAGGGCATTACCCGGTAGTGATGCAATGGAGAAATAATCCCCTGCTTTCTGAGTTAAACCCAGTGGTTCAAGTTCCACTTCCAGGGGCTTTCCTTCCATCAAATCTGCCGGAACAAAACCTAGCGCTGCGGAAAACACATCCAGTGGGTAAGTGGTGGGATCGTTGCCGGCCCTGGGTATGATGAACCAGGTTCTTTTCATGATCTTGGTGATGGTCTTCCCGGTAAAAAGGCTCAGGTAAGAAGCTTCCATCTGATCCAGTTTGTGTATGGCGGCTGCCATGGCTTCTCCATCGGGGTATACCTCGTATTCCCCTGTAAGCATCTCGAAACGTCGTGTGCGCAATTCCAGTAGAAAATCGGCTGCTTCCCTGGCCTTGGTGGAAGACGATTTCTGTTCCACCACGGTACGCTGCACAGGCACCTGAACAAAGGAAGTATCTGTGACGATGGTCTTATACATGGTCTCGGTACGTTCCTCAAAGTTGTCGCTCACACCCAGGTCCTCGTAGCGGATGTAATTGGCCTTATGCGTGGACTGTAAGCCATTTCCCTTGGCGGATTCATGAATGGTTTCTGTACCCATCAGCACTGTGCCCTGCTGAAGGTAAGGAGCCAGAGAGCTACTGTCGAAATTCCCCTCTAGCACGTTGAGGGAATAATAATGACGTGGATCCACCTCGCTGTGAGTGCTCACTGCCACGTCCCAGATGTTCCACCGGCTTGAATTCTTTTTAACCACTTCCTTTAAACCGAGATAGCGTTCGGCATATTCCCAATAAGGTCCGGGTACACTTCTTTCTTCCCTTACGGTAAGCTCCACTTTCAGTACGGTCTGGGGTAGTGCATAAAAAAGCCTGGATTCGGTATCCCTGGGTTCCTGGCCCAGCTGACTCACCTGCAATCTGGTAATTTCTCCTGTATTGGCGCACCCTGCTATCAGCAAGGTGGCACTTATATAAAGCATGAATTTTTTCATAGGAATTCCCTTCTGATTTTGCATGAAATTAGTACATAGGCTCCTTCCATACAAATAAACGTGAAAATAGACTCAATTCATATTTGCTATGGCTGCTCCCTGATTTCTTAAATCTTCCAGGGCATCGGACTTATCCGCCGCTTCATTGGTGATAACTGCTTCTTTCACAACCGCAACCCTGTAACCCCTGTTTAAGGCAGCCAGCGTGGCTCCCCGTACGCACTCACCTGCATCCAGACCGGTAAGGACCAGGGTGCCTATCCGGTGGCTGGTAAGGATTTCATCTAAGTTCGTACCTATGAAGGGATCCTTTCTCCGTTTAACCACCACTTCTCCTTTGTGGATTAAGAGTCTCGGGTCCAGCTCAGCCCCATCCGTTCCCCTGGCCATGGTGTTATTCAGAATGTTCAGCAGGGGATTTACCACCTCGGTGCGGATATAGACTACCAGTTGATCTTCAGAATGTGCCCTCTCAATAAGTTCATTTACATTCTTAATGAGACTTTCCGATTGCTCCTTCAATCCTTCAAGGGCCGAGGCATCACCTGTGGTCCCTCCCTGGATATCTATGACCAGCAGGGCCGTATTTGGCGGAGGAGGGTCCGTAATGGGAGTCCCCTCTGATATTTTGTTAGCCACCACATTAAAAATTGCCAGGTTGGAAGCCAAAACCACGATTACCACTCCAATGACCAGCAATATCCTTAGTATAATTTTCTTTGCCATGAGTCAAAAATAGGGAATTTAGGCAGGGGGCCTTGCTATTAAAGCACAGCAGTAGAGCAATTTAACTAAGTTTAACTTTTTAGTTCAGAAAAGGCTTCACCCAGATATAGCAGCAAATCACTGGCAATCAGGGCCTCTTCGCTCAGCGCTTCAAGGGCCAGATCGCCCGCCAAACCATGAAGATAGACAGCAGCCAGGGCAGCATCCCCGGAGTCAAGCCCCTGGGCCAGCAAACCGGTAATCATACCGGTAAGCACATCTCCACTTCCTCCTGTGGCCATCCCGGGATTCCCGGTGGTATTAAAGAAGTAGGATCCATCGGGTGTGGCAATTCCGCTATAGGCTCCTTTCAGAACAATCACCACCTGGTGTTTGCTGGCAAATTCCCTTTGCAGCAAGTGGCGCTGATAGGCATTTTCACTGGAACCTGCCAATCGATCAAATTCCTTGGGGTGGGGAGTTATGATACTGCCCTCGGGCAGGAGCTTGAGCCACTCGGAATTCTGCGATAGCATGTTTAGTGCATCGGCATCCAGCACCAGGGGTACCTGGGCACGGTCGATCAACATTTTTAATCCCCGGGCAGAATTGGGCTTGCAGCCCAGTCCCGGTCCCACGCCAATGGCTGAATAAGTTTCCAGGTCTGGGGGCTCACTGAAGAGAATGTCGGACTGATCAAGGCTCACTATGGCTTCCGGCAGTCCTGTCTGGATGATAGCATATCCAAATCTGGGAACATGCAGGGTGAGGAGTCCGGCACCTGAACGAAGTGTTGCTTCTCCACTCAGGAGGGCTGCTCCCATCATTCCATAGGAACCGGATATCATCAGGGCATGCCCGAAACTTCCCTTGTGGGCAAACTTATCCCTGGGTGCCAGGAGGGCAAGAACCTGAGCGGAATCGAGGACCTGATAGGGTGTCTCAGCCTTTTCTATGGCCTCGGGATGCAGTTTGATGTCGTGAACCCGCCATCGTCCCACATGTGGGTGATTGGAGCTAAAAAAGAAGGACAGGAAGGGAAACTGGAAGGTAAGGGTATAATCTGCCCGGATTACCTGCTCGTAATTATTCCCGCTGTTATCCTCCCCAAAGAGTCCTGAGGGTATATCTATGGCCACCACGGTATCGGCCAGTGCATTGACGTATTGAATTACTTTTCCAGGGAAACCAGCTACCGTACGGGTCAGTCCGGAACCAAATATGCCATCGACCACCACATCCCTCCTGGCAATTTCCGGCAGCTTATCCTTCTCATCGATTTCCTGAAAATACACCGTACCCTGCTGTTTCAACCGATCCAGGTTGATCCGGCAATCTTCGGAAAGGTTTCCGAACTTCAATAAATAGCACTCAATCCTGTACTGACTTTCGGCCAGCAAGCGGGCCATGGCCAGGGCATCGCCCCCGTTATTGCCCGGACCGGCAAAAATAAGCACCTTACGATCCGTATGAAAATGCCTCACATACCAGCCCGCTAAACGAAGGGCAGCACGTTCCATCAAGTCGATGGAAGCAATGGGTTCTTTTTCGATGGTATAAGCATCGATTTCCCGCACCTGATTCGCCGCGAAAATTTTCATAACATGCTGTTTGAACCAAATTTAAGAAAAAACTATTTCTATATTTGTGGCCATTACGAAATTCACAATATTCACAAAAACTCAGTTCAATGTTAAAAGGACATCCTAAAGGACTTTATGTGGCCTTCTTTGCCAACATGGGTGAGCGTTTTGGTTTCTATACCATGATGGCCATCCTGGTTCTCTTTCTCCAGGCCAAATTTGGATTGGCTGCTGAACTAGCAGGCGATATTTACAGCTGGTTCTATTTTGCCATTTATGCCCTTGCCCTGCTGGGCGGTATCCTTGCTGATGCCACGAAAAAGTACACAGCAGTGATATCCATGGGTCAGGTGATCATGTTCATTGGCTATCTGGTAATGGCCGTCCCGGGACTGTCACTGGCAGTGACGGTAGCAGCACTTTTTACCATCGCCATTGGAAATGGGTTCTTTAAAGGGAACCTCCAGGCTGTGGTGGGTCAGTTGTACGACGATCCCAAATACGATAAGGTGCGTGACAATGCCTTCCTGATCTTTTATATGGGAATCAATGTGGGTGCCTTCTTCGCCCCTTTTGCAGCTATGGGAGTCAGGAACTGGTGGCTGAAAGCCAATGGTTTTCTACACGACGGAAGCATTCCAGCGCTGTGCCATCATTACAATGATGGAACTCTTCAGGATACAGCAGCTCTCCAACAGCTGGCCGATGCTGTGAGCCTGAATGGTCCGGTTACAGACCTGGGTGCCTTTGCCAGCGAGTACATTGAAGTATTCTCCAGGGGATATAATTTTGCCTTTGGAATTGCAGCCATTGCCATGATAATCTCACTGGCGGCTTATTTGATTTTCCACAAGCACCTTCCCAAGCGGGAAAAAGCTGCCGGAGAAAAGACCATTACTCTCAAAGATAAGCCCCTGGCTATTCCAGTGGCCCTGGTGGCAGGCGCAATTGCAGCTGTATTAATCAGCCTTGTGAAGGACCTGAAGACCGGTGCTGCCATTGGTCTATTTGTAACCTTTGTGACCTGGATCGTAATGATTTCAACCAAGGAAGAGAGACAGAGAGTGATATCCCTGCTGCTTGTCTTTTTTGTGGTAATCTTCTTCTGGATGGGTTTCCATCAAAACGGACTTACCCTGACCTTCTTTGCCCGGGATTATACGGTTAAAACTGTGGGACCGGGTACATTTATGTTCTTTACCCTCTGGAGGCTTCTATCGGTGATCGGCTTCCTTGTCGGAATAGTTCTGATGCTGGGAAAAGAAACCTTCAAATACAAAAGGATTATCGGTGCCGCTTTAACCGTGGTAGGAGGTTCTGTGGGCTATTGGTTATTTACCAAGGCACAGGCAGCGAATCCCATTGCTCCTGAAGTTTTTCAGTCCTTCAATCCCTTGTATATCGTTTCTCTCACCTTTGTGGTTATGGCTGCTTTTGCCTGGTTGAATAGTAAGGGCAAAGAACCCTCTACTCCTAAAAAGATTGGAATTGGTATGGTAATCGCTTCGCTGGGTTTTGTGGTGATGGTGATCGGATCATTGAAACTTATCTCACCGGTTGATTTACAAGTGCTGAACGATGCCGGTGATGTAGTAAATGTTAATCCTGTGCCGGATTCATCCAGGGTAATGCCCTACTGGCTCATGTCGACCTACCTGGTGCTTACCTTTGCGGAACTTTTCCTGAGCCCCATGGGACTCTCATTTGTGTCCAAGGTAGCTCCTGTACGCTTCCAGGGTATTATGCAGGGAGGCTGGTTACTGGCCACAGCCGTCGGTAACAAGTTGCTCTTCATCGGAAGCTTTTTCTGGGAAAAGATCCAGCTGTGGCAGCTCTGGGGCATCTTCGTGATTACCTGCCTGCTCTCAGCAGCCTTTATCTTCTCCATCCTGAAGAGATTGGAGAAAGCAACCAAGTAATCAGAAATTCTCTCATAAAAAAACCGCTTCGATCTGGAGCGGTTTTTTTATTTTTCAGAAGCTGGATCCAGCCAAGGTCTACTTGAATAAATGTGAAATATGTTCCAGATTTCCATCCGTATCGGCCGGCTCCAGATCCAGCAGATGAGCCAGGATGCCGTAAATCTCCACGTTAGAAAAGCCAGCAGACACATAATCCTCCTTAAATGCAGGACCCTCGGCATAAAAGATGGTGTGCATATCGGTGAAGGCATTGTCATAACCATGTGCCCCTCCTGAGTAGCCACCGGCTGCGGCTTGAGTACCCAGACTCCAAAGTGAATCTGCCAGAATCACAATGCCGGGAAAGCGGGGATTATTACCATAGTGCAAGCGTTCCGGGATATCCTCTTTTTGCCAGGCACTTACTCCGGGAACTCCTTGAAAAGCAGTGAGTATAGAATCGGTACACTCTTCTTCGGGCTGGACCAGATACACTGGGTTACCTCCGACTATACTGACCGCCCATTCATCTTTTATGTACTCTTTTACATTGACATATTTATCTCCGTTGATGGGTCCCATCCCGTGATCGGAAAGCACAATGAGGTTGATGCGATCTGAATGTTCCAATTTCGCAAGCTCGTCCCGAAGGAAGCCCAGAATGGAATCGAGTTGTTCGACGACCTCGCCTGTTTCTTCACTCTCCGGTCCGGCTCCATGTGCCGTATGATCGGGCTCATCGAAATACAAAGTGATCAGTGCTGGTCGCTTGTCCATAGGCAGACTCAACCATTCAATTACCTGGTGGACCCGGTTCGTATAGGGAACACTGCCATTGTAGGTATTCCAGTAGCTGGGCCTGACTCCCATAATATCTGCTTCACTGCCCACCCAGAAGTAACAGGCTGTTTTCACTCCCTGCTGTTCGGCTGTAACCCAGATGGGTTCTCCGAAATAAGAATCTCCATCCGTTACCATATCCGCGGCTCCAATCCGGTAAATCCCACCCAGATCGCTGGCATAAAAACTATTGTTGATGATCCCGTGATTATCCGGATAAAGTCCCGTTGCCAGGGTATAATGATTCGGAAAGGTTTTGGTAGGAAAAGAAGGCAGTAAACGTTCGGCCTTCAATCCATCCTTGGCCAGTTGATCAAAATTCGGGGTAGTATAAAGGTCGGTATAGTCCCACCTGAACCCGTCAAAGGATACCATCACCACATAGGATTCAATGGGATCAACCAGGGTTCCGGGATCTTCTTTTTTACCCTTTTTACAGGATCCAAGTGCAACGATCAATGCTGCAAAAACTACAAGATTTCTCAAATACATAATTCTTCGGATTTAGAAGGAGTCGTTGAGGGGGGAGTCCATATCCAGATAGCTATCCTGCTTCCAGTCATCCATTGGCCGGAAAAAATACCTGCGCCGGGGGAGTTCCGGCACTTCAATCTTTTGAATGTTCATGTCGGGCGAAAACTGGTAGAAGGAAATGTGGGTATTTTCATACCCTCCCCGGCGGGAAAGCCGGTCGAAACGATAGCTGCCCTGAATCAGATCCGCCTGGTATTCGTCCAGCGACAGAATAAATCTTGGGCCATATTGCCGCAATGCATTCAGGAAATACAGGGTCATATCGTAAGCTGCAATCCCGTAATTAAGTCCCTTGTTGGACGTCGAAGTAGGCTCATTGAAGAAATGACTACGATACTCAGCAAGATAGTTATCTACTTTAGGGCTGTGGTAATCCACCCAGAAGGAAGAGTAAAATATCAAGTTTAGCTTATGAAAATCCCTGTAATCAATGCTTGTGAATTTCGGTCCGATCCAATAAGGAGATCCTAAAACCTCAATATCATATCCTCTAAGCTGATAACTCAAGACGGATATAACAGTGCTGGCAAGTGACACATCATCGGTAGGAATCAGCACAAGGTTCTTTTTATCTTTAGATAATGAATGAATGAGTTCCTTGGTCTGTTCCAGGGTCATAATTTGTTTTAATGAAAGAACTATTTCCTTAAATACCACTGGTTCGGAAGGGTGATAGTCGTCAAAGCCGTCAAAGATCAATTGCTTGAAATAATCGTGTTTCTCAATGTCGAGAGAATCTTCGTTCCGTACATAGACAATGTTGTACCTGTGCTTGCTTGCCACCAGTTTGGCCGCTTCCTCATACTCTCTTTCAGGGGAAGGACTCAGCTGGAACAAATAGGGATTCTGTCTCACCAGTTCCAGGTCGTTGTGGAAGGGAGTCACCAGAGGTATCCTGTGTTTTTTGGAGAAAGCTGAGACGATTTCCAGTGTAAAGGGGTAGAAGGGACCGATGAAAAGATCATAGTCTTCCATATCCCTGGCCTGGAGAATGGACTGGGTCCTTACCATACTTTTACGGGTATCCTTGTAAACAACCTCCAGTTTCATACCCTGATTTCTCATGGTCTCAAGAGCAAGCAGAGTTCCCTGGAAGAATTCCAGGAACTGCACCGATTGGGGGATTTTTTGCTCCCTCAGGTAACGCTCTGTAATCCGGTTCCGCCGGGTCTCCGATTTAACATCCTTCAAAAGTGAATCAAGGGGTTCTGACTCTTTGAAATCGAAGGGTACAAAAAAAGCCACCCGGTAGGTCCGGTTCCTGTTGTAGCTCTCTTCATCCAGATCTTCGTAATCATAAACTTCTTCCTCTTCGGGCCAGCTTACCAGGTAAGGCTGATCTGAAAGTGTATCCCTGACCGATTGGGGTTGTTCGGCCACCTGGGGTTCAGGGATCCGGATTACCTGTCCGGTTTTGGGTCCACCCCACCCCAGCTCCGGATTCGCTGCCCTGATATCGTCCACCGACACCTGATAGTACCCGGCGATGGAATACAGGGTTTCCTTTCGTTTCACCTTATGGTAGATGATACCTTCCTCGTTGAAGGCATTTTCCTCTTCTGCCTGCTCCACCAGAGGTATAACCAGGCTTTGCCCCCTTTTGAGGTTCCTGGCTGTAAGTCCCCGGTTAGCCTGCCTTAGCATCTCCTCACTGATCTGGTATTTCCGGGCAATCCCATACAGGGTTTCTCCTTTCTTTACCTTATGGATCTGAACATCCTGGTCCTGTTCGAGCAATCCAGAGGTATCCACCTCCTCCTGCAAAGTAGGCTCCACAGGGATTTTCAGGGACTGACCAATTTGAATTCCGGAGATCACCCCGGGATTTTCGATGGCAATTTCCTTCTGGGAAATATTATAGGCCTTCGATATGGCATACAGGGTCTGACCCGGTTTGACCACATGGATGTAGTATACCTTCCCTTCCAGAATCACCTTATTGGTGGTTCGCTCAACGGTTACGGGATCCTGGGCGGGCAGTGCCTGCATCAGGAATACTCCCAGAAGGAGCAGTATAAAATTTCTATTTGGAGATAAAATCATTGATGTTTTTTAGGATCCTGTCCTCTATACTTGTGGTGTCGGCCTTGACAAATTTTTCACCTGTAATGCTTTCGTAGAGCTCGATGTAGCGCTCGGATACTTCCTCTATGAAGGCATCCGGCATCTCAGGCACGTTTTGTCCTTCCTTGCCTTGAAAGCCATTGGCAATCAGCCACTGCCTGACGAATTCCTTGGAAAGCTGTTTCTGCTGTTCTCCAGCTGCCTGCCGGGCTTCATATCCTTCCGCGTAAAAATACCTGGATGAATCGGGGGTGTGTATCTCATCGATCAGCAGAATCCGGCCATCCTTTTTCCCAAATTCATACTTGGTATCTACAAGAATCAGACCCATATTTGCCGCCATCTCAGTTCCTCTTTGAAAGAGGGCGCGCGTATATTCTTCCAGTTTGAGATATTCCTCTTCAGGAACCAGTCCGCTGGCCAGTATCTCCTCCCGGGATATATCTTCATCATGCCCCTGATCGGCTTTGGTGGTAGGCGTGAGAATGGGTTCCGGGAAACGGTCATGTTCCTTCAATCCATCAGGCATGGCTACTCCGCACAATACTCTTTTGCCGGATCTGTACTCTCTCCATGCATGACCGGTAAGATATCCCCTGATCACCATCTCCACCTTGTAGGGATCTGCCATATGACCGACGGTGACATTTGGATCGGGAGATTCGATCTTCCAGTTGGGAACAATATCGGATGTTGCATCCAGAAACTTGGAAGCTATCTGATTCAATACCTGACCCTTATAAGGGATACCCCGGGGCAGGACCACATCAAATGCGGAAATACGGTCCGAAACAACCATGATCAGATAATCATTGGCGATGTTGTATACATCACGGACCTTACCCGTATAAAGGTTATTCTGTCCTTTAAGCTCGAAATTTGTACCCTTTAGTGCATTGGCCATAGCTCAATCTTTTATTAAAGTTATCATCTTTTGCGGATGTAGCTTCCGGGAAGTACTATCCTTTATTATATGCTTTTACAATGGACTTCACAAGCCGGTGCCTGATGATGTCCCGTTCATCGAAACGAATGATCGAAATCCCCCTGATCCCCTCCAGTATCCTGATGGCCTGCACAAGGCCGGATTCCTCCTGTTTGGGCAGGTCCACCTGGGAATCATCTCCCGTAACTACAAAACGGGCATCGGGTCCCATTCGTGTTAGAAACATTTTAAATTGACTCACAGTGGCATTCTGTGCTTCGTCCAGTATCACAAAGGCATGATCCAGGGTTCGTCCCCGCATATAAGCCAGTGGGGCTATCTGAATGGTACCGTCCTCCATGAACTGGATCAGCTTCCTGGCAGGGATCATGTCCCTCAGGGCATCGTAGAGGGGTTGCAGGTATGGATCCAGCTTCTCCTTAAAATCGCCCGGCAGAAAGCCCAGCTTCTCGCCTGCCTCCACAGCTGGCCGCGTCAGAATAATCCGCTTCACTTCTCTCTCTTTCAGGGCTTTTACAGCCATGGCTATGGCCGTGTAGGTCTTTCCGGTACCCGCCGGCCCCACAGCTATGAGCAGATCGTTGTCCAATCCGTCTTCCACCAGTCGTTTCTGGTTTACGGTGATGGCCCTGACCTTGCGTCCGCTGTCGCCATGCAAAAGCACCTCGTCATTGTTTTCGGAGGTATCTTTCAGAATGCCCGAAGTACCGCTGAGTAAATCGTCCAGATCGGGAAGTGTGACAGACTCAAATTTTCGCAGATATCTGACAAAGAGGTCTACTTTGTCTTCAAACTCTTCAAGCCGCTCCTTCTTGCCCTGAAGACGAATTTCATTGCCTCTCGAAACTACCTTTAAATCCGGGAAAAGGTTGATGAATCTATTGAAGCGGACGTTGTTTACACCGTAGAAGTCAACAGGATCGACACCCTCCAAATAGATAAGCTTTTCCGCCATAAATTAAATTATAATCACTAATTTTGGATGTGCAAATTAAGTTGTTTTTTCCAACATTCCAATAAGAAAATCCCTGTCACAAACCCATGCACATTATCACGCTGACGTCCGATTGGAACGAAAATGATTATTATGTGGCATCACTCAAGGGAAAACTCCTCTCTACCTGTCCCGAAGCACAAATTATCGATCTCAACCACCGCATCAAAGCCTTTCATACTGCCCAGGCAGCCTTTGTGGTAAGAAACTCCTACCCCCACTTTCCGGATAACACAGTACACATCATTGCAGTCAACTCCGAACCGGAAATTGACGGACAGATTCTGGGAGCCAGGAAGGACAATCAATTCTTTATTTGTGCAGATAATGGCATACTGGGATTACTGGGCGGTGCCGAACCCGAAATGGTGGTGAAACTGGAGGATAAATCCCAGGAGAATCCCGGGAGCTTCATATCCATGTCGGTATTTGTAGAAGTGGCATGCGCACTTGCCCAGGGAACCCCCCTTTCCCAATTGGGAGAAGCCACTACGGATTATGACAAACAAACCCCTTTGAGGGCTACCATTGAGGAGAATACCATCACCGGAAGCGTGATTCACATCGATTCCTACCAGAATGCCATCACCAACGTAAGCAGGGAATTGTTCGAAAGGGTGGGAAAAGGCAAAGCTTTTACCATTTACGTGCAGAGCAAACATTATAAAATTGACCGGATCAATGAACGTTACAATGAAACCGGACCTGGTGATTTGCTGGCCATATTTAATTCTGCAGACCTTCTTGAGATTGCCATCAGGAACGGGAATGCAGCTGGATTACTAAAATTAACCACAGATTCAACCCTCAGGGTGGAATTCAAAGAAGGATAGGATGCATAGTACAGAAGAGAAGTTGAAGGCCTTTGAGCGCCTGCTGGAGATCATGGATGAGTTGAGGGAAAAATGTCCCTGGGACAGGGAACAAACCCTGGATAGCCTGAGAAACCTTACCATAGAAGAGACCTACGAACTGGCCGACGCCATCATGGACCAGGACCTGAATGAAATACGTAAGGAGCTGGGCGACCTCCTGCTTCACATTGTATTCTATGCAAAGATAGGCTCAGAGAAAGGTGCTTTTGATATTGCGGATGTGTTGAACGGGATCAACGAGAAACTGGTATTCAGACACCCGCATGTATTCGGCGACAGGGCAGTGAAAGATTCGGGAGAAGTTATCGAAAACTGGGAGGAGCTCAAAATGAAGGAAGGAAATCGATCTGTTCTTTCGGGAGTCCCGGTTTCCCTTCCGGCCATGATCAAATCACACAGGATCCAGGACAAGGTCAGGGCAGTGGGCTTTGACTGGGATCATCGCGACCAGGTCTGGGACAAAGTGATTGAAGAGATCCATGAGGTCAAACATGAATTGAACAACGGTCAGGATAAGGAGAAGATGGAAGATGAGATAGGCGACCTTCTATTTTCTGTGGTTAATGCCGCAAGGCTCTACGATATTGAACCAGAGACCGCTCTGGAACGTACCAATAGAAAATTCATCAAAAGATTTAAATACCTTGAGGCCAAAGCACTGGAATCGGGAAGAAGTCTGAAAGAGATGAGCCTCCAGGAAATGGAAGCTATCTGGCAGGAAGCAAAATCTATTTAGCGGAAGAAGATTTCTTTTCAGCCTTTGGGGCATCAGAAGTATCTCCGGCATCAGAAGTATCTTCGGTACCTGTGGCATCTGCTTCATCTGCATCGCCGGTTTGATCATCCCCCTCTTCGCCTTCCTCTTTCTTCTCTATTACTTCCAGAAGATCGTGTTGCTGTAGCTGGTTGTACCACTGAAGCACTTTCTTGATGTCAGAGACGTACACACGCTCTTCATCGTATTCGGGAACCAGCTCTTCGAAGTAGGCTTTCAGTTCCGCTGCAGAGGACTTGTGACTCAGGGTCTCCTTGCCTTCTTTTTCCTCATAGATCTTAAAGAATATATCACAAAGGGGAAGCTCTTCTTCCAAAGTAAATATGGCAATGTCCTCCAATGAGCTAATCCGTGCTGTGGCTGGAGCCACATGCCTCTTATTGTCCTCCAGGGACTCTACTACTATACCGTTGCGGGCCTGAGCAATAAACTTGAACAATCCGCCTTTGCCCGAAATGGACATGATGTCTTTTAACTGAATCGTCTTCATACCTCTCAAAAAAAGTGATGTAAATATAGCACTTTAGTTCAATCCTCGCTCTTTCTTGATTTGATCGTAGGCCTCCTGTACCTTCCTGAATTTTTCATGGGCCACTTTTTTGAAGTCCTCTCCCAGGTGACTCACTTTGTCGGGATGATACTTCATAGCCATACTACGGAAGGCTTTCTTAACCTCATCATCGGAACTGGTGGGTTCGATCTCCAGAATTTTATAAGATGCATCAGTCTGACTCACAAACATGGCTCTTATACTTTCAAAATCTGAACCGGAAATATTCATGTAGGAGGAAATCTTATGGATCACCTCGTTCTCGGGATCACTTACCGATCCGTCGGCAGAGGCTATGCCAAACAGAAAATGTAGCATTTCCAGTCGATAGGAATAGTCCAGTTTCTGGGACAGCTGATTGGTTACGTCTCTGAGTGGTATCTCCTGTTTGAGAATATCCCGGAGCATAACCACAGCTTCTGAGGCTGTATCCTCGCCAAAACGGGTCACAAAGTAGCGCCTGACATAATCCAGCTCACTCTTCATTACCCGGCCATCTGCCTTCATCACCGCAGCAATCAGTACCAGCAAAGAAGCTGCATAATCGCCTCTCAGAGTCCGGGTTCTCACGTCCCGTGCCTGTCCGGTGCCAGCATTGGTACCCGAATCAAATATGGATCCCACTGCAAGTCCGAGGATGCCTCCTATGGGACCTCCAAGTGCCCAACCCAGACCAAGACCGACCCATTTTCCAAATTTTGTCATAATTATTTATCTGCTTTTAACAACTTGTTATGTAAATCAATAACCTGCGGGAGAAGCATCTGTTCACCATCATTCACAATTACATGGTCGGCGAGCTTCAAAAGCTCTTCCTCTTTCCGCTGATGGCCCATACGCTTCAGGACTGCTTCGCGCTCGCTCCCGTCACGTTCCATCACCCTCTTTATCCTTAATTCTTCCGGAGCCGTAACCAGCACTGTTTGATCCATTTCCCTGAAAGCTCCACTTTCAAAAAGTATGGCCGCCTCTTCTACCACATAGGGATATTCCCGATGTTGATCTGCCCACTTTAAAAAATCCTCGCGGACGGCAGGATGCACCAGGGAATTCATAAGCTCAAGTTTCTTTGCATCTCCAAAGACTTGAGTTGCCAGAAATTCCCTGTTGAGGCCTTCATTTTCGTAGGCCTGATCCCCGAAGCTTTCTACAATTTTGGTCCGGAGCAAGGGCTCATCGTTCATAAGCCTTCTGGCTTCGGCATCAGCCTTATAAACCGGTATGCCAAGCCTGTCAAGAATACTACATACCAGTGACTTACCACTGCCAATACCGCCCGTTAATCCCACCCGGATCATTACTTCAAGGATTTCAGAAATTCCACACTTTTCGGACTGTACTCATAACTCAGGAGATAAATCGGCAGGTTTTGCACATTTACATTCAGAACATTCGTTCTTTCATCGATCATCTCATAGTCCACCACTGCCCTGAATGGGTGAGATTCCACCCTGTCATACTTGCTTAATCCTACCCTGCAGGTAAGCATAATTCGGGATGGAAAGGTTTGCAAAGAAATGCTATCAGGCAGGTTCAGTACATCTATGGGTACCGGTACCTGCATTTCGGTAAATCGCTCCAATTCAATGGAACAATCCACCCTCGAAACCTGATACAGTAATTCCGGAATCTCTTCCAATCTCAGCCTTTCCTTGTAATCCCTGGTTAAGAGACCCAGGTCCATCCATTCGGTTTTCACAAAATCCAGCGTATCGAGAATCACATCGGGTCCGGTGAGGTCCACCGAATCCGGCGTTAGCCGGATCTCATCCTTGATGGTGAATTGCTTGTCCACCGTAAAATCCAGATCGGCCCTTACTCCCACCCTTTTCGTAATCCTGTCGGTGAACTGAAAATGCAGGGTGTCGGGCTTGATTTCCAGAAGCTGAAGTTCAGCCGGTAATTGACTGGAAATCTGATCTCTGAGGTAGCGGGTTAAGATAAAAGCACTGGAACTGTCGCTCCGTCGGGCCATATTAAAGGCCGATATCTTGAAACTGATGGGGACCGGTTTCCTGAAAAGCTTGTAACGCAACAGAGCATAACCATGTGCATTGATCTGCAGGTCGAGATGGCCCGGCATTTCTCCCACAAACACCCTTTCCTCGGGAAAATCGGTGTATACCAGGGGATATTCTATGTCGGAAGTATAATTCTTGCTCAGGGCATTAAGCATCCAGATGGCCGCAGAAATGACTAGAAAGACAGAAAACATCAGGATTTTTCTCCTGAACTGAAGTTTCCGTCCCTCCGGGACTCTGGGCCACCTCTGGAGCTTTTTATCTTCCAACTCTGTGATTTTATTTCTTGGCTGCCGTTTGTTCAGTGGGCTCAGCCATAACAGCTGTTTTGTCAACCTTTACAATCACACCATCAGCAATTTCAACGGTAACAGTGCGATCTTTCACATCTGTGATCTTTCCGTAAATGCCGCCTGTAGTTGCCACCTTATCACCCTTTTTCAAGGCATTCCTGAAATTTGTGGCTTCTTTCTGCTTCTTCACCTGTGGCCTGATCATAAAGAAATAAAAGACTACAATAATAAGCAGCAGAAAAATGAGTGACTGCATCCCAGCTCCTCCGGGACCCGCTGGTGCAGCCCCTCCTGTTAAAAATGAAAATAAAAAAGTCATACTTGTCTTGTTATATTTAATTAAACACCATTAATTACATTCGCTTTTACAGTCAGTCGCACTTCCTGATTTTGGGCATTGGACTGTACTGTTACTACTTTACGCTGTGTTCCGCTTCTGCCGGATGCATCAAAAATCAACTCCAGGCTATGGCCTTCACCAGGTTTTAAGGGTTCGCTGCTCCATCCCGGGGTGGTACATCCACAGGTAGCCTCCACCGAAGTGATTACCAGCTCCGATCCGCCGTCATTGATGTAGTCAAAATAGCAAACCACCCTTTCACCTTCAATGATTGTTCCAAAATCATGCTCCAGCGTGTCAAAAAGCATAACAGGCTCTGATACTGCAACTTGAGGATTTTGGGCTTGAAGACCCTTTGAAGCCTCCTTACTGCCATTTTGTCCTCCGCAGCCTGACAATACTCCCAGTATCATCAAAAATAGAGAGCAGGCCAGCTTTGAATTGTTCTCAATCGTTCTCACCTATTAGCCCCCTCCCTGTCTTAATAACTTTCTTTTCTTCCTTCAATTGCATCACCACCTTGTCCAGAACGCCATTGATGAAAACATTGCTTTTGCTCGTACTGTAGAACTTGGAAATCTCCAGGTATTCATTGAGAGTGACCTTGGTGGGGATGGAAGGAAAAGCCACCAACTCGGCAATGGCGATCTGCATGATCAGTATATCCATGAAGGCAATCCTGTCAAGGTCCCAGTTCCGGGTGTTCTCTTTGATGTAGTCCACATACTCGTCGCGGTGTACTATGGTCTGTCTGTAAAGCTTGAGTACATAATCCTTATCCTCCTTGTTCTTATACAGATCCATCAGTTTTTTATGGGCCCCGTCCTCTTCCTTAAACTTCTTAAAGGTTTTGACAATCATGCTGGTGATAAATTCCAGGTCGTCGTTCCAGTAAATACTCTGCTCCTCCATGATGGAGGCAAGCAGATCGCTGGAGAAAACAAGGTGGGTATAGATGAAGGTGAGCAAGCGCTTATCCTCGGCATAGCCGTTCTCTTCGGCATTCATATAAGTCTTGTATTCATCGCTTTCCACCAACCTGTTATAGACCTCTTTGATCAACTCAGGGTAATTAACCCAATTCAGTTTGTGCTGATCCACATAGCGAAGTAGTTGTTCATTGTTTCGCAATTGATCAATAAGCCTGTTTTCCAGAAATCGTGTATTGGGATGGAGATCTTCCTGGGTGGGGATTCTCTTGTTGCGGGCAAGATCTATCCTGGATTCAGCATAAAGAACTACATCAACGATAAGAATCAGTAGGTAGTGGTAGAGCTCGTAAGCTTTCTCTATGTTGAAATGCAGTTCCTTTTCGGAACGTTTCATGTCTTCTCTGCCTGTCTTGTAATATGCGTACAGAGATTGCAGTGCCTTAATACGTAATTGTCTCCTGCTGATCATTTGTTAAAGAACCGGTAATCAAATCTTTTTGACCATGCAAATTTACACTAAATTTTATTCTATAAAACACCTGTTCGACAGCAAGTTTAGTCTTTAGCTAAAATGGGAGAAAATTTGAATATGTT
>Ga0180435_10001713_pt1 | contig 22625 bp, 25 predicted proteins | sample SS_ome_3_FD_132467 | JGI IMG/M metagenome (GOLD analysis project Ga0180435, IMG submission 132467) | Hypersaline lake sediment archaeal communities from the Salton Sea, California, USA - SS_3_S_1 metaG | ecosystem: Environmental > Aquatic > Non-marine Saline and Alkaline > Hypersaline >... | reverse complement strand
ATCCCAACAAGCCGATACCACCGGCAGGTCTATATGCGAGTCGCTCTCCGTATCTCCATGTCCTGGGAAATGTTTGGCAGTTGTGAACAGGCCGTGCTCCGATGCGCCGCGAACGTACGCTGCGATCAGCCTGGATGCAGCGGCGGGATCTTCACCGAATGACCTCGTGTTGATGATCGGATTGCTCGGATTGTTGTTGACGTCAGCGACTGGCGAAAACGTCATGTGCACACCGACGGCGCGAGCCTCGAGAGCAGTGATGCGGCCGAGCTGGTACGCATCCATTTCCCGGCCAGTTGCCCCAATGCCCATCGCCATCGTGAAGGATGTGCCGCCGACGAAACGCATGCCGGAACCCCACTCCAGGTCGGCTGCAATGAGCAGCGGCAATGGAGAACGCTCTTGCAGTGCATTGAGTTTTGCGGCCGCGTCCAGTGGAGATCCGATCGAAATGATGATTCCACCGAGTCGCAGTGAATCGACCCAGCTTGATATGCGGTCGAACTCCCGTGTCCCGTATGCGGTGTAGTCGGCCAACAGCCAAGGCATGATGAGTTGGCCGGTTTTCTCCCTCAGAGTCATCGCCTCGAGGAGCGAGTCTTCCAGTGATATCACACTCCTGGTGGCCGGCACTTCTAGCGCCGCAATGTTTGCGCGCGGCGTCGGCGCCATAGGAGGGGGTTCGACGGCCTGTTGTGGTTTCGCGCATGCGACATTCGTCGCAAACAAGCAAATAATGAAGATCCGATTGTAGATACGCATGTGTGTCTGCTTGGGTTGTGATTGGGTCGAGTTATCTGATGCGTCCATCGACGCTATATCTATGCGCTTGGATGTTTGTTTGCCATATTCTCAGTTCAACCTACAGGGAAAACCATGCGATCACCAAGATTGGGCATTTTGAGCCTGCTTCTCGTATGCTGCACTAATTCATATCCGGCTCACGATGCCGTCCGGCCGGGCATCGACGTGCTCGTGACCGATTCCGCACATCTTGTTGAAGGACGTCGTGTAGGCCTGGTAACCAACCAGACAGGGGTGGGGCTCGATTGTATTGGCGATGTCGAGATTCTCTTGGGCTCAGGGGTCGAACTTACGGCGATATTCAGCCCTGAACACGGCTTCAGAGGCGTCTCGAACGAGGCGAACGTGGAGCATTCCACCGACTCCGCGACCGGCCTGCCAATATTCAGCCTTTACGGTGATCACCTCGAACCGACGCCGGAAATGCTTTCCTCGATCGACGTAATTCTGGTTGATCTGCAAGATATCGGTGCAAGAACCTACACCTACATCTCAACGGCGCTCTACGTGATGCGGGCAGCTGCCGGTATCGGAATGCAAGTGATAATCCTCGACAGACCGAATCCTATCGGTGGAGAGCTGGTTCAAGGCCCCATGCTCGATCAGGCGTTCTCCAGCTACGTGGGCATGCTCTCGGTTCCCATCAGGCACGGAATGACTTTGGGCGAACTCGCCCTCCTCGGCAACGACCAGCTGGAGATTGGTGCGGATGTTGTTGTTATACCTGCAGATGGTTGGAGCAGGGAACTCTGGTTTGACGGGACCGGTCTGCCGTGGATAAAGCCGTCGCCAAACATGCCCGACCTCGAGAGCGCAACGCACTACCCTGGTTTTGTCCTCTATGAAGGCACCAACCTCTCTGTTGGCCGAGGTACCCCTATTGCGTTTCAGGTACTCGGTGCCCCTTGGCTCGACCCTTCGGTGATCCTGCCGCTTCTTGACAATGAACCGGGAGTGGAGGCCTCCGACACAACCATCACGCCGATCACACCGGCCGACCGGAAATACGGGGGAGAGATGCTTCCGGCATTGAAGTTCAGGGTGACCGACAGTGGCAGCTACGATCCGGTTCGCTTTGCGATGAGGGTGTTCGCCGCGCTGCGTGATACTCACGGGGAATCTCTGGAGATCAGGCCCGGATTGGACAGGTTGGCGGGGTCAGATTCAATGAGGAACTGGCTCGATACGGAGGTCGCGTGGGAAACCTTCGTATCCGAATGGGAGTCGGACCTGGAAGAGTTTCTTCCCCTCAGGCAAAGGTACCTTCTGTACAGGTGACAGCGACATCGATCACGGTACGTCCCAGTGGCCGCTTCTCCTTCGAGTTAAGAGCGCCACATGCGAGGATTTGCAGAGCCGAAATGCCGACATTATCGTTACGTATCGAATATCTCCTAAGCGCTTGTCCAATGTGCCAAGTCAAATGAAGAGCCGTATCATAGACTTTTTCGAACCTATCCTGCCTTGGTTCAGATCGGGGCTGTTGGGCGCTCTGGGAGTTGCCGCCTTGGAGTTCGTGTTGTTCGTAGGGTCGGGTATCAGCTTCGTGCTCGGTAGCGACAGACTCGGCGGTGGGCTGTTGTTGCTCTGCGGTGTCTGGATGCTATTGCGGGGGGACCTGGACACGATCGGCGACGGTTCGGACACTCGGAGACGTCTGTTGGGCGACTTGCTATCCAGAGTCGGTGAAGTCCTGCTCTTCTCCTGTATTGCGATCGCGTTCGTTTCGGGAATGGTGCCGGATGCCTGGGTTTCACGATTCGTTGTTGTGACAATCTGTGCGATTGCCTCATCGATCCTCGTTCCGTTTGTGCATGTGCGAGCCGAATCTCTGGCTTTGGAGTACGATTTTTGGGCCGGCGAACGTGCACTCCGTATGTTCGGCATGGGTGTGGCGACTCTGGTGTTCGGAGCAGGTGAGGCTGGATTTGTTCTCTTTGGGGCAGTCTCTGGATCAATGCTGGTCTCAACGTGCGCCTTGGTTTTCTGCTTGAGCAGATTGCGACCGGCGCAATCGAGAAGAACATCGAGGGACACTCAAGTGCGCCTCAGGAATCCGACGACAGGTGAATTCGACCTGAAGAGAAGGTTGTGACGCTGCATGAGCCCCTCTGATGCGCTCGTGGTCGCCCTTGGCGTAACGCTGATTGCGTTGGAACTCCGGTTCTTTCTCGGCGGCCGGGCGCCAGACTCGGATGTCCCGGCTGCGAACGATGGAGTGCAGGAAATCCAGGTTCTCGTGAAGGACGGTTATCACCCGAACGTGATTCCTGTCGAGGCTGGTCGACCAGTGCGCTTGGTATTCTACCGAGACGAAACAGCGGATTGTTCTGCACAGTTGGTGTTTGAGGAACTCCACATTGATCGTGAGCTTCCTGCCTTCGAGAGGACCATGGTGGAGTTCACACCGCATGAACCCGGCGACTACCACTTCAGGTGCGGAAAATCAGTTATCCGTGGCCGTGTGGTTGCGGAAATCGGCCGCGAGGGCGCGCGCTCCAACCTCGGCAAGGGACACATGAAGCATGGGTAATGCTCGCATCACGCTCCCGATAGAAGGAATGACCTGCGGTGCGTGCGCAACAACGGTTCAGAAGCGGCTGCAGCAGGAACCGGGCGTGATCGAAGCAGCGGTCAATTACGCGACCGGCAAGTCTACGATGACCGTGGATGAGGCAGAGGTAAGGGTCTCCGATTTGGTAAGAGCCGTTCGAGATGCGGGCTACGATTGTGCCAAATCCACGATCAAATTCGGCGTAGAGGGCATGCACTACGCCACCGGCGTTTCCCGCTTGGAAGATGCGCTTGCGGTGTTGCCCGGTGTGCTTTCGGCGACGGCCAATCAAGCGACGGAACAGGTTGTGGTGGAGTATGTCCCGGGAACGGTTTCCACCGGCGATCTGCAGGACGTCGTCGAAGCCAGCGGGCTTTCGGTTGCCGAACCGCTTCCGTCGGAAGACCCGTTGGTGCGTGAGAAGCTGAGACGTAGACTCGAGATGAGGCGCTTGAGGGGCCGTTTCATTCTGGCGGCTATTGTGGCGGCCCTAACGATGGTCGGCTCGATGCCGCTCATGGCCGACATGCAGGCCCATGGAGGAGACCTCCTGTCGGTGTTGCTGTCGCCACTCGACAACGCGGTACGTACACTCTTCCCTCAGCTTTACGAACTGCCTCACGACCTGCTCAGGTTCGCGATGCTGATCCTCACGATCCCGGTAATTACCTGGAGCGGCAGACAGTTCTATTCGGCTACCCTAAGCGGTTTGCGGCATCGATCCGCCGACATGAACACCCTCATCGCGATCGGGACCGGAGCGGCGTTTTCATACTCGGCGGTTGCGACGCTATTGCCGGCTTTGTTCAGGGATGCCGGCCTCGCCGTGGACGTCTATTACGAGGCCGTGAGCGGGATCATCGCTCTCGTGTTGTTGGGCAGAATGCTGGAAGCGAGCGCAAAGGGAAAAGCATCCGAGGCGATCGGGCGGCTGGTGGGGCTGCGCCCAAAGACCGCCAGAGTGCAACGGGATGGCAAGGACGTTGAGATATCGATCGAAGAGGTCGGAGTCGGCGACAGCGTGTTGGTGCGTCCGGGAGAATCGATACCGGTCGACGGAGCAGTGCTCTCTGGAGAATCGAGTGTTTCCGAAGCGATGTTGACCGGAGAACCGATGCCGGTCGACAAGAGGCTGGGCGACCAGGTGTTCGCCGGAACCGTGAACGGTCTTGGATCGTTCACTTTCCAGGCGGAAGCTGTCGGCAAAGACACGATGCTTGCTCAGATAGTCAGGCTCGTGGAGGAGGCTCAGGGATCTAAGGCTTCGGCGCAACGACTGGCGGACAGGGTTGCTGGGGTATTTGTCCCGATCGTGATTGCCATTGCAATTGCAGCCTTCGTCGTCTGGTACGTGCTGGGTCCTTCACCGGAAATCGTGTTCGCAACGGTTGCGCTGGTAACCGTCTTAGTGATCGCATGTCCCTGTGCGCTCGGCCTGGCCACTCCGACGGCCATTCTCGTGGGTACCGGCAAGGGTGCTGAACTCGGAATCCTGATTCGTGGAGGCGAGGCGTTGGAGGCGGTCCAGCGAGTGGACACGCTTGTGTTCGACAAGACCGGTACGATCACCGTGGGCAAACCAACAGTTACCCATGTGCTTGGTAAGAAGCGGTCTGATGGAACGCCGATGGCATCATCGGAACTCCTGAGGTTGGCTGCCGCTGTTGAATCGCGATCCGAACACCCGGTGGCGAACGCGATCACAGAAGCTGCCAATGAGAAGTTGTTGGAGATACCTGATGTCGATCGTTTCGTCGCCATGGAGGGCAGGGGGGTGCGGGGCCGGGTCGAGAAATTCCTGGTTGAGGTCATCAGCCTGCGCCATGCTGAGGAGAGAAACCTCGAGTTGGGTGGTCTCGAAGACAAAGCGGAACGCCATATTCTGGCAGGGAAGTCGCCGCTGGTTGTCGTGGTGAATGATACCGTTCAGGGTTTGATTGTCGTGGCTGACGCGATCAAGCCAAATGCCGCCCAATCGATCGCCAGACTAAAGGAGACGGGCGTCGAGATGTTCGTCTTGAGCGGTGACTCCAAGGTCTCGACCAGCCTCGTGGCAAAGGAGGTCGGCATCGATCGCTTTGTCGCCGAGGTAGGTCCGCCCGACAAGGCAGACGAAATCAAACGTCTCCAGGAAGATGGGCGTGTTGTTGGAATGGTCGGTGATGGCATCAACGACGCAGCTGCACTGGCTCAGGCAGATGTGGGGTTCGCAATCGGTACCGGAACCGATGTGGCGATAGAAGCTTCAGACATCACCCTCGTGAGGGGAGACCTGTCTGCGTTGGTATCCGCGATCGAACTGTCTGAACGAACCATGAAGACCATTCGTCAGAATCTGTTCTTTGCCTTTTTCTACAACGTCGTCTGTATTCCGTTGGCGGCGGGAGTGCTTTATCCTTTTACCGGACTGCTTTTGAGCCCAATGGTTGCCAGTGCGGCGATGGCGGCATCCAGCCTCAGCGTCGTCGGAAACAGCCTGCGGCTCAACAATTTCAAACCTAGAGAAGACAAATAGACCATGCGTTTCTATCACCGTACATCCCTCCCGCCCGACGACGTTCTCGCCGTGGCTGACCAGTATTTTGCAACCAAGGGAACGGTCACCAATTCCGGTCCAAGATCCCGGTCCGTGAGCGGTCCCACCGGCACGATCTCTCTGGAAGTGCGACCCGAAGGTGGTCACTATACTCGCCTGACCATAGAGACCGACAAGCGATTTCAGGGAGAGAATGAGAAGATTGCCAAGGGCTTCTTCACCTCCGTGCACGTGAAGGCGCATCCAGGGCACGTAGCCCGCGGATCGCACTGAGGCGCGCAGATAGGTTCGAATGGCCAACGTCAGCTTGAACGTAAAGGGAATGACCTGCGACCACTGTCGCGGGCGAGTGGAAACAGCTGCGAAATCGGTAGACGGCGTGTTTGGTGTCTACGTCGATCTCAATGAAGGCTTCGCCGAGGTCGATTTCGACGACACGAAGACCGATGCCGCAACCATTATCAACGCCATAAAGTCAGCCGGATACGAAGCAGCACTGCCCGAATAGGCCGGTCGAAAGCCAATTTTTTGGTCTGTTGCTCGATTAGCTGAAGACCTTTTGGTTCGGCCAACTAATGGGCGGTACCTGTGACGGTTGATTCGTTCCGGAAGTAGTCAATTCCGACAACAACTTTCGAACGGCCACAACGCCGGCGTCCGTCCTGATCGCAAAGCACCAGGCTTTTTCCCCCCATACTTTGTGACCTGGTGGTATTGCCCCGGAACGGAGCACTGCCTTGGTCGCCGCCCGTTGCACTGCGTGGATTACGCTTCCTCGTTCCATTCCCGCCGGCGCTATCAGAAGCAGTCGGATTTGGGTGGGCGATGCGGCAACGGTGTCGACAGTCCAACTTGGCGCCGAACATGCCTCGACAATGGCTTGTTCGCAGAATCGAGCGGTTGCAGGTATCTTCAGCAGAGCGCGATTTCGGTGCAAAGCACAGATCACGTGGTACCACTGCCTCCGATTTGATGCGGTAGAGTGTATTTTCATGACCGCGACGATGTGCAACCAACCGGACACATGCGTACCCAAATTCACGCAACAAATGGCAGTATTTTGCGATGGCAATAGACCTGCACGTCCATTCCAGTGCATCTGATGGAGCCTTCTCGCCGCGAGCCTTGGTGGAACACGCGGCGGGCTTAGGCCTGACGACCATCGCGCTAACCGATCACGATTCAGTGGACGGTTGTGAGGAGGCTGAAGAAGCGGGACTTGGATGTGGAGTCCGCGTCATTAGGGGATGCGAGTTCAGTGTGCAGGCGCCTTGGGGGGAATTGCACTTGCTGAGCTACTTTCTGCCGTCTGGGAATCGCGATCTCACGGTTTTATTAGGGCGGCAGAAGGAGATGCGGCACCGGCGTGTGGTAACCATCGTCGAGCGACTCGGTGATCTCGGTGTGCGAATAGGAGTTGATGATGTGCTCCGTTGTGCAAATGGTGGAGCTGTGGGCAGGCCGCACGTAGCACGCGCGATGGTGGAATCGGGAACGGCTAGGGACGTAGGTGATGCGTTCAGGCGCTATTTGGGTGCGAATCGGCCCGCATTTGTTCCGAAACAGCTACCTGCGCTGGAGGATGTTGCGACAATGGTCCGTTCCCTCGGAGGAGTGACGTCTGCGGCGCACTTGCGGTCTCGTGGCACCAGGATGACCTTGAGCGGGCTCAAGGCTCAGAATGTGGATGCGGTCGAGGTTTTCCATCCCGCGCATTCCGACGCGGTCTCCGCGAGAATCTCAGCCTTGGCGACAAATACCGGTATGCTCAGGACGGGAGGGTCGGACTGGCACGGCGAAGTAGAGGCAGAAAACAGTCGCGCGTTGCTGGGCGGTACTACCATTCCCGAGAGCTGGTTGAAAGAGTTGGACGCTCTGCACGGCGAACGGTTGGCGATACAGGATACTCTGTCATAAAAGTCCTTGACCATATTGGCGGCTTTCGATTGGGTCGACTAGCAAGGAAGGAATGAGCCAGTGGAATCTTCACCCAAGATTATCTGTTTGACGAACGGCATGTTCATGGAGAATTGCTACATCATCGGTTCTCCACAGACTTCTGAGGCTGTTTTGATCGATCCTGGGGAAGAGGCAAGTTTGTTTCTCAGTCGTTTGGAAACCGAGGATCTGAAATTGAAGGCGGTCTGGCTCACTCACGGTCACATGGACCACATCGACGGCGTTCAGAAGGTCGTGAAGGAGACTGGTGTTGAGGTCTACCTTCATCCAGATGACCGGAAGCTCTACGACAACTATGTTGCCCAGCGAGCAAAGTATGGCCTCAGAGCGGTTGATGCTCCGCCGCCTCCCGATCATGATCTGGCACACGGCGACGAACTTCAGGTGGGCGACTACAAATTTGCTGTGCGGCACGTGCCCGGGCACAGCAGAGGTGGTGTAGCGTTCGTTGGCCATGGCGTGGCGTTCGTGGGAGATGCACTTTTTGCGGGCTCAATCGGCCGCACCGATCTGCATGGAGGAGATATGCAGACTCTACTGAATAGCATCAACGAACAGCTGCTCTCGTTGCCAGATGAAACAGTCGTGTATTCCGGCCACGGACCGGAGACTACCGTCGGTGCCGAACGCAGCTCCAATCCTTTTCTCACGGGCTCATATGGAATCCTCTAGGAACGGACCGCGAATAAGGCCGCGAAACCCCGATGAGGTCGCTCCGCAGGTGCGGCGCATTTTTGAATCGTTCCAGAAGGAGCGGGGAAACATCCCCAACATGTTTCGGACTGTGGGTATGCTGCCGAAGCATCTCACGACGATGATTCAGCACTTTGGGACCGTGATGAACGAGGGATGCGTGCCGGTCTTGTTGAAGGAACTGATTTCAATCCGGGTGTCATCGATCAATGGGTGCCGATACTGACTGGCATCTCATACCGCCTTGGCAAGGCGGCTGGGCGCGACAGAGGAATGGCTGGCGATCCTGCGTCGCGAGACTCCTGAGGAAGACACGTCGGTCACCGGAACGGAAGATGGCTTGGAGCCGAGTTGGATTGTAGCACTGCGATACTCGGAGACCGTTACAGAAAACGGGCACTCAGTCTCCGACGAGCAGTACGCCGAACTGGCCAGATACTGGAACGAGGAGGAGATAATTGAGATCACCCTCGTGATCGGCCTCTTCAACTACTTCAACCGAGTAAACGACGCCCTAAGGGTGGACATCACGAAATGAGAAAGGGGCACCGAAACCTTGGTGCCCCCAAATCGTAGATTAGCCCGTCCCGCCGTACCTCATGCCGAAGGGGGGACTCGAACCCCCACGGGCGAAAGCCCACAGCGTCCTGAACGCTGCGCGTCTACCAATTCCACCACTTCGGCGGGAACTTCTTACCAGCAGCCGAATATAGACGGCGTACGGAACAACCGTCAAGGCTTTAGCTTGACCGGTCGGAAGTGGTTCTCTATCTTGGACTTAGCTCGTGTCCAAGAAATCCAGGCCGGAGCCTTCTGCCGGTCAAGTAGTGGCCCGCAACCGCAAGGCCCGCTTTGACTACCACATTGAGGAAACGTGGGAGGCAGGTCTGGTGCTCACTGGAACCGAGATCAAGTCTATCAGGGCCGGCAAGGTGAGTCTCAAGGGAGCGTACGGGGTCGTGAGGGGGCAGGAGGTGTGGCTGGAGGGGTTGAACATTGCCCAATACGACTCAGGCGGATACACGAACCACGATCCCGAAAGACCACGCAAACTCCTCATGAACCGCAGGGAAGTTCACAGACTCATTGGTGCGCTGGAGAGGCGCGGACTAACCCTGGTTCCTCTCGACATCCACATAACCCGAGGTTGGGCGAAGGTCACTTTGGGACTCGGCCGCGGAAAAAAACATCATGACAAGCGAGAAGACGTGAAACGACGTGATGCCGATCGTGACGCGCGTCGGGAGTTGGGCAGGCGCTCATGATGTTTCGGCTGCTTTTTGCCGCAGCGGCTCTTGCGGTTGTTGGGGGCGAGCACCCACCGGCAGCCCCAACGGCAATTGTGGTCGCGACAGCGCGTGGCCAGGCGACGGTTCCGGTTGATCTCGGGCGAGGACATCCGGCTCTGGCCGTGCCACGACTGAGCGAGTTGCTGCCGATCAGCACGGAGATCAGAGGCGATTGGGCCACCGTAGAGTTTGCGCAAATGCCATTCAGGTTCCTGCTCAATGCCCCCATCTACTCACACAGCGGCGAGACCTTTCCGCTGGTTGGTGGCGCATATTCGAGTCGGGACACCTTGTTCGTTCCGCTGCAATGGCTGACCAATGACATCCCCAGGTTCTTCGGTGAGGGGTTTAGTTACGATCCGTATGCGGCGCGTTTCGAAGACGCGCGCTTCGCTCCAATTGCCACAGAGACTTCAGCGGAGTTGAGTGGGCCGGCCTTTAGGGAAGCGGCTCCGGCCAGCGCCGCTGCCAGGCACGGCTTTCGCCTCATACACAGCGTGGTGGTAGATCCAGGGCACGGCGGAAGAGATCCCGGAAACCCGGGCCGGTATTTGCCTCGGGGAGTCAACGAGAAACACATCACGCTCGCCATCTCGAGGAGACTGCGCGACAGACTGGAGGCTAGGGGTATCGAGGTAATGATGACCAGGGACAGCGATACGCTACCTGATCTGAGAGACCGCGCCCCAATGTGTCACGGTGAATGTGATCTCTTCGTAAGCATCCACGTGAACAGTCTCCCGCGAAGGCCGGGAAATGAACGGGTCAGAGGATTCGAGACCTACTTCCTAGATGATGCCCGCACCGCAGACGCTGCGCGGGTTGCCGCCATGGAGAACGAGGCGCTCCGGTACGAGACGGAGAATGAGTTGAATCAAGACGACCCCATTTCCTTCATATTCAAGGACCTGCACACGAACGAGTATCTGCGCCAGTCGGCCGAGCTGGCGGAAGCCATTCAACGCCATGGTGCTCGGGCCCACCCCGGGCCAGACAGAGGCGTATCGCAGGCCAGATTCGCAGTACTGGGGACGGCGGGCCGCCCTGCTGTCTTGGTTGAAACAGGGTTCGCCACCAACAGGCAGGATGCCGCCTTCCTCTCCTCGGCGACCGGGCAGCAACAGCTTGCAGAGGCGATGGCCGAAGGAATCGAGGAGTATCTGAAGCATTACGAGGCGATGATTCTCGTCGGAACCGGTCGGTGAAATCGGTTCGAGTATTCGCGTTGCTGATTCTTGGCGCAGCTTCTCTCAGCGGCTGCGCCTATTTCAATGGCCTCTACAATGCAAACCAGCTGGCGAAGGAAGCGGTTCGCGCGGAAAGGGAGGGACGTGTCGGTGAGGCGAGGTCGCTGTGGTCGAGGGCTGCGGTAAAAGCGGAATCGGTCTCGGTCAGATACACTGAAAGCAAGTATCGCGACGACGCTCTCCTCTTGCGTGGTACCGCACTATACGCCGCCGGGCGTTTGGAGGAAGCACTCGAGCCCCTTGAACTGGCTATCGTTGTGAGTCCTGACACCTCCTTGGTGGAACGTGCTTTGCTCGTTCTGGGGCGCTGTCAACTCGCTCTGGACAATCCGAACGACGCAATCGTGTCGTTCACACGAGCGTTGCCATCCAATGACACGCTGTTGGCATCTTCGGCTCACCTCTGGCGCGGTCGCGCACACGCGGCGTTGGGATCTCACGCCGATGCTGTCGCCGATTTCGCCGCTTCCTCGATAGTCGACGCGGCGTTCGACCTTGCTGTTGCACAGGCGAGGCTCGGGAGACGCTCCGAGGCGGAGAGGGTGTTGGCTTGGAGAGTAGAAGGTGACTACACCGAACATCTTTGGTTGGCGGTTTTGGATTCGATCGGGATTCAGTTCCCTGGTGCTGCATCTTCGATTGTGGACTATTTGCTGGAGGTCGGCGAACTCTCGGCGGAGCAGAAGGGCGTTCTCCTACTTGACGACGGTGGTCGTTGGTTTGATGCCGGCGAGAGCGAGCTAGCGAACGCGAGGTTCCTACAGGTGCTCGATGTCGCCGCGCGATACCCCGTATCGGACCTCGCGCGGTTGATGTTCTATGTGTCGAGACTGCAGACCGAATCCGATCTTGGTATGCTGGCTACAATGCTCGATTCGGTATCCGCAACCGAAGTGCCCGACTGGGACATGCGTCCATCTCCGCAGGAATTATTGAGCGTGCTGGAGATGGCAGTTGGTGTCCTGGAAGATCGCGGTTCGAACACCGAGGCCGGTGATGACCGGCGCCGCGCTCACCTCGATCTCGAGATGTTTCTGGCCGCCGAAGCCCTTCGTGACAAGTTGGGAGCCCACGGGCTTGCAGCATCGCTATTCGAAGAAATCGAATTCAGGTTTCCCGGCTCACCTTTGGCTCCGAAAGCGCTGCTGGCAGCGGCCTCACTCGATTCCGTTGCTTCGGACAGCTTGATCCAGATTGCTCGACACCGCTATCCGCATTCACCTTACGTCCTCGTCCTCCGTGGGCTCGCTTTGGCCGAGTACGCCGCACTCGAGGATTCGATTCGCTCCTTGATTCTTCTCAGATGAAGTGCAACTTGATGGATCTCCAACCGACCGCGGCAAAACAGGGTGACGGAATGCACAAACCGTTGGTTGGAGGTGTATGATCTCTGTGTTGACGGTTGTCGGACAGAAATTGGAGTGTTGCTGATGCAGAAGTTCACTGGCAGAATCGGGATCTTGCTCGCCTCTTTCGTTGCATTCCTAGCTGGTCTTGCGGCTCCAGCGGACTGCCAAGACAGCACGTTGATGGTAGCGGTGCAGGAGGCCCAAGAAGCGTGGCTGCGACACGACGTCCGGGCGCTAGTGGCTGCCAGCGACACGGTGAGGTTGCACATCCCCGAATTGCCACCATCGGCTTCATTGAGGCCGGGCCAGGCTTCCCGTTTGCTGGATCGGTACCTGTCGGAGACGGAAGAGGTTTCGTTCGAGCTCTTGAACGTGCGGGACCTCTCAGAAGACCACGCGTACGCCGAAGTTGAACGCGTTTTCGTCATCCGTGGGACGGTCGAGGAAAGGGAGGAGACGGTTTTTTTGGGATTCAGGCGGATAAACGGAACCTGGAGCCTGAGAGAAGTGCGAGTGACACCTTAGGGGCAGTTTGAAACGCTGAAAACCGACCAATACCCAACGTAAACCCTGCCTTGCGCTGCATTTACGCCGCATCTATATTTTAAGGCTCTTACATTCCGACACGGAGTACTCTTTTGAAGGTTCGCTCGAGTGTTAAACCGATATGCGAGCACTGTAAAATCGTGCGTCGTAAAGGTGTGACTAGGGTTATTTGCAAGCGCAATCCCAAGCACAAGCAGAGGCAGGGATAGCATATGGCACGTATTGCTGGCGTTGACCTGCCGCGCGGGAAGCGGGTGGAAGTGGCGCTTACATACATTCATGGCATCGGTGTGTCTACCTCCAGGCATATTCTGGAACTGACCGCGGTGAGCCCGGATACCCGGGTGCACGATCTTTCGGATGCTGAAGTAGCTCGACTCAGGCAGGCGATCGAAAGAAACGTCAAGGTAGAAGGTGCACTTCGCACGGAAGTCGCAATGAACATCAAGCGACTCATGGACATCGGTAGTTACCGCGGCGTGCGGCATCGTCGCAACTTGCCGGTGCGGGGACAGAGAACACACACGAATGCACGGACAAAGAAGGGGCCGCGGCGGCCGATTGCGGGCAAGAAGAAAGTGGTGAAGAAGTAGACCATGGCTCAAACGCGAGGAACATCCAAGCGGTCGAAAAAGGTAGTCGAATCCGAAGGGATCGCGCACATCACCGCTACATTCAACAACACGCTCATCACCATAACCGACCTGAAGGGCAATGCGGTTGTGTGGGGCTCCGCTGGGAAATCCGGGTTCAAGGGGTCAAAGAAATCGACTTCCTTTGCCGCCACCGTAGCGGCTGAAAACTGCGCGCGCGAGGCGCTCAGCATAGGAGTGCGCAAGGTACATGTGCGCGTTCAAGGTCCGGGAGCGGGTAGGGAGTCTGCCATTCAGGCCATGGCGAGCGCCGGTTTGCAAGTAGCCTCGATTCGCGATGTCACACCGATTCCGCACAACGGGTGTCGGCCGCCCAAGAAGCGGAGGGTGTAGCATGGCACGCTATACCGGCCCCAGCTGCAAGCTGTGCAGAAGAGAAGGAACGAAGCTGTTCCTGAAGGGCACCAGGTGCCTCACCGAAAAGTGCGCCGTCGATCGCAGGGAATACGCACCGGGACAGCATGGGCAGGCAGCTGCACGGCGCCGCAAGGTTTCGGAATACGCGAAGCAGCTTCGTGAGAAGCAGAAGGTCAAGCGGATCTACGGAATGTCAGAGGTCCAATTCCGGAACGCCTTCGAGAAAGTCCGAAAGCTTCCCGGAGTGACCGGTGCAAATCTCATCATCGCGCTCGAATCTAGGTTGGATAGTGTGGTGCATCGCATGGGGTTCGCGGTGAGTAGGAAATCCGCGCGCCAGCTGGTCAGACATCGTCACATCGAGGTCAATGGACGGACGGTCGATATCCCATCCTTCCAGGTCCAGCCCGACGATGAGGTTCGCGTTTCAGAGAAGAGTCGTGATCTAGCTGTAGTCAGGGCATCGTTGGAAGCGCTTTCAAGGGCGACGCCCGTCTCATGGATCACTGTAGATACCGATAAAGCAGTAGGCAAAATCACCGAAGCGCCGACACGGGAAACCATTCCTCTTGCCGCGCAAGAGCAGTTAATCGTTGAGCTCTACTCAAAATAAGATGACAATCGATCTATCTGGTTTGGTTCGACCCCACGTGGTCGAAATGACAAGGCAGGACGACAACGCGCACGCAGCCGAGTTTCGCTTGCAGCCATTGGAGCGGGGATTCGGGCACACTCTGGGCAATGCATTGCGTAGGATGCTATTGTCGTCGCTGCGCGGTACCGCCGTCTGGGCCTTCCGCCTGGAGGGCGTCGTTCACGAGCATCAGACTGTTCCTGGTGTCGTGGAAGACATTCACCAGATCATTCAAAGGCTCAAGAACCTGACTCTGGTGCTCGACGAAGAGGTGGAGGAAGCTGTTCTGCACCTCAAGGTGGATAGCGCCGGTCCGGTACTAGCAAAACACATCGAGCCTCATGGATCCGTAAGCGTAGTTGATCCTGAGCACCTGCTGTTCACTCTGCAGGAAGACCGCGAGATAACGGCGGAGCTCTATGTCAACAAGGGACGTGGCTATCTCGAAGGATCTCAGCAGCCTGAAGATCGGTCGCTGCCGGTTGACCTCGTGCGGATCGATGCGATGTACTGCCCCGTTCGTCGCGCCAACTTTACCGTGACTGAGACAAGGGTAGGGCAGCGCACTGACTTTGACAGCGTTACGCTGGCCGTGGAGACGAATGGCGCCATCGAGCCCGAGGATGCTGTGGCGTATGCGGCAGCGCTGCTCCAGGAACACTTGCGGCACTTCACCGATTTCGGGCACGTGCCCACAGTTCCGGAAACGGACGAAAGCGACACTGCGGCCGATACGGCACGCTATCAATATCTGCTTTCGAAGCCGATAGATGATTGCGGTTTGTCGGTGCGCTCAATCAACTCCCTCAAGAACTCCAGCATCAGCACTCTTGGCGACCTCGTTCAGTACTCCGAAGAAGACATGCTCAAGGTGAAGAACGTTGGCGAAAAGGCGCTTGGCGAGATCAAAGACATGCTGGAGCGCGAGGAGTTGGGTTTTGGAATGGCATTCGAAGAGGTCGACGGAGAACTTGTAGTAACCAACCCGGGCTCGGCTGCAGTACAAGCAGGGGACCCGGCAGAGAGCGAGAGCGAGTAGGAAAGTGCGTCACAGGAAGAGGGGAAAACAGCTCAGCCGAACCGCCAGCCATCGCCGCGCGATGCTGAGGAACATGGCCACATCACTGTTCAAGCATGACCGTGTTGTGACGACGCTGGCGAAGGCGAAGGAGCTAAGGCCGTACGCTGAGAAACTGATCACCTGGGCTCGGCGCGGAGATCTCCACGCAAGACGCCAGGTCGAGAGATCGATAAAAGACCGGGATGTCGCAGGGAAGCTGTTCGGGGAGATCGGCCCGCGGTTTGCAAGCCGGCCGGGAGGTTACACCAGGATAGTCAAACTTGGTCATCGTTCGGGAGACGGAGCCGAAACGGCCCGTATTGAACTGCTTGCAGAGTGAGTTTTTGTGCGAGTGGCTAGATAACGAAATGGGGACCGAGCGGTCCCCATTTTTCTTGCCAGCTTGCCTCGGCAAGCTAGCTTGCCGAGGCAAGCTCCTCAGTTACCCTCGGGGCCTTGACCACCTTGTTCGATCTGATGCAAGCCGTGCACACACGAATTCTCTTCGGCTTGCCGTCTACGAGCGCTCTCACTCGTTGCAGGTTCGGAAGCCAACGCCTCTTGGTCTTGTTGTTGGCATGACTGACGTTGTTGCCAGTCTTAGGGCCTTTGCCACATATCTCACAAACGCGCGCCATATTTCCAAAACTCAATTTTTGAATTCACGAGAAAACTCACGACCCAACAAGCTACTCAGGCATGGGCCGAGTCACAAGGCCCATGCACGGCGAAAGTAAACGTATCACTGAGGAGAAAGAACATTGCCAACTGCCTTGATAACTGGCATCACCGGTCAGGACGGTTCGTACTTAGCGCAGCATCTCTTGTCGCAGGGATATGAAGTTGTGGGCGTGGTTAGGCGCACGTCCCACGATTCGTATGAGCGGATTGGGGGTTTTTTGGACGATGTCACTATCCTACCAGCCGATCTTCTGGATCAGCACTCGCTCACTAGTGTGATCCGTGATGTCAAACCCGACGAGATCTACAATCTGGCGGCTCAGAGTTTCGTGCCAACGAGTTGGACCCAGCCGGTGCTAACCGGTGAGTTCACAGCCCTGGGAGTGACCCGCTTGCTTGAGGCAGTGAGGCTTGCCCATCCGGAAGCAAAGTTCTACCAAGCCAGTTCGTCCGAGATGTTCGGGAAGGCCGTCGAGACACCGCAAACGGAATCCACGCCATTCTATCCACGGTCACCGTATGGTGTCGCAAAGACTTACGGGCACTGGATCACTGTCAACTACCGAGAATCATACGGCTTGTTTGCGGTCAGTGGCATCTTGTTCAACCACGAATCTCCACGGCGCGGACTGGAGTTCGTTACAAGGAAGATCACGGATGGTGTGGCTCGAATAAAGTTGGGATTGTCTGAGGAACTCAGGCTCGGCAACCTCGACGCCAAGCGTGACTGGGGCTATGCGGGCGACTACGTGGAAGCTATGTGGTTGATGCTGCAACAGCAGGAACCGGAAGACTACGTGATTGGAACAGGCGAGACCCACTCAGTGAAGGAGTTTGTGCAACTCGCGTTTGAGCACGCGGGACTCGATTGGGAATCCTACGTAAAGGTTGATCCGGCCTTTATCCGCCCCGCCGAAGTTGAAGTGCTCTTGGCCAATCCCGCCAAGGCCCGGAAGAAGCTGAAATGGGAGCCCAAAGTCAGTTTTTCCGAACTGGTCACAATGATGGTGGATGCGGATTGCGAGAGGTTGTCGGGGGGCAGTTGAGAATACTCGTTACGGGAGCTGACGGATTTGTAGGCTCGAGGCTGGTACCCAGGCTTCATGATGAAGGCCATGAAGTATCGGCCGCTGTTGTACCTGTTGCTGATTCGGACCACCAACGGGAACGAAGGGAACGCCTGCGCGGCTGCACGGTCAGAGAGCTCGATCTCCTGGTGCCTGATTCCGTTGACAGCCTCATCGCCGAGGGCTGGGATGCTGTGGTGCATCTGGCTGCTGTATCCTCCGGAGGGGATGCAGCACGGAACCCGGAGCTCGCGTGGCAGATCAACACAGTCGGCACGGTTCGACTGATCAACTCTTTGGTAGACCTGAAGGATTCCGGAGCCGACCCGTTTCTCCTCTTTGCGTCGACTGCTGATGTGTATGGTCGGGGAGAACCGAGACCGCGTACTGAAGACGATCCTGTTGCGCCCAGCGCTCCTTACCCGGCCTCGAAGCTCGCTGCGGAAGTCGCAGTGCAGGAAGCGGCTCGGAGAACCGGAGTGAGAACGACGATAGCGCGGGCCTTTCCGCACACTGGAGCGGGGCAAGACAATCGATTCGTAATACCGGCATTTGCCCAACGAATAGTCGAGGCGAAGAACTCGGGCCTCGATCGAATACGGGTGGGCAACTTGGATCCGGTGCGCGACTACTTGCACGTGTCGGATGTTGTCGAAGCATATGTCCGTTTGACTGATGCTATGCTAGCCGGAGAGGTCTTCAATATTGCTTCTGGTGCCGGTTTGTCCGTGCGGGAGTTGCTCCACTTGATAACGACTGCTGCGCGGTACCAGGTTGAAGCGCGACCCGATCCGGAACTGATTCGTCCCGCCGACGTACCGCATCTGGTGGGTGACAGTTCGAAGCTGCGAAATGCCACAGGATGGATCCCGCAACGCACAGTGGAGCAGGCCATTCGAGAGGTGGTTAGTGCCCAAACGAACTGATTTCCAGTCAATTTTGATCGTTGGATCCGGCCCGATCGTGATAGGCCAGGCCGCGGAATTCGACTATTCCGGAACTCAGGCCGTGAAAGCTCTGAAAGAAGACGGCTATAAGGTGATCCTGGTCAATTCCAACCCTGCCACCATTATGACCGATCCGGAGTTGGCCGACCGCACCTACGTTGAACCGGTAGCTCCCGAATGGGTTGCGGCAGTCATTGAACGTGAGCGGCCGGATGCGTTGCTCCCGACGATGGGGGGACAGACGGCTTTGAATGTGGCGATGGCCCTCGCTGAAGACGGTACGCTCGACGAGTTCGGGGTCGAGTTGATCGGGGCGGACGTCCGAGCGATCCGCCTCGCCGAAGATCGCCAGGAATTCGCCGACGCAATGACTCGGATTGGATTGGCCGTTCCCAACGGGTCAGTAGTGTCATCGATTGATGAGGGTTTGGAAGCAATCGACGACGTCGGCTACCCCGCGATCATCCGTCCTTCCTTCACCCTTGGCGGGACGGGTGGTGGGGTTGCGTACAACAGAGAGGAGTTCGAGGCTCGCCTCAGGAGGGCGCTGGAGCTGTCGCCGGTAGGTACGGCTCTGGTTGAACGCTCCGTCATCGGCTGGAAAGAGTATGAGCTCGAGGTGATGCGGGACGGTAGCGACAATGTCGTGATCGTATGCTCCATTGAGAACTTGGATCCAATGGGTGTCCACACTGGTGATTCCATAACTGTGGCACCTGCCATGACGCTCACAGACCGCGAATACCAGGTCATGCGGGATGCGGCGATTGATATCATTCGTGAGATTGGCGTATCCGCAGGTGGGTGCAACATACAGTTCGCGGTCGATCCGAGTACCGGGGAGATGCTGGTCATCGAGATGAACCCGCGTGTCTCTCGCTCCTCGGCGTTGGCGTCCAAGGCCACCGGGTTCCCGATTGCACGCATCGGCACTAAGGTGGCCGTCGGCTACACGTTGGATGAGTTGCCGAACGACATTACCAAGTCTACGCCTGCGTCGTTCGAGCCCGTTCTCGACTATGTGGTTGTCAAATTTCCTCGATTTGCGTTTGAGAAGTTTCCGGAAACCGATTCCACACTGACCACTCAGATGAAATCGGTTGGCGAGTCCATGGCTATCGGGCGCACCTTCAAAGAGGCCTTTCAGAAGGGTATCCGAGCGCTAGAAATCGGTCGGCCAGGCTGGACCACCGCGTCAGCGCCAGATGGCGATGGACTCGCAGATGAAGATGAAGAAACCCTTTGCCAGGCGCTGCGGGTACCAACTCCGGAACGGATCTTCCAAGTCAAGCGAGCCTTGCAAGCTGGCCTGAGTTTGGCCGAAATCAGTTCGTATTCGCTGATTGACCCTTGGTTCCTCTCACAGCTGCAAGAGTTGGTGGATGCCGAATCTCGCTGGAAAGGACTGGGGCAGGTCGATGCAGATGCGATTCGGGAGATGAAGAGGTTTGGTTTCTCCGACCGCCAGCTGGCAGATCTCCGCGGATTGGAGGAACAGGACGTTCGTGAGCTGCGCGGGAGGATGGGAATCCATCCCAGCTACAAGGTTGTCGACACCTGCGCCGGAGAATTCCCGGCGGCCACACCATACTATTACTCCTCTTACGACGAGGAGAATGAATCGGAGACGATCGGTTCGGATGGGATAGTGATCCTGGGAAGCGGGCCGAATCGTATAGGACAGGGCGTGGAGTTCGATTACTGCTGCGTTCGGGCTGGGCTTGCGTTTCGCGAGTTGGGTTACAAGACCATCATGATCAACTCCAACCCGGAGACAGTGTCCACCGATTTCGACATCTCAGACAAGCTCTATTTCGAGCCCCTAACGCTCGAAGACGTTCTCGAGATCATTCGCGTCGAGAACCCCAAGGGTGTCGTTGTCCAACTTGGAGGGCAGACCCCGCTGAAGCTCACCAAGGCTTTGGAGCAGGCCGGCGTGCCGATTCTGGGGACCGAACCGGATGCGATTGATATCGCCGAAGACCGACGCCGCTTTGAAGCCATCTCGAGAGAACTCGAGGTGCGGCAACCGGCCAATGGGACAGTGGGGAATCTCGAAGAGGCGGTCTCTGTCGCCGAAAGGATCGGATACCCAGTTCTGGTGCGTCCATCTTATGGGCTTGGTGGTCGCGCCATGGAGATTGTCTACGACGAGAAATCCCTGCGCGGATACTTCCAGCGCGCGGCAGATGTTTCGTCCGGTCACGCCATCTTGGTGGATCAGTTCCTGGAAGACGCCTTCGAGGCCGACGTGGACGCGGTGTGCGATGGTGAGCATTGCCTGATAGGCGGAGTGATGCAGCACATCGAGGACGCAGGAATACACTCAGGAGACTCGGCGTGCGTACTACCCTCCTATCTGATCGATGAAGCCGCGCTGCAGAAAATGATCGAGCACACCCGCGACTACGCCAGCGCATTGGGAGTGGTCGGTTTGATCAACGTCCAATACGCGGTCAAAGACGGAGTCGTCTACGTTCTCGAGGTGAACCCCCGCGGCTCGCGCACCGTGCCATTCGTGAGCAAGGCCTCAGGTGTCTCGATGGCGCGGTTGGCTGCCGCCGTGATGGTGGGAAAACGACTGGTTGATTTTGCTCCCATCAACGAGGCGCCCATACCCTGCGTTGCGGTAAAGGAGGCCGTGTTTCCATTTACCAAGCTGCCCGACGTCGACACTCTGCTGGGGCCGGAAATGCGTTCGACCGGTGAGGTGATGGGGATCGCTGACAGTCTGGGGATGGCGTACGCCAAGGCACAGAGCGGTGCCGGAAGCCCGCTACCACTGGATGGAACTGTCTTCGTGACGGTCAACGACAGCGACAAACCAACAGTCACACCGATCATCCGTCGCTTTCACGAGATGGGCTATGACATAGTCGCAACGGATGGAACCGCCCGCTACCTTCGCTCTCGCGGTATCCCAACGGAACGGGTGTTCAAGATTTACGAAGGCCGACCGAACATTTCGGACCTCATAGTATCGGGCCGGGTACAGCTTCTAATCTATGCTCCGCTCGGAAAACTCACACAGAAGGACGATTATTTCATAAGGCGTACCGCGCTACAGCACGGAATCCCCTACGCAACTACCATGTCTGCGGCGAGTGCCGCCTGCGATGCGGTACTCGCACTTCGCAGCCGAAGAGGTGCGGTACGTTGTCTTCAGGAGTGGTATGAGCTAGCCAAAGATCAATACCTGGCTGATGGCGATTCTTCGGGAATGCCAGCGGAGAAGCCCTCAAACCTGAAAGAGGGCTCTGGGTGAGCAAAGTCGAATTTGGCAAGCTTGCTGAGAGGTTTGGATCGAGGTTGCTCCTTGACGAACCGCTGAGCAAACACACCACCTACCGCATAGGAGGTCCTGCCGCGGCTATGCTCCGACCTCAGTCGACCGAGGAGGTCGCGGACGCTCTCTCCATCTGCAATGGCGGTGGAATACCTTGGCTGGTGCTTGGTTTGGGTTCGAACGTACTGGTATTGGACCAAGGGTTTGATGGCCTGGTTTTTCGAATGGGAAAGGGATTCGATCGAGTATTGGAGCAGCGACCCGATGACGCTGTTTGGCGAGTTGAAGCCGGCTTACCAACTCCGCTGCTTGCGCGGAGAACAGCCGACGCGGGGTTGTCAGGGGTACACAGGATGGTTGGCATTCCCGGAACGGTTGGGGGTGGTGTTGCGACGAATTCGGGTGCGCACCAACAGGAGTATTCTAGAGTCGTATCCGGACTCGTTGGAGTTGCGCCTGATGCGACGGTTGTCAACGTGTCCGGGAACGCAGTGAGTTGGGAGTACAGAAAAGGGGTTGAGGGGCTGATAGTAACAGAGGTGACTCTGCAGCTCCACGAGGGAGACGACTCACTGCTAAAGGAAGAGCTACGGATTGCATCGGCATCACGTAAGGAAGGAACCCCATACGACCTTCCATCGTGTGGTTCGGTGTTCAAAAACCCTGGCCCTCCGCAACCGATCCCTGACTCGGGGTCGGAAGGAGACGGAATTCCGACAGCGGGTCAGCTGATCGACGCCGCGGGATGCAAGGGGCTCAGTGTTGGCAATGCCGAGGTTTCCAAAACCCATGCCAATTACATTGTTAACCTCGGAGGGGCTACTGCGGCGGAAGTACTCGCCTTGATAGACTCTGTGAGGGGCCGGGTTTTGGGAGAATTCGGAGTGGAGTTGGAACTCGAAGTTAGAATAGTAAACTGAGGAAAGAGATGTCTGATTATTTCGTGCACGAGAGCTCCTACGT
>Ga0180435_10001712_pt1 | contig 22632 bp, 20 predicted proteins | sample SS_ome_3_FD_132467 | JGI IMG/M metagenome (GOLD analysis project Ga0180435, IMG submission 132467) | Hypersaline lake sediment archaeal communities from the Salton Sea, California, USA - SS_3_S_1 metaG | ecosystem: Environmental > Aquatic > Non-marine Saline and Alkaline > Hypersaline >... | reverse complement strand
GGCCAGCTTGTTGCAGAAGATGCGCTCGCCCTCGTAGATGGTCGGCTGCATGGAGCCGGTGGGCACGTCGTACCAGTCGGCCACCGCGGAGCGGAAGGTCAGGACCGTCAGCACCATGACCAGCGTGGGCCACCAGCTGCGCCACAGGCGTCTCAGTCGTATCGACGGGGTCATTGAAAGCCGTCCTTCGTCCGGGAAATCGGGTCGGAAACCCGGATGTAACGCCTGCGAAACCCGTAAGTTCCCCTGCGCGATGGAATTCGGTTTTTCTTCGTCTGGCATGTGACCCCGCCCCCTCCCGGCGTGTCTATGACGCACACGGGCGGAATCCGCCCGGCATCCGAAACGGCGGTCGCCTCACCGACAGGACCGCCAGGACCGAACCACTCGATTGGGGGAATGATGTTCAAGAATACGAATCACAAGGTGCTGCTGCTGATCATGTCCATGATCGCCGTCGCGCTGCTGACCGGTTGCAGCAAGCAGACCACCAACATGGACGTGCTGCAGGACCAGGTCAGGTTGCAGGAGGACCAGATCGCGGATCTGCAGAGCGAGATCCAGGAGCGCGAGCAGGATCTCGACCGCAGCCGCCGCGAGGCCGCCGAGGCCGCGGAGCGCGCCGCCGAGATGGAGCGCCTGGCCGCCGCGTCCGCCGTGTCCGGCGACGATGTCGCCGCCGCCGAGCTCCTGCCGCCCGGCGCCGAGGCCGGCGAATGCTACGCCCGCGTGCTCGTGCCGCCCGTCTACGAGACCCGCAGCGAGCGCGTCCTGGTCAAGGACGCGTCCGAGCACATCGAGATCGTGCCCGCCCGCTACGAGTGGGTCGAGGAGCGCGTCCTGGTGAAGGAGGCCTCGGAGCGCATCGAGACCATGCCCGCCACCTACGAGTGGGTGGAGGAGTCCATGCTGGTCAAGCCCGCGTCGACCCGCGTCGAGGACGTGCCCGCGGTCTACGAGGAGACCACCGAGCAGATCCTGGTCACCCCGGCCCGCGAGTACTGGAAGAAGGGCAACGGCCTGATCGAGCGCGTGGACAACACCACCGGCGAGATCATGTGCCTGGTCAAGGAGCCCGCCGTCTACAAGACCGTCGCCAAGCGCGTCCTCAAGACGCCGGCCACGACCCGCGAGGTCGAGATCCCGGCCGAGTACGAGACCGTGCGCCGGCAGGTCGTCAAGACCGCGGCCACGACCCGCACCGTGGAGATCCCGGCCGAGTACGGCACCGTGAAGGTGCGCAAGATGGTCGAGCCGGCCCGCGAGGTGCGCTCGCCCGTGGCCGCCGAGTACGCCGACGTCACCCAGCGCGTGATGGTCAGCGAGAGCTACATGGAGTGGCGCCAGGTCCTGTGCGAGACCAACATGAACAACGTCACGATCCAGAAGATCCAGCGCGCCCTGCTGCACAAGGGCCACAACCCCGGTCCCATCGACGGGATCTACGGCTCGCAGACCCGGGCCGCGGTCAACGCCTTCCAGAAGGCCAGCAACCTGCCCGTGGGCGGCCTGACCTACGGCACGATCGAGCACCTGGGGATCGATCTGGACGGCTAGTCCCGGTCGGATATCGCGAGATCGATAGGACGAGGGAACGGTCCGCCGGGTGGCGGGCCGTTTCCTTTTCGGCGCAACAGGGTGACCTGGCGGGGCGGCGGCGCGAGCAGGGCGCGTCCCAGGCCGGCGGCCCGGTCCAGGATCGCGGCGAGAGGCAGGCCCGTGTCGGCGCGCAGGCGGTCCAGCAGGGCACCGCCGTCGTGGTCGCCCCCCGTCGCGGCCAGGTCGGCCAGCAGGGCGTCGAGGGGGCGGGCTTCCAGCCAGGCCTCCGTCAGCAGGAATGCGGCTCCGTAGAGGTCGGACTCCAGCTCCCAGGACAGCTCCGATCCGCTGTGCCAGGACAGCAGGCGGCCGCGGACGCCCGGCCGGTCCAGGACCTCGTCCACGTGGCGCCGGGCGAGCAGGGACCGCGCGGCCGCGCGATCCTCCCGGGCGGCGAAACCCTTGGCCAGAGATTCGCAGACTCCGTCCACGAACCAGCGCGTGCCGGTCGGCGCGCCGCCGTCGTGATCCTGCCGGACGGTGGGCGCAGCGTCGATCAGACCGTGGCCGAGTTCGTGGGGCAGGGTGTCCAGCAGGAACTCGCGTAGCTGCGGCGCCTCGGCCGGACCCCAGAGGGCGTCGCCCGCGCCGATCAGCACGACCCGCACCTGGACCCAGTTCTCGATCCCGGAGAGTTCCGCCCGGAAGGTGTAGGCGGGCGGCGGCACGGGACGGTCCACAAGGTAGAGCAGGACGCCGCCGGCGACGCGGCGGCCGGTCGCGGCCTCCACGTGTTCGTAGCCGCGGGCCACGCGCGCGGCGAGGTCGTCGAGGCCGCCGAGACGCGACGCAGGCAGGTCGGTGCGCACGCAGAGACGTCGCCCGCGGCCGAGCGGGTAGGCCGCCTCGGACAGGCCGCCGTCGGCCTCGGGATCGATCAGGACCCGGGGCAGCTCGCGGCCGTCGGGGCCGACGGCGTACGCGGACTGGGTGAAGACGCGGACGGGCGCGCCGGCCATGGCGAAGCCGTGAAGGAGGACGACGCCGGCCAGGAGCGTCGCGATCATGTGGTGTCTTTTCGAATGCACTCGGCGTCTCCAGAGATGACGATCCAGGCTCGTCCCTTGTCTTCGACGAATGGAACGCCGGCTTGAGCGGGCAGGGGGCGATGGGGGTTGCCTGTGGACGGCTTCGTGGGGCATAGTCCGGCGATCGCCAGGCCCGAAAGGATCGTCCATGTCCGACTTCGTCCATCACGAGCTCGGGGAGCGCGTCAAGGAACTCAAGGCGCTCCACCGGACCGCCCGCGTCCTCCAGCAGATCGGCCGCCCCGTGGACGAGCTCATGGAGGAGGTCGTATCGGGCCTGCCGCCGGCCTGGCAGCATCCCGGGGAGACGGAGGCCCGCATCGTCTACGGGGATCGTTGCTGGCAGACGCCGGACTTCGTCCTCACGCCCTGGTCCCTGACCAGCCAGTTCGCAACCCAGCACGGTCGCGGCGAGTTGAGCGTGGTCTACCTCGCCGAACACGAACGGCGGGACGAGGGGCCATTCCTGCGCGAGGAACGCGACCTGATCGATTCCCTCGCGGAGATGCTGAGGGCCCATTTCGAACATCGGGAGAGCGACCGGGCGCTACAGCGCGCCCACGACGATCTCGAGCGCCAGGTGGCGGACCGGACAGCGGAATTGAGACGACTTTCGGCCGAGCTCTGCCTGGCCGAGGCCCGGGAACGACGGCGTATCGCGGAGGATCTCCATGATCACATCGGCCAGGCGCTCGCCTTCATCCGAACGCGCCTGCGCGTCCTGCAGGGCAACGCGGTGTTCTGCGGTTTCGAGGGGGATCTCGCCGAGATCTCGCGGCTGCTCGATCAGACGATCCGCTACACGCGCGATCTCACCTTCGAGATCAGTCCGCCGGTCCTCTACGAGCTGGGGCTGCCCGAGGCCCTCGACTGGCTGGCCGAGACCATGGGTGCGAAATCGGAACTGCACGTCGAGTTCCGGACGGAGGGCGACCCGGGCGAGCTGGCCGACGAGACGAAGGTCATGCTCTTCAACTCGGCGCGTGAGCTCCTGCGGAACGTCGCGCGCCACGCGGAAGTCGACAGGGCGTCGATGGAACTGGCCCGCACCGGGAACGGGCTCCGTCTCGGCGTGTCGGATCGGGGATGCGGCATCGACGCCGCGGCCGCCGGACCCGGCGTCGGCGGGTTCGGCCTGTTCAGCATCCGCGAGCGCATGAAGCAGCTCGGCGGAAGCGTGGAGATCGATTCCGTCCCGGGTCGCGGCACGACCGTGGAACTCATCCTGCCCCTCGACAGTGCGGTGTCGTCATGATCGTGAAGATCCTGCTGGCCGACGATCACCGCATGTTCCGCGACGGACTGCGTTCGCTCCTGGACGCGCAGGCCGATCTGGACGTGGTGGGGGAGGCCGACAACGGGTTGGACGCGCTGTCGCTGGCCGCCGAGCTGAAGCCCGACGTCGTGGTGCTGGACATCTCCATGCCCGGGCTCAACGGCGTCGATGTCGCGCGCCGCCTCCTCGCCGACGCCGAGCCGCCCCGCGTGGTCGTGCTGTCGATGCATTCGGATCGCCGGTACGTGCTGGGCATGCTCAAGGCGGGCGTGTCGGCCTACATGCTCAAGGACTGCGGTTTCGAGGAGCTGGCGTCGGTCATCCGGGACGTGATGCGCGGCGAGATCCGGCTCAGCGCCCGGATCACCGACACGGTGATCCACGACTACATCGCCCTGGCGCGCGTCGACGGCCGCGACACGGATCCCCTCTCGCCCCGGGAACGCGAGGTGCTGCAGCTGCTGGCCGAGGGCCGCAGCACCAAGGAGATCGCCGCCGATCTCACGGTCAGCATCAAGACGATCGAGACCCACCGCCGCCAGATCATGGACAAGCTCGATCTGCACAGCGTCGCCGAACTCACCAAGTACGCCATCCGCGAAGGTCTCACCTCCCTGGATTGACGGATCCCGCCCTCAGGTATTTCGCAGGCTGCAATCAGGTTTTCCCCAGTGGTGGTGTTTCGGACGGATGGCTAGTGTCGAGAGGTTATCCAGGGGCGGTCTCCGTCACGCCCGTGCGGCGGGCACACACAGGAGCGTATTCCATGTTCGACACCGGCAACACAGGCTTCATGCTCGTGGCCACGAGCCTCGTCATGCTCATGACGCCAGGCCTCGCCTTCTTCTACGGCGGTCTGGTCGGTCGCAAGAACGTGCTGACGATCATGATGCAGAGCTTCGTCTCGCTGGGGATCACGACGGTCCTCTGGTTCGTGGTCGGTTTCTCCCTCTGCTTCAGCGGGGGCGAGGGCGGCATCATCGGCAATCTGGACATGGCGTTCCTCCGGGGCGTCACGCCGGACACCCCGTTCGGCGACGGCAGCATCCCGATGCTGGTCTTCGTCGCCTACCAGATGATGTTCGCCATCATCACGCCCGCGCTGATCACGGGCGCCTTCACCAACCGCGTGCGTTTCAGCGCCTACCTGATCTTCCTGGTCACCTGGCTGCTGCTGGTCTACTTCCCCTTCGTCCACATGGTCTGGGGCGGCGGCCTGCTGGCCGAGTGGGGCGTGCTCGACTTCGCCGGCGGCATCGTGGTCCACAACATCGCCGGCATGGCCGCTCTGGCCTCCGTGCTCTACGTGGGGCGGCGGCGCGTCGCCGACAGCACGCCGCACAGCATCCCGCTGGTGGCGCTGGGCACGGGCCTGCTCTGGTTCGGCTGGTACGGGTTCAACGCCGGCAGCGAACTGCAGGTGGACAGCATCACCGCGCTGGCCTTCATCAACACGGACATCGCCGCGTCGTTCGCGGCCATCTCCTGGCTGGTCGTCGCCTGGCTGACCGACCGCAAGCCCTCCTTCGTCGGCGTGCTGACCGGCGCGGTGGCGGGCCTGGCCACGATCACCCCCGCGGCGGCCTTCGTCTCGACCTTGAGCGCGGCGATCATCGGCATGACCGCGGGCGTGATCTGCTTCGCGGCCGTGAGTCTCAAGAACCGCCTGGGCTGGGACGACGCCCTCGATGTGTGGGGCGTGCACGGCGTCGGCGGCGCCCTGGGCATCATCCTGCTCGGTGTCCTGGGGTCCACCGTCGTCAATCCCGCGGGCGCCGACGGTCTGATCTACGGTGGCGGCAAGTTCTTCGTCACCCAGATCCTGGCCGTCCTGGGGTCGTCGATCTACGCTTTCGTGTTCACGTTCGTGATGCTATGGCTCATCAACAAGGTCACGCCCGTGCGTACGAGCGAGAGCGAGGAAGGCACCCTCGACGAGTCCCTGCACGGTGAAACCGCGTACGAAACCATCTAGGGCGGTTCTCGCTCCCGGGAGGTAGGACATGTTTCGCAGATTCTCGATCATGATCGTCATGGCGATCTTCGCGACTGGCATCGCGAACGCATCGGAGACGGACATCACGGGGTTCGTCGATGCCAGTCTCTTCTACGACGACAACTCGGGCGACGCCACCTTCGGTCTCGACCAGATCGAGGTCGATGTGGTGCGGTCGCTGAGCGATGTCGCCACCATCCGCGCCGATCTGGAGTGGGTCAAGGACGGCGACGGCTGGGCCCAGGATCTGGAGCAGGGCTACCTGGAGTGGTTGCCCGCCTTCGCGCCCGACCTGTCGCTCACCTTCGGCAAGTTCAACGCGCCCATGGGGTTCGAGCTGCTCGACCCCCACGAGATGTACCAGTTCTCCCACGCGCTGGTCTTCGACTACGGTCTGCCGACCAACCTCACCGGCGCCATGACGCGTCATCCCCTGGGCGAGCGCTTCGCCGTGTCCGGCTGGCTGGTCAACGGATGGGACAGCAACGAGCTGTCCGACGGCAAGCCCGAGACCTTCGGCGGCCGTCTCGATGCAAGCCTGGGTTGCCGGGGCGCGCTCGGCGTGTCGGCGATCAGCGGGAAGGAGTGGTGCCACGCCGGCGTCCCCGTTGGCGATCCGGCCTACTTCGCGTCCTATGAGTTCGACCGCACGGTGATCGACTTCGACGCCACGCTGACGCCGGCCCCGGGCTGGACCCTCGGCGGCGAACTCAATCTGGGCACCTACGAGGACGATGCCGTGAAGGCCGACTGGACGGGCCTGATGGTGATGGCCCACTACGACGTCAACGGGTGGTTCGGCCTGACCGGACGCTACGACCGGTTCGACGACCCGGACGGCCACGTCTTCGGCGCGGGCGTCGCCGAGACGCGCACGGCCCTGACGATCGCGCCGACCTTCGTCCTGGGCGACGGTGTGGGCGCCCTGCTCGAGCTGCGCCTCGACGGCTCGGATCTAGATGCCTGGACGGACGCCGACGGAAATCCCACCGACAGCAATCTCGGCATCGCGTTCGAGACGACGAGCACGTTCTGATCACGATCCGCGGAACGCCAAAAGGCCCCGGTCCAGGAGGACCGGGGCCTTCGTGCGGGAACCGCGATCGCGCCTAGTAGGTGATCTTCGGATCCATCGCCTTGGCGGCGTCGACCCACTTGCTCACCGTGGCGGCGGGCGGCGAGGTGCGTGCGAGCTTCTTCTCGTCGTTGACCTTCTCCATGGTCTCGGCCAGGTTGTCGGCGTTGCGGTTGCGCAGCTCCTTGACCGTGTCCACGCCGGCGCCCTTGAGCAGCTCGGAGAACTGGGGGCCGATGCCGGAGATGCGCATCAGGTCGGCCATGTTGGTCCACTTGAGGATGGTCGACTCGCCCATGCCCGTCTTCTCGGCCACGTCGGAGCGGCCGGCGGGCGTGCAGCACTTGTCCAGCAGGTCGTCGGTGGTGGCGATGCCGGCGGCGCTGAGCTTCTCGGCGTAGGCGGGTCCGATGCCTTCGATTTCGTCGATCTTGTAAGCCATGGTCTTGTCCCCCTTTAGGGTAGGTTGTTGTTGAACGTCTGCCTGTGGACAGATCTGTCGGCCGCGCCGCCCGGCTTGAGCCGATCGTGCGCGCGATTCGGGGCTCCGGCCGCCCCGGGGATCTCCTATCCGGGTCTTCGCGCCATCCTAGCGCAATAGAGATTCGTTTTCATCTGCATCCGACGGGCGTCACGATACGAACGCCCGCCGGATCCCGCAAATCGGCGGCTTACTCCCCGCCGCCGATGGACTTGCGCCAGCGGCCGAGCTGGGCCGCCGCCTCCTCGCGTCCGCCCAGGCCGAAGGCCAGTCCGCCGGCGACGGCCACGGCGCCGAAGAGCAGGCCGAAGGCGAGATTGACGATCTCGTCCGCGAAGCCCATCTCCCGCAACGACATGGCAACGGTGAGAACCATCACCGCCGCGCGGGTCAGGGACGCCAGCAGGGCCGCCTGGGGCGTACCGGTGGCGCGGACGGCCCGCGCGGCCAGATTGGCCAGCAGGACGCCGATGGTCAGGATCGCCAGACCCATGAACACGTGGCCCGCGAAGCCGAGGAACTGGCTCGTCAGGGTGGAGACGGCGGCGAAGCCGAGCTGTCCGGAAGCCTCGGTCACCGCGAAGAGCATGATGCCCAGGTGGACGAGCTTGCCGGCCCAGACCGAGGGGCCGCTCGCGTTGTCGGCGTTCAGGGAGAGGCCGAGACGCGCCGGCAGGCGATCGAAGCCGAGCCCGGCCAGCACGTTGCTCACCAGGCCGGCGACGATGCGGCCGACCAGATGCGAGAACACCAGGATGAGCGTGGCCGCGAAGATGTGCGGCACGGCGCCGATCAGGGCGTCGAGCATGCGGCTGGCGGGCGCGGTCACCGCGTCCAGGGCCAGCGCGTTGAGCGCCGCCACGATGACGGGCACCAGGATCAGGGCGTAGATCACCGTGCCGATCACGCGGGAAAAGGGCGTCTCGCCGAGGGCGGCGGCCAGGCCGACGCGCTCCGACAGGCGATCCGCGCCGGCGGCGGCCAGCAGGCCGCCGGCCACGCGCTGGACGATGCGGGCCACGAACCAGCCCACCAGGAGGATCACCGCCGCCGCGAAGAGCTGGGGCAGGAAGCCCACGATCGTGGCGACCATGCCCTCGACGGGCGCCAGCAGGCCGGACAGCCCGAAGGCCCCGAGGATCGCCGGCAAGAACAGCAGCAGGATCAGCCAGTAGGCCGTCTCCGCCAGGGTGCGAGCCAGGGTGGGCTCGCCGGCGTCCCCGATGTTCGTTTCGTCGTCCAGGCCGTCGCGCAGGCGACGGTCCACGTTCATACCCGTCAGCACCTTGCCCAGCAGCGACCGGACCACGTTGGCCAGCACGACCGCCACCACCAGCAGGGCCGCGCCGCCGAGGATGCGGGGCAGGTAGCCCGTCAGCTCGTTGAGCAGGTTGTTCAGGGGCTCGGTGATGAGCGTCAGGCCGAGGGTCTGGAAGACCGCCACCAGCACGAAGAGCATGAGCACGTAGAAGACGCCCTTGGCGAAGCCGGCCGCCATGTCGACGTCCTTCAGACGCATCCAGCCGGCGATCCGCTCGCCGAGGCCGGTGCGGCGCAGGATCCCGCGCACGGCCGCGCCGATCGCCAGCGCGATCAGCCAGCCCACCAGCAGGATGGCCAGGGCGGCCAGTATGCGGGGCGCGTGCAGGGACACCGCCTCGCCGATCTGTTCGAATATCCCGTTCATGATTCCCCCCGGAAGCAGGTGGATGGGTGCATGGCGGACGGATTGGTCCCGCCGGTTTCATTGACACGCCGGAGGCCGCATTGGTCACACGCCTTTTTTCATGATGCGTGGATCCGGATCAGGCTCTAGATTGAAACCCATGTTCGGTTCACGCGACAGAGCCACGAGGTGCACGGTGCTGGGCGCACTCGCGCTCCTGCTCATGTTCGGTCTGACCGTCCGGCAGGTCACACACTTCCGCCATTACTGGGAGGAAGCGGCGGCCCACGCCGATCACGACGCGGACCACGAGCACGACGAGCGGGAATGCGCCCTCGTCCATGCGGGACTGATCGTCGAGGCGTCCTTCGATTTCCCCGTTCCCGAGGGCGCGACCGCGTCCGTCGGCTTGGCCGGGACCCTGCAGCGCCCCGTGCCCCCGGACCTCTGCGCCCACGCTCCGCGCGCTCCTCCCGCCACCTCCTGATTCCGGTTTCATCGACATGACCGTCACGGGGCGGACCCGGATCCGCCCGGAATCCAGGAGCCGACATGTACAAGACACTCTGCGCGGGCGTCGTCCTGATCGTCGTCGCTTCCGCCGTCCCGCTCGCCGCCGCCGCCGAGACCTCCAGCACGGCCACCGGCATATCGCGCCTCATGAACCCGGCCGTCAGCCTCAACGCCCTCTTCCTGGGCGAGACCTCGGCCGACGTGGGCGAGGCCGAGGCCAATCGCATCGCCATCCAGGAGATCGAGATGCAGCTGACCTCGGTGGTCGATCCCTTCTGGACCGCCGACCTGGTGGTCGCTTGGCACGAGGAGGAGGCACACGGGGAGGAGGACCACGAAGAGGAAGCGGAGGAGGCGCACGGCACAGCCCATTTCGTCTCCGACATCGAGATCGCCACGCTGCGCAGCACAGCCATGCCCGCCGGCCTCGGCCTGACCCTCGGCAAGTTCTACCTGCCCTTCGGCAAGCACGCCACGCTGCACACCCACCAGTTTCCCTTCGTGCGGGCCCCCATCGCCGTACAGTCCTTCCTGGGAGACCACGGCCTGACCGACGTGGGCGCGGCGCTCGACGCCACCGTGCCCCTGCCCTGGTGGAGCGAGATCACGGTCTACGGTGTGGACGGCCGCGCGGAGATCTTCAACGGCGCGCATCGCGACCTGGCCTTCGGGGGGCGGTGGAGTCACCTGTGGGACGTGTCCGAGAATGCCACGCTGGAATTCGGCAGCTCCTACCTGACCGGTCCGGACGCTGATGGTAGCGGGCATGACCGGCTGGGGATGGCGGGTTTCGACCTGACGTTCAAGTGGAGCAGCGGAGAGAGATCCCATGGGCCCGAGGCGGTCGTTTCCGGCGAGGTGATCCTGCCCGACTATGATCACGGCGAAGGCGAACCATACGGGTACTTCTTCCATGCCAGGGGGCGGATGAGTCGGAATTGGTGGTTGGGGTTCGGCACAGGCTACGCTGAGGATGCGGAGGTGGTCGTGTCGGAGATCGGTCCGCCGTACTTTCGCCGTATGCCCGATTACAAGGAATACAAGGCCAACGTCGTGTTCGCGCCCAGCGAGTTCAGCGCCCTGCGGGCCGAGGTGTCATATCTGGACTGCGGTTGCCAGGACATGGATGACCTTCGCGTCTCCCTCCAGTGGAACTTCACCATCGGGTCCCATCCGGCCCACATGTACTAGGAGGCGGCATGCGTTTACACGTGTACATTGCCGGTGCGCTCCTGCTGCTCGGGCTCGGCGTCGCGCCGGTTCGCGCCGAGCTCAAGGTGGTGGCCACGCTGACCGACCTGGGGCGTGTGGCCGAGGCCGTCGGCGGCGAGGATGTGAAGGTCGATGTTCTCTGTCCAGGCAGCCGGGATCCGCATTTCCTGCCGGCCAAGCCGTCCCTGGCGCGCAAGCTCGCCAAGGCGGATCTGCTCTGCTACAACGGCCTCGAGTTGGAGATCGGCTGGCTGCCCCGTCTCATCGACAAGGCCCGCAACCCGCGGGTGCGGCCCGGCGCGGCGGGAGACCTGGACTGCTCGGCGGCGATCCTGCATCCCCTCGAGGTGCATCACCATCCGGTGGACCGGAGCCACGGCGACGTCCATCCCCTGGGCAACCCCCACTACACGCTCGACCCGCAGATCGTCGGCGACGTGGCCCGGCTCGTGGCCGAGCGCCTGGGACGGCTCGATCCTGAGCGGGCCGGCGCCTACGCCGCGCGCGCCGACGCCTTCGTCGCGGACCTCGAATCCCGGCGCGCGGGGTGGCTGGAGCGCACGGCGCAGGTCCGCGGCCGGCCGATCATCGTCTACCACCGCAACTGGTCCTATCTGGTCGAGTGGATGGGCCTGGACGTGGTGGCGGAGATCGAGCACCGCCCGGGCATCTCGCCTTCGCCCCGACATGTCCAGGAGGTCATCGACCTCGGGCGCGGCCTGGACCGCCCCATCGTCGTCGCCGCCTCCTGGGACCACCTCGATGTGGCCGAGGAGGTGGCCGGCCGTATCGGCGCCTCTCTGGCGGTGCTGCCCGCCTACAGCGGCGGCCAGAGCGGCACGCACGAATACGTGGATTTCGTGGACCGCATCTGCGAGCGGCTGGTCGCCGCCGCGCAAGGCGATTGATCCGGCGGCGACGGTCGAGAGCCGGCGCCGCTCCTTACGCGAATACACGTTGCTTCCGGTGCGTCGTTGGCGCATCCTGGAGCGGGTCGTTGGAGGTGCACCCGAGGAGTACGCGTCTCGATGTACAGGTTCTTCCGTGACGCCCACAAGTGGACCGGCCTGGTGCTGGGCGTGGTCATCCTCAACATCGCCGTCACCGGTTTCCTGCTCCTGATCAAGAAGGACGTCGACTGGATCCAGCCGCCCACCCTGAAGGGGGCGCCCGGCGGCGTCGAGTCGTTCATCGACAACCAGGCCCTCTTCGCCGCGGTGTTCGCCCAGGGGCATCCCGACTTCCACGATCTCGACGACATCGACCGCGTCGATTTCCGGCCCGGCAAGCGCGTCTTCAAGGTGCGCTCGGACCACCATCACAGCGAGATGCAGGTCGACGCGGTCACCGGCGAGGTGCTGTCCGTGTCCGTCCGGCGCAGCGACCTGATCGAGAACCTGCACGACGGGTCCCTCTTCGGCGATCCCGCCCACGAGTGGCTGATGCCCGCCACGTCGCTCGGCCTGCTGCTGCTGCTCGGCAGCGGCCTCTACCTATGGTTGCAACCCAGGATCCGCAGATCCCGCCGCCGGCGCACGGTCGGGCGGGACGACACGTCCCGAACGAGGTGAATGACATGAAACGAACGATCACCCTGTTGCTGCTGCTCGTCCTGGCGGCCGTGCCCGGTTCCGCCAAGGATGACGAGGCGGACGACCACGGCTTCAACGCCGGCGCGTTCTCCGCGCTGGAGTTCAGACTGCTCGGCCCCTCCTTCAAGTCGGGACGCGTGGGCGACTTCGCCGTCAATCCCGACAATCCCGCCGAGTACTACGTGGCGGTCTGTTCCGGGGGCGTCTGGAAGACGACCAACGCGGGCATCACCTACGAGCCGGTCTTCGACGACGAGGGATCGTACTCGATCGGCTGCCTGGCCCTCGACCCCGCCGACCCCAAGGTCGTCTGGGTGGGCACCGGCGAGAACAACAGCCAGCGCAGCGTGTCCTACGGAGACGGGCTCTACAAGTCCGTCGATGGCGGCCGGCACTGGGAGAACGTGGGCCTCGGGGAATCCGAGCACATCGGCATGATCGTCGTGGACCCGCGCAATTCGGACGTGGTCTACGTGGCGGCCCAGGGGCCCCTGTGGCGCGCCGGCGGCGACCGCGGCCTCTACAAGACGACCGACGGCGGCGCGACCTGGGCGAAGATCCTGGACATCGACGAGGACACGGGCGTCAGCGAGGTGCATCTCGACCCGCGCGATCCGGACACCCTCTTCGCCGTGTCCTACCAGCGGCGGCGGCACGTCTGGACGCTGCTCAACGGCGGGCCGGGCTCGGGCGTCCACAAGAGCGTCGACGGCGGCGCGACCTGGCGCGAGATCAAGCGCGGCCTGCCCGGCGTCGAGCTGGGCCGCATCGGCCTGGACATCGCGCCCTCGGCCCCCGACGTGATCTACGCCATCGTCGAGGCGGCCCGGGGCGAGAGCGGCTTCTACCGTTCCGACGATGCGGGGGAGAACTGGCGGCGGATGAGCGACTACGTCTCCACGAGCCCCCAGTACTACCAGGAGATCCTGGTCGATCCGCTGGATCCCGACCTGGTCTGGTCCCTCAGCACCTGGCTGGCCCGCACCGAGGACGGCGGCGCCACCTGGGAGCGGGCCGACGTGTCGGTGAAGCACGTGGACGACCACGCCATGTGGATCGATCCCGCGGATCCGCGCCACATCCTGGTGGGCAGCGACGGCGGCATCTACGAGAGCTGGGACCGGGGCGAGCTGTGGGGCTTCAAGGCCAACCTGCCCGTGACCCAGTTCTACAAGGTGCACGTGGACTACGCCGAGCCCTTCTACCGGGTCTACGGCGGCACCCAGGACAACAACAGCCTCGGCGCGCCCCACCGCACCATCAACGTGCACGGCGTGCGCAATTCCGACTGGGTCATCACCCAGGGCGGCGACGGCTTCGAGACCCAGGTCGATCCGACCGACGCCAACATCGTCTACAGCCAGTACCAGTACGGCGGTCTCGCGCGCTTCGACCGGCGCAACGGGGAAGGCGTCGACATCCAGCCCCAGCCGGCCTGGGGCGAACCCGCCTACCGCTTCAACTGGAACTCGCCCCTGCTGATCAGCCCCCACGACCACGCGCGGCTGTACTACGGCTGCCAGAAGCTGCTGCGCAGCGACGACATGGGCTCGTCGTGGCGCGAGGTGAGCGGCGACCTCTCGCGGCAGATCGACCGCAACGCCCTGGAGATCATGGGCAAGGTCTGGAGCGTGGACGCCGTCAGCAAGAACCGCTCGACCTCCTTCTACGGCAGCCTCATCGCCCTCGACGAGTCGACTCTCAGGGAGGGGCTCATCTACGTGGGTACCGACGACGGGCTGATCCAGGTCACCCGCGACGGCGGCGCCACATGGACCCGCCACGACTCCTTCAGGGGCGTGCCCGACATGTCGTACGTGGGCGACATCAAGGCCTCGCGCTTCGACGAGGGCACCGTCTTCGCCTGCTTCGACAACCACAAGAAGGGCGACTTCGCGCCCTACCTCCTGCGCAGCGACGACTACGGCAGGTCATGGAAGAGCATCGCCGGCGATCTGCCCGAGCGCGGCACCGTCCATGCGGTCCAGCAGGACCACGTGAATCCGGACCTGCTCTTCTGCGGCACCGAGTTCGGCGCCTTCTTCACGACCGACGGCGGCGAGCACTGGCTGCAGCTCGAGGCCGGGTTGCCCGTGATCGCGGTGCGCGACCTGGACCTGCAGCGGCGGGAGAACGACCTGGCGCTGGGCACCTTCGGCCGCGGCCTCTACGTTCTCGACGACTATTCGCCCCTGCGGCACGTCAGTCCCGAGCGATTCGAAACCGAGGAGGCCATCCTCTTCCCGGTGCGCCGGGCCTGGCTCTACCACGAGGCCACGCCGTGGGGCGGCGGCGCCAAGGGCGACCAGGGCCATTCGTTCTGGCAGGCTGAGAACCCGCCCCACGGAGCCGTCTTCACCTACTGGCTCCAGGATAAGACCCGGACCCTGGCCGAGCTGCGGCGTGAGCGCGAGAAGGAGGCCGACGAGGCCGGGGAACGCGTGTCCTATCCGAGCTGGGACGAACTGCGCGCCGAGGACCGCGAGCGGGATCCGGCCGTCGTCTTCACGGTGAGAGACGCCGACGGCCGTGTGGTGCGCCGCCTGTACGGGTCGAACGCGCCGGGGCTGCACCGTCTGACCTGGGATCTCCACGATCCCTCGCTGCGTCCGGCCGGCACGTCGGTCGGCGATCGGACGGGACCGCTCGTGCCGCCGGGCGCCTACACCGTGTCCATGGCCTTGGTGGCGGACGAGACGGTCACGCCCCTGGGCGAGGCGCAGACCTTCGTCTGCGAGCCGCTCGGCGAGGCCTCCGTGCCGCCGGCCAGCCTCGGCGAGGTCGCCGACTTCCAGCGCCGCTGCGCCGAGCTGCAACGCGCGGTGGTCGGCGCGTCGCGCGCGGCCGACGAGATCCAGGAACGTATTGACCACCTGCGCGTCGCGGTGTTCAATACGACCAGCGCAGAAGGGGATCTCGCCCCGAGGCTGCGGGCGCTCGAGGTCAGGCTGCTCGACCTGCTCGTCGAGCTCGAGGGCGACGACACGGTCGCCTCGCGCAGCGAGCCCACGCCGCCGTCGCTGGCAGGCCGTCTGAACCGCGTGGTCTGGGGCAGCGCCGAATCGACCGCCGCGCCCACGGGCACGCATCGCGAGAGCTTCGACGTGGTGGCGCGACACTTCCCGCGGATCCAGCGGGAGCTGACGGATATCGACGTCGAGCTGGAGGAGATCGAAACGCTTCTGGAGGCCATGGGTGCGCCGTGGACGCCGGGACGGATCCCGGTGTGGAGAGCTGACAAGTAGTTCCCCCTACCAGCCGATCCCGCCGCGGTCACGGATGACTGCGGCGGGATTCTCGTTGGTGGGGCCTCGAGCGCATCCGGATACGGGCTTGCGGTGCGGTCCGATCGCGGCCGCATCGTCCGGATCATATCCCTGACCATATCGCTGTCGGCTGGGCCGGCGAATCCTCTGTTGCTCCCGCGCAGGCCGGATCCCGGTCCCGTTCGTCTCTCGATCCATCGCGTCACGGCCATCCCGCCCACTGCGCGGCGGTGGCCTCGCATGCGACGGCCGTTTTCCCCTTTGCGGTTATGCACATATGTGCTTAATATGCGTCTATCGATTGGAGATGGCGCGATGACACGGCCCAGGAAGAAACGATCCGTCCAGCGTCCCCCGCTCTTCAGCTCCTTCAAGCCGACCGGGACCGGCGACATCCGGCTTCGCTCCCTGGAACTGACGCTGGATGAATTCGAGGCGATACGCCTGGCGGACGAGATGGGCCTGGACCACGCGGAATCCGCGACGCGGATGAACATCTCCCGGTCGACGTTTTCTCGACTGGTGTCAAAGGCCAGGCACAAGGTCGCCCGGTTTCTCATCGAGGGCAGACATCTGCAGATCGAAGGCGGTGACGTCCATTTCCGGGGGAACCTCGTCCGATGCCGCGCCTGCGGTCAGTTGTACCAGGCGGCACTCGACGAGAATCTGAGCCGGTGTCCCGCCTGCGGTTCGCCGGATATCGTCGATCTGGCCGGACGGTTCGGCCACGGACGCTGTTGTCACAGGCATCACCATGGTCAAAGGAGGTAAGGAAATGCCCAGGGGAGATCGAAGCGGACCCGACGGGATGGGTCCCATGACGGGTCGCGGACTCGGCTATTGCGCCGGATCGGACAGGCCCGGATTCATGGCGGACGAGCCCCCGCGAGGCGGGGCCGGCTACGGTCGCGGCTACGGGGCGCGGGGACGGGGCCGGATGGGCTACGGGCGGGGATTCGGCTACGGCCGAGGCTATGGCCGCGGCCGGGCATACCACGTCCCTCCCGTCGAACCCTACGACGCGACGACGACCGGGGATCCGATCGAGCCCGGCCTCGATCTCGCCGCGGAGCTGGCGTCCCTGAAACGGCAGGTCCAGGAGCTCGCCGACCGGCTCGCCGGTTCCGGCGACGCCCACAAGGACGACTCGGACTGATCCTCGACGACAAGGGAGGCGTCATGTCCGGAAGCAGGGGAGCGGATGGCGGCGGCTCGGGACGGGGATCCGTCGGTGGCGGCCGCGGCCGGAACAAGGGCGGCGGCTTCGGGTCCGGCGGCAATTGCGTCTGCGCCGGATGCGGCAGGAAGATTCCCCACGAGCGGGGTGTCAAGTGCACCACGGTGAGATGTCCCGACTGCGGCCGTCCCATGATTCGCGAGGAACTGCTGGTCAGGAAAAGGGAGAAGGAACGCGACGTCTGAAGCGAGCGTTCGCCATCCCGACGGAAGGCGGAGCCTGCGTTCTGTCCGGGCGCGGTGGAACCGAGTGCCGCGTTGCGCGTGCGGCCTTCACCGGCCGTGGTGGATATCCGCGGCGGGAGGTCGGAATCAGGATCGGGACCGGACGGAATCCCCTGTCGTGAACATGCGGCGTCCTCGACCCGGGACGCCGACAGGAGGCTGTCATGCTGGAACTCAGGAATCCGTACGTTTTCGCGCCGATCAAGACGGGCTACGCCGACGGCGACGGAAGGGTCACCAAGCGTCACCTGGCCTTCTACGGGAGGCGCGCACGCCATGTGGGGGCCGTGACCCCCGAACCGTTCTATCTCGCGTCGGGTCTGCGGGAACTCCCCACCCAGATGGGAATCGACGGTGAAGACAAGAGTCGCGGACTTGCGGAACTGGTCGATACGATCCACGGCGGCGGCGCGGCGGCCATCGCTCACCTGAATCATCCGGGACGGATGGCTAATCCCAAGATACCGGGAAACGTGCTCGTGTCTTCCACCGACCGCGCCTGCGAGAGGGTCGGCGCAAGACCGACACGCATGGGACGCACGGACATGCGCGAGGTCGTGGATCTCTTCGTCGCCGCCGCGCGCCTCGCCGCGGGCGTCGGGTTCGATGCCCTGGAGCTGCAGCTCGGTCACGGGTATCTGCTGGCCCAGTTCCTCTCCCCCCTGGTCAACGATCGCCAGGATCCGTACGGCGGCGGCTTCGCGCAGCGGTCCCGCTTTCCCCTGGAGGTTGTGGATGCCGTACGGGACGCGGTGGATCTGCCGCTGCTCGTTCGCGTCAGCGGCGCCGAGATGGTGGAAGGGGGAATCGGGATCGAAGAGACGGTGGCCCTGGCGAACGAACTGAAGACGCGCGGCATCGACGCCGTCCACGTCTCGGCCGGCACGATCTGCAGTACGCCGCCCTGGTTCTTCCAGCACATGTTCGTCCCCGCCGGGAAGACATGGGACATGGCCGAGCGGATCCACCGCGAAACGGGCGCGAGGGTGGTCGCGGTCGGTCGCATCAACGACAAGAAGACGGCGCGGCAGCTCGAGAAGAGATTCGCGGGCAACCTGCTGGCGGTGGGGCGCGCGCTGGTGGCCGATCCGGATTTCGTCGGCAAGGTGCAGGGCCTGGTGGATGGACCGGTGCGGCCGTGTCTGGCGTGCATGGAGGGCTGCCGGGGCGGCGTCAGTTCGGGTCGCGGCCTGCAATGCCTGGTGAATCCCCGGGCCGGGCGCGAGCACCTGGAGATCGAGCCCGCGGCGAGCCGGCGCAGGGTCGCCGTGGTCGGGGGCGGTCTGGCCGGGATGCAGGCTGCGGTCGTCCTGCACGATCGAGGGCACGAGGTCGATCTCTTCGAGGAGAATCGGCTGGGGGGACAGTTCAACCTCGCATCGTTGACGCCCCACAAGCGTTCCATGGGTCGGCTCGTTCCCTATTTCGTCGATGAGCTCGCTGCGCGGGGCGTTCGCGTCATCGACCGGCGCGCGACCTCTGCCGTCGTCGTCGGCTATGACGCCGCGGTCGTGGCGACCGGCGCGCGGCCCCGCGTGCCGCCCATACCGGGTCTGGCCGCATATCGCTGGGCCGACATCCTGGCCGATGAAGAACTTCCCCGGGACCGGCATGTCCTCATCGTGGGGGGCGGCCTGATCGGCGTGGATGTGGCGACGGCGCTGATCCCGCTCGGCAACCGGGTCACCATCGTCAAACGGACCACGGACTTCGGCGAGGACATGGAGATGATCGCCAAGAAACTCTCCCTGAAACTCATGTCGGACAGCGGCGTCAGGTTCAGCGACCGCACGCACGTCCGGCGCATCGAGGGTCGCACGGTGCACGCCTGGCGCGAAGACGCGGAGGTCGTGTTCGAGGATGTCGATCTGATCGTGATGGCCGCGGGAATGGAGAGCATCCACGACCTGGCTGACGAGCTGGACGGCGCGGTGCCGCTCTGGCGGATCGGGGACGCCAGGCGGGTGGGAAACGCCCAGGACGCGATAACCGACGCCTTTCTCACCTGCCTCGAGATATAGGCCGGACGCGTGGGACGCCCGCAGGGCCGGGCTTATTCCCGATCCGGTTTCGATATGACCGCCGGCGGCGTCGATCCCCTGGGCACGAACTCCAGCGAGATCGAGTTGACGCAGTGGCGCGTGTCCTTCCGCGTGAAGCCCTCGCCGAGGAAGACATGGCCCAGGTGGCCGCCGCAGTTCCCGCAGAGGATCTCGGTGCGGCGGCCGTCGCGGTCGGTCTCGCGCCGCACGGCGCCGGGAATCTCGTCGTCGAAGCTGGGCCAGCCGCAGCGGGCGTCGAACTTGTCGTCCGACCGGTACAGCGGCGCGTTGCAGCGCTTGCAGATGAAGGTGCCCTTTTCCCAGAATTCCTCGTACTGGCCGGAGAAGGGCCGTTCGGTGCCCTTCTCCAGGATCACCCGCGCTTCCTGGGCGTTCAGCTCGTTATAGGTCACGGTCGAATCCTCCTTCGCGGTCCCGGCGTGGGCGCCGGCCGCCAGCAGGCAGACCGACATGACGATCAGGGCTCTCATGGCGCACCTCACTTGATGATGCCGTCCTTGCCCAGCAGGCGTCTCAGGACGCCGAGCTGGCCGCAGTGGTAGCTCTCGTGGAAGGCCAGTCCGGCCAGCAGCGAGCCGACGGTCTCGTCGGGATCGTTGCCGGGACTGTAGGGGGCCGGCGCGTCCAGGCGGTCGGGCTTGAGTCCGGGCAGGGCCTGCATCAGGGGATCCTGTGAGGCCCCGAAGGCCCGGACGATCTCGGCGATGTCGGCCGCGTCGCCGCCGTCGCGCACCGCGTCCGACCCGCGCCGGTATCGCTCGCGCCAGTGGTCCTCCCAGAGGGTGTTCTCTCCGAGCAGTTCGAGGGTGCCCATGCGCGTGGCCACGATGTGCCCCGCCACCCAGTTGAGGCAGTTGCCCGCCGGCGCCGGCTGCGTCAGGCTCTCCGCGTGCGAGATCCCTTCGAGTGTCTTCGTGAAGACCCAGGCGGTGTAGGCGTACTGGACGGCCAGGGTCTGGGCCAGGTCGCGGGGGGCGGGCATGACGGCTCCTTCGGTTGGCCGAAACGCGGGTGAACGGTGACTTCGAGGCATACCGAATATCGCTTAAACGGCGCGTAACCACCACGGGGTTTCGCCGTAGGGTATGGATCGACTCCCCCACATACGAAAGGCGCAAACCTTGAACTCCCGCAACCACCTCGTGATCCTGCTGCTGTCCATGTCGCTGATCGCCCTGGAGATGGCCTGGACGCGGATCTTCTCCGCCGAGTTCTTCTACACCTTCGCCTTTCTCGTGCTGTCGCTGGCGGTGATGGGCCTGGGCTTCGGCGCCCTGGCGGTGCGGATGGCGCCCGGCCTGGCGCGGCCCCGGCTCCTGGGCGGTCTGCTGATCGTCACGGCGGTGCTGGCCCTCGGCGCGCCCGTGCTGGTCTTCGAGGTCTCGCCGGACTTCACGCGCGCCTTCGGCGGCGGCGCGGCGTTGTGGGAGCTCGTGGCGGTGATCCTGCTGGTCAACCTGCCTTTCTTCGCGGGGGGCATGGCCCTGGCCGCGATCCTGCGCGCCGACCCCGAGAAGGTGCCGGGACTCTACGCCGCGGACCTCTTCGGCGCGGGGATCGGCGTCCTGGGCATCGTGGCCCTGATGAACGCCATCGGCACGCCGGCCGCCGTCTTCTGGTTGCCTGTGCCGCTGCTGCTGGGCGCGCTGTTGACCGGCGGCCACGTCTGGCGCGCGTTCGCCGTCGTGCTGGTCGTCGTCTCGGCCCTGCTGGCGCCGCGGGCTCCGGATCTGCTGCGCGCCGACCGCGAGCCGCGGGCGCCGATCATCTACGAGCACTGGGACGCCGCGGCCAAGGTCAAGGTCTACGACTTCGCGCCCGACCATCGCGGCCTCGAGATCGACAACGTCGCCAACTCGCCCCTGATCGGTTTCGACGGGAACTGGGATCGTCCCGACTCGCTGCGCTACGAGTTCGGCATCGACGTGAGCTATCTCATGGACCGCTTCGACGACTGTCGCTTCCTGTCCCTGGGCGCCGGCGGCGGCGGCGACGTGATGCAGGCCCTGCAGGCCAACTGCACCGAGGTGCACGCCGTCGAGGTGGTGCCCCACGTCAACCGCATGATGCAGGAGGGGGAGTACGCCGAGTTCACCGGCGGCATCTACAACGACCCGCGCGTGATCGTGGCCACCGAGGACGCCCGCGCCTACGCCCGGCGGCACCGGGAGAGCTTCGACATCATCTACTCGCTGAGCTCCAACTCGTGGGCGGCCCTGGCCTCGGGTTCCTTCGCCCTGTCCGAGAGCTACCTCTTCACGACCGAGGCCTTCCGCGACTACTGGCGCGCCCTGCGGCCTGGCGGCTTCCTGTCCATGGAACACCAGTTCTACTGGCCGCGGCTGGTGAGCAGCCTGCGCGACGCCCTCGAAGCCGAGGGGGTCGCCGATCCGCTGGCGCACTTCGCGGTCTACGACCTGAAGGCCATGCGGCGCACGCTGGTCCTGGTGTCCAAGGAGCCGCTCACCGAGGAGATCATCTATAACGCCTACGGCGAGATCACGCCGGAGGTCTACGAGTACATCACCGTCCTCCACCCTCCCCAGGAGGGGGAGGAGGACCGCCTCATCCCGCGCATCCTGCGCAACGGCTGGGCCGCGGAGCAGGATTCGGTGGCCATCGACCTGTCCCCGGCCACCGACGACCGGCCCTTCGCGGCCCAGCTCGGCCTCTGGAAGAACTTCTCCTGGGACACCCTCGAGCGCGTCTCGCCCTACGAGTTCATGGGCTATCCCCTGGCGAAGCTGCTGATCCTGATGATCACCGCGGTCGTGGCGGTGATCGGCCTGCCGCTGACCTTCCTGCCGCTGCTCAGATCCGGGCCGCGGCTGCGCCCGCTGCCCTGGCTCTTCTTCTTCCTGATCGGCTTCGGCTTCATGGCCGTGGAGGTGGTGCTGATCCAGCAGCTCACCCTGCTGGTGGGCCTGCCGCTGGCGGCCATCGTCACGGTGCTCACCACCCTGCTCTTCGCCTCGGCCGCGGGCAGCGCCCTGGCGCGTCGCATCCGCCCGTTGCGCGCCCTGCCGGTGCTGGTCGCCCTGCTGCTGCTCTTCGGCAAGTTCGCGCCGGTGCTGATCGGCGCGGCGGGCGGGTTGCCCCAGATCGGGCGGATCTTCGTGGCGGTCCTGCTGACCGCGCCCTTCGGCCTGGTGATGGGCGTGCCCTTCCCGAGCGCCGCCCGCCGGGTCGGCGAGCTGGTGGACTGGGGGCTGGCCGTCAACGGCGTGGGTTCGGTGCTGGGCTCGGCGCTGGTGATCCTGGTGGCCATCACCCAGGGCTTCAACGCGGCGTTCCTGATCGGGGCGAGCTGCTACATCCTGGCCTGGCTGTGCTTCTACCGCCGCGGGGCCTGGTAGACGGCGGGCGGGGGCGTCGCGGCGCCCCCGCCCTCATTCCGCGGCTTC
>Ga0180435_10001711_pt1 | contig 22637 bp, 22 predicted proteins | sample SS_ome_3_FD_132467 | JGI IMG/M metagenome (GOLD analysis project Ga0180435, IMG submission 132467) | Hypersaline lake sediment archaeal communities from the Salton Sea, California, USA - SS_3_S_1 metaG | ecosystem: Environmental > Aquatic > Non-marine Saline and Alkaline > Hypersaline >... | reverse complement strand
GCCGGAAACGCATGACATCGACAGGGTACTGGGGACCAATGGCAACGGCCAAACGATAGTGGAAATCTGTGACGAGGTCATGAAGTGGGGTTACCATGAAAACGGCCGTTTCGTCTCCATCGACAGCCCGCCCGGCTCGCTGCAGCTTGTTCAGCTGCGGTCCCGCGATCCCGGGAATCGCGATGACAGCCGTATGGCCATTACCAGGAATTTACCGCTGCAGCTGAAGGTATTCGGGCATCGCTATGACGAAAGCCGCTATGAACCGATACCCACCAGGGGTGGCGGCATTAGCACCCTGACCATAACGGGGGGCGGCGCTTCAAGCGCTGCTGGCCGGCCGTTTTACTATGTTGCCATGGCCCGGGATGGTCATCGCACGTTTCCCATACAGAATCGCACCATTCCCTCCATGGGGTTTCAATTGAAGCAGTTCAAGCAGTGTCGTGTGGTGGCGCGCGACATCCTGGCGCCGGTCATCCGGCCCCGTTTTGACAAGGCCGCCCAGCTGCTGCAAGCCGCCATTCATGACCACGGCATGCCGCTTGCCGATCTCCAGATCGATCTCACCGCCCGCAGCCATACCCATCGCAATATCATCGACTGGGGGGACCATCTCCACAGTGCCGGGGGCCGGCCGTCCTTTTCCTTTCAAAACGGCATCCTCAAGAGCCGGATTGATCTGCCCGCGAGGGGGGAGTTTTTCACCCTGAGAATCCAAGCCGAAGACAAGGCGGGGAACAGCAGTCATATATTCCTGGACGTTGCCATACCACGCGACCCGCCAACGGTAAGCCTCACGGCCGAGACCCAGCGCACCGATCGGGTTCTTCGCCGCCGCGGCGAGCAGGCTTCTGTCTTCATGACGGTTGAAGCCCGCGACGATTCCCAGATTGTCGCAGAAAAGACGACCCTCTGGCTGGACGGTCAGGTGCTGCACCCCTTTACACTCTATTCCCACACCCAGGCCGCCGGCTGGCGAAGCCTGTTCAATTTCAAGGCCGGCTACGTGGCCGGGGTCGAGGAGGGGAGGCATTTGGCGCGCTTCCGGGCCACGGACGCCACTGGTCTGTGGGCTGAAACAACGGCGGACTTCGATCTTAAACTGGCCCCCCGTATCCACGATTTCAAGGTCATGCCGGATGCGGTGCGTAAAATCGGCGGGCCGGCCATGACGGCAACGATTATCGACCAGGGGGGCGACCTGGACATCGATGGCCTGACACTGACCATCGACAGTCGGCCGGTCGATACCTCCCGGCTTTATTATGATCCGGCCAGCGGGTATTTTGCCGTGGACGGTCCCCTCGAGCTTGCCGTCGGCGGTCATACGGCTGAAATCACAGCCACGGACGATCATGGCAATCGTGCACGTGACCGTCTGCGTTTCACCCGATCGACAGCGATGAATACGCCGGTTCAGGCCGGTGTCCAGGATCTGGTCATCGATGAATTGTCGCTCATGGAGCTCGAAAACCACAACGGTGACGGCACCGCCAATCCCGGAGAACGGGTCCGCTTGTTCGTTACCCTGCGCAACGATAGCGACGAGGCCCTGGAATGCTCCGGCCGTCTGACCTCCGAAGACCTGGACATCGTGGTCGAGACGGTAAGCGTGCCATACGGCCCCATCGAGCCCGGCAGCACTCTTGCGCCCCTCAAGGGTTTCGATCTGAGGATAGACCCTGACATCCTGGATAAAACCATCAGTGATCCTTACGCGGCCCATTTAAACCTATCGCTGGGCTGTGATCCGGAAGAGGAACGGGTCTTAGCGTTCACCCTACCGATTCAACGCCCGACCATTCCCATCGACACGGGGTTGATGCTCACCCTGGACCGGCTGCCTCCGACGACGACAGCCGGCACGTACCGGGTGCAGGGATCGATTACGAGCAGGGCAGCATTTATTGACGAAATGGCGATTCGGGTCAACGGCAGCTTGCAGGGGCCGGTGACGTTCAACCGGGAAGGGGGGCGGTTTGAAGCCCTCCTGGCCCTGGCGGACGGCGCCAATACGATTGAAGTGACGGGCACCGACAGCAACGGCGCCCGGGGATCCGTCTCGGGATTTATCTTCCGCACCACTGCTTTTAGGCCGCCGTCCATCACCATCACATCGCCCTCCGACGGTGACTATTACCAGTGCGGCAATTTATCGGTGACGGGGACCTACAACACGGGCAGCGGCATCCTTGACAGCATTACCGTGGATGCGCCCTGGGAAATGGGCAGATGCCCGGTCACTATCATCGACGCGGCGCATTTCAGCGTGGACTGCGGAGAGGTCGTTTCCGGGCCGGCCGGTATCTATGATATCGAGGCCGTCATCGAGACCACGGACGGGATTCAGTCTCTCGATGCCATAACGATAACCGTGGGGGATTGCTCGTGATGGCCGCGAAATGCGCGGCGGCCCTGGCGTCGGGGATGATGCCATACCTGGGCGGGTTCGTCCTCCTATATGGATTGCTTCTTTATCCGGCAAACCCGGCCCGGGCGGCCGGTGATTTGCACATCCCGCTGAACGATGCCGGCATTTTCGATCCGGACCAGCGTGCTCTCGGAGTGGACTACGAGCTGCGCAAGGATGCTGCCGAGGTGACTGTCCGGATCCGTGATTTTCGAGGGCAGGTGATCCAGCAGTATCGCTTTGTCAACCTGTTGGCCGGAGACCACGTTTTTGAATGGGACGGGCGGGGCCAGAACGGAGAGCGTTTGCCGGATGGCAACTACACGTTGCTATTCGCTGTGCGTTTCAAGGACGGCGGCAGCGGCCGGAACCTGGTTACGGTTCGTCTGGTCACCTGGGTGCCTGCGCCGGATACACCGGTGCCGGAGCCGCTGCCGCCGGAAAAACACGCTTACGAGATCAGTGGATCGATTTCCTCTTTCTGGCGTCATGACGGCGAAAACCACGCGAACACGGGACAGTTGCGTGCCCGCACACAGTTTTCCTACGTGGATGATACCCGTCGGGTCCAAGGTCTGCTGTCCGTCATCGATACCTATCCGGGCGGTGATTCGAACAGCGATGCCAGCCAGGCCTTTGCCGAACAACAATGGTCCGACGGCAGCATAAAAGGTGTTTTCCGGGAAGGGCTGGGGGGGTTTGACGACCCTTTGAAACTGTTCAGTGATTTCAAGAGCGAGCGCAAGAAGTTCGGGTTTCGTTTGGACCAGCGCCTGGGGGCGCTTCGGGCCGTCGGGCTGGCCTATACCACCGAAGGTGATGTGGATACGGAAGCCTCCGGTGCGGGGGCCCGTCTAAGATACGGTGACGACGGGGACTGGCAGTGGGGCGCGAGTTTCACCCACCGGGAGGCCCGCTTGCTGGACGGCAGCGATGATTGCTACCGCAACCAGGCCATGGCCGCGGACCTGCGGTTGCCGATAGGGGAGCCACTGGACCTGCTGTTGGAGTTTGTCCACACCGAAGACTCGGAGAAGAGCAGCGATAACGGCTACACGACCATGATCGCTTACGACCGGGGCCGGATGCGTTTTTCCGCAGGATATATCGATCTGGGGGAAGACTTTGCGGCGGATTTTGCCGATCCCCTGAACGGCATCTCCCGTGATGCCAGGGGTATCGAAGCCGGTTTCGATTACGCCTTGCCGAGCCCATGGGGTTTTCTCAGGTCGCCCATCGTGACCCTGCGCATGTTCGATCTCAAGCGTCGTAGCGACGATGAGCGGGTTAGCGAAATCGATACCTCCCTGCGGTTTGGGGTCAGTGAGCGGGACACCTTTTTTCTCAACTGGTACGGGCAGGAAAATGAGGCCGGCCGCACCCACACTTTCCTGGGAACCGCCACGCACGGGTGGAATCCCTGGTGGTCCTCCAGCCTGCAGGTCAACCGCATCGACGCGGACGACAGCAGCACCTGGCGCTTCACCCTGGACACCGCTTACCGGCGGGAAGCGCAAACCGCACGGGCCGCTCTGGAATGGATCCGGCGCACCATCGACCCCTCGGCCCTTGCCCCCTTCCAGGAAACCAGCCTGCGTCTGGACTGGGGCAACCAGCGCTGGGGCATGCAGGTGCAGGCCCGTTACAGCGAAAACGAAGATGATCATGGTGTCAACTTGTTCGGGCGGCTGGAATACTGCCGGGAATTCCTGCATCGCTATCAGGTGGTCACCTATGTTTCCCTGGGGAACCGTTCGGCTTTCGATTTTGAAAAACAGGTGGAAGTGGGCATGGCATGGCGATTTTAAACCGCAGGCGACGACCGGTGGCATCCCGAATGGAGAAAAGGCGCTTTGGGCCATCCGGCCGGGTGCTGATTCCCGTTTTGCTGCTGCAGGCAATCCTATGGGGATGCGCCGGTTTGCGCTCCGAGTTTTACCGCGAGGAAACCACCCATTGTTACAAGGCGGCCTGCCAGCTCTATAAACAGGGGGATTACCGGACGGCCAGGTCGGGTTTTGCGCATGTGATCGCGCTGGATCCCAATTACGGTCCCGCCCATGCCGCCCTGGGGAACCTGGCCTTGATTGGTGAAGACTACCCGGGGGCCTTGACCCGCTACCGGGCGGCGGTAAACGCGACCCCGGAACTCGCAGCCGATCTACAGTCCCTGATCATGGTTGCCAATGCCCATATGGAACGCCGGCCCCTGCGAAAGGCCGGCATCAGCCTGGACCGGCTCTACCCGTTGATCATGGCGGGCCGGATGCATGCCATCGAAGCCCTGCTGGAAAAAGATATCCCCCTCCACCTTTTGGCCAACGATACCATGGGAATAACACCGGGCCGCCTGGGTGAGATGCGGGCCAAAATCGCGGCCACGGCCGATCCCCTCAAGGGAAGCCCCCGATACCGGCTCTTTTTGGGATATATGCTTTTTGGGAGCCAGATCGACGATGCCCTGGCGGCTGACCTTTTAAAGAGCACGGTGCGGCAGTCTCCGCCAAAAGATCAGCAAAGGGCTTTTGTCGTGCTGGGGCAGCTTTATGAGCGACAGTCACAATTGAACCCGGCTGTGGACGCTTATCTGGCCGCAGTGGATGCCGGATTACCCGTGACGAGCGTGGCCCACCATTTGGCCCGCCTGTACCGGGTGGATACCGACCGTATTTTAGGGCCAGAAGCGGTTCCGACCGGCGTGGGTGCCTTGCCGGTGTCGATGCAATTCGACATATCGGCCTCCGTGCCGGTACTACGGACCGTTGATCGGGCGAATTTATCCTTGCCCTGAATCTTTAGCGCATCGCGCCTGCGGCGTGCGCATGCTTTGACAAGTAAATCAACAGCAGGGGTTGCGCAGCCCAATTGAGGCTTTACCATATTCCAGGCATTGCCTTCATCATTGGTGGCGGTAAGCCTATCTTCACCCCTCCATAGGGCGAGACGCAAGTCTCGCCTTTTTTTTACCACCCGCCCGGACTGTTGTTGCTGATCATTTGCAATCCCTGGTCAAGACGATTGCGGGGGGATTGGCCGCCCCTCATGCGATGATTTTCGATCGCTTGATTCGGTTTCAATCCGTCATGGGGAATTGTCCCTGTTTTGGCCGGTGGAAGAGAGCCCCTGAATTGAACTGAGCGCAATGGTTTGCTATAGATCGTGACGGCAGCCCAACATGTTCCGAACAAATGGTTACGCCGTGGTCAGCAGCGTCGCCAATAAAAAGACCCGATTGGGAAAGGCGGGAAGCCCTTCTCAGCACATGTCTGGTGAAAGTCGCACAGATGAATGCTATTTCGATTAAACTGGGAACCGACCATGTCGACTGGACGGCTGTATGCGAGGTTATTCGGCGCGCCCCCCTGGGCACACGTGATCCGCAAAAGCTTCAATGGGCCGCTGAAAATAGCACCACGGTTTGCACGGCCTATTTCGGCGAAGACCTTGTCGGTTTTGGTCGCGCCTTGTCGGACGGCCAGTATCAGTCGGCCATTTATGACGTGGTGGTATTGCCCGAGTTCCAGGGGCAAGGGGTCGGGAAGGCCATCATGGAAGCTCTTCTGAGGAGCCTTCCGCAAGATGCGCTCATTCTCATGCATGTGGCACCGGAGAAACAGAATTTCTATCGGAAGTTCGGTTTCGGGGACCTGAAAACCGGCATGGGCCGATTTCCTGATCCTGAAAAAGCCAGGGCAAACGGATATCTGGTATGAGCCGGCCGGACACCCCGCCTTCTGGGCGCGTTATCAGGCCGGCTAAAACGAAATATCCAGCGGATTGCTCTGATGGCTATTTTAGCTTATACAGAAAAGTATTTTCCGGTTATCGCGCAACCCCATGTATCTCTCATTGGTCATCATCTTGCTTGCCCTGGCGGTCCTGTTTTATTCCATATGGTTTTTGCTCGCAGCGCTTGTGTTAAAGGTTCTGCTGGACCGCGTGGCCATTCAGCCCGAAGAGATGTACCTGCAACAAAAATTCGGGAATCGCTATGCGCAATATATGACGCAGGTTCGGCGCTGGTTATAGGATCATGCCTTTCGGAAAGGACACGCCATGAAATCTATCATCACCACAATGGTTTTGCTGATCCTGATGTGCGGGGCGGTTCCGGCCGAAGAGCTGGAAACGATCAGTCTCGACGACGCCGCGGTCATCGGGACGACCATCCGAACCGATACGGAAGTCAAGGTGGAGGGCCAGGCAGCGGTCAGGATCACGACGCTGCATCCAACCCTCGTTTGCCTCGGAGAAGTGGCGGGTCCGGACATTGAAGGCGCAACGCTTATCTTCAGTGCCCGCGTGAAAAGTGCCCTCGAAGGTTCGGCCTTCCTGGAGATGTGGGCCCATCTCGCTGGAGGACAGTATTTCTCCCGGGGCATGAATTCTGTTGTCGATGGCCACGCGGATTGGGCTGTGATCCAAACCCCCTTCATCTTTCAAAAAGGGCAAAAACCCGACAAGGTCACGCTCAATATCGTGATCAATGGCAAGGGGACCGTCTGGGTCGATGATATTGTGCTGGCCAAAGAACCGCTGCCCTGATGGCATCGGCCACAAGTTTGATCCTGTATATTATCCTCCTGAGCGTTATCTCCGGCTATGCCTGGTGGCGGTACGAGGATCGTCTGAGGCTGATCGGTGCGGGCTTGATTCTTATTTTCCTGGGCCTTTTTTGGCTGCACCTTGAAATGGTTCCCGGGCAGATACTGCCGACCATAACGGGCCGGCCGGCCCAGCTGGCCGGTTGGTTTACCATTATCTGCGGTTTTGTATTGCTTTTTAAACGTACCCGCTGAAATTATTGCGAAAGATAAGCATGGCATTCAGGGGGAACATGGCATTGGGCCTAGCCCGTTCCAACCGAAAGGGTTTGCTTTGATTTCAGAGAACAGGATGGTAGCCATGATCAACGGGGATGAGACCTACGACGTCGTCATAATCGGCAGCGGTATCGCAGGGCTTTCTGCCGCCATCGAGGCCAACGCGGCCGGGGCTTCCGTGCTTGTGCTGGAGAAGATGAAGGTGACCGGCGGCAACACCCGCATCAGCGACGGCGGGATCTCGGCACCGAATAACTTCCTCCAGAAAGAACGGGGTGTCGAAGATTCGCCGGAGCAGCTTTACGAGGATATGCGGGCGGCCGGGCTGGGACTCAATCATCCCGAACTGCTCAAAGTTGTCGTGGCAAAGGCTGCCGAAGCCGTGGAATGGACGCGTGATGTTCTGGGCGTGCGCTATCTGGATCGGCTGGACCGTTTCGGGGGGCACTCTGCCGCCCGCAGCCTGACGACCCAAAACCATACCGGGGCCGATTTTACCCGGGCACAGATGAAAATGCTGGACGACAAGGGCGTTGAGGTGCGGACCGGCTGCCTGTTGACGGCGTTTCACGTTGACCCCCAGGGCGACGTGCGTGGTGTTGCCGTAAGGGCCGGTTATCGGTTTCCCGACAAGGACAGCGGCACAGTTGCCGATATACGCGCCAGGCGGGCGGTCGTCCTGGCCACCGGGGGGTTCGGCAACGATGTCCCTTTCCGTATGATTCAGGCACCGGTCCTGGATGATACCGTGGGGACAACCAACCACCGGGGGGCCACGGCCGAGGGACTGATCGCGGCACTGGCAATCGGTGCCGCGCCGGTACACCTTTCATGGATCCAGTTGGGTCCCTGGGGCTGCGCCGATGAGAGGGGTTATGGGCGGGCATCCAGTTTCGCCTCTTACAGCGTCTATCCTGCCGGTATTCTCGTCGATCCGGCCACGGGGGAACGCATTGTCAACGAATGGGCGGACCGCCGGACGCGCAGCGAGGCGATCTTCAAGACCGGACATGCTTGCGTGGGAATCGTGGATGCCGAGGGCGCCCAAATCGCAGCGGCCAGTCTCGAGCAGAGCCTCAAGCGCGGCCACGTGAAAGCCTACACCACCTTGCGGGACCTTGCTGCCGCCTATGATATGCCCCACGATCGTCTGGAGGCCACGGTGGAGGACTACCACCGTGCGACTGAAAAGGGCCGGCCGGACCCCTTCGGTAAACCGCTGAACCAGGGGGCCAAACCGCTTGTGGCGCCGCCCTTCTACGCCATTCGCCTGTGGCCCAAGGTGCATTACACTTCAGGGGGGATTGGCATCAACGCAAAGGCCCAGGTTCTCGATCTCCATCAGCGCCCCATTCCCCGTCTCTATGCCGCGGGAGAGGTGTGCGGCGGCATACACGGGGCAAGCCGTCTGGGCAGCTGCGCCCTGGCCGAGTGTCTGGTCTTTGGTCGTATTGCCGGGCAGCAGGCGGCGGCCTGTCCATCTGAAAACGATGGGCATAAATAGCGGCGGGCGGCGAGCGGATTGCATCGAAAGGGCCACCATGGATCGATACGAAAGCGAAAAGGTTGTCTCCCGCATGACTATATGGTCGTCATAAGGCCTGGGGTGATCAGACCTCGTCAGGCTGCCGGGACGTCTCTTTCTCTTCCGTATCGGACTCCTCCCTGCAATAGAGCCAGATCATCAGGCCGATGAAAGCAAAGATCCAAATGTTCATGACGGTATCGATCAGGTTCTCCACTTACCGTTTCCTTTCCATTTTAAGCGCCTTGAGGAGGCACATCACCAGAAAAAGGACGATGAACACAAAGGGGTTTGCGCTCAGCGCGATGATCTGTCGGACCGCATCGGCGCTTCCGGATAGAATCATCACCAGCCCCAGAGCTCCCAGGATGACACCCCAGGTCAGCTTGACCTTCACCGGCGGGTCCTGGTCGCCACCGGTGGAGAACATGGCCAGGACATAGGCGGCACTGACCACACTGGTGACAATGAATAGAAAAGCGGCCAGCACCGTGGCTGCAATGGTCAGTTTCGAAAGCGGCATGGTTTCCAGCAGCAGAAAGGTGGTGCGGTTGATGTCGGTCTGCACGACCATGGGATCGAGTTGGTTTGCGGCCCCCTGGTAAAATCCCATGCCGCCGAAAATGCCAAACCAGAAAATGGAAAACATGGTCGGTGCCAGCAGGACGCCCAGGATAAACTCGCGGATGGTGCGTCCCTTGGATATGCGGGCAATGAAGACGCCCACGAACGGGGCCCAGGCCAGCCACCAGAGCATGTAGTTGAGTGTCCAGGCGCTGAACCACTGCCCGACCGATTCGTCGAAGAAGGTGTAGGTCCGGAACCCATGGGGCAGGACGTTGGTGATATATTCACCGAAACCTTCGACGATATTCTGCATAAACAGATGGGTCGGTCCCACCAGGAGAACAAATACCATCAAGCTGATCGCAATGAGGATGGCGGTATTCGACAGGGTGGCCATGCCCTTGCTCAAATCCACCATGAGCGGAAGTATATAGGCCAGGCATAAAACGACAAAGATGGCCAGCCCCAGACCCATCCCGCTTTTTTCGATATGGAAGAGTGAGGCCACGCCATCCTCGACCTGAAATACACCCAGGGCGATGGATCCGGCCAGCCCGATGGCAATGGCATAGATGGCCAAAAGGTCCATGAGCCATCCGACGGTGCGGGTCCAGGGCTTGTCGCCGAATACGATTATTACCGGGGAACTGACCAGGGGCGGCGCCTGCCGTCGAAAGGTGAAGTAGGCGATCACCAAAGCGGTCAGACCATAGATGGCCCAGGCATGCAGCCCCCAGTGGAAATAAGTCAGAAACAGAGCTGTCGGGGCCGCCCGGTGCACCGGCAAGTTTCCCTGGTCCTGGATAAACAAGAAATGGGAAATGGGCTCGGCCGCTCCATAAAAAAGAAGCCCCACCCCCATGCCCGCGGCAAACATCATGGCCATCCCGCTGAAAGTCGAGAACTCGGGCTCATCCTCGGGCTGTCCCAGTTTGATGTCGCCAAAACGCGACAGGGCCAGCCAAATGCTGATAATCAGCATGGCACTGGCCGTCAGCATAATGAACCAGCCCCGGCTCCGGAGGATGACACTAACCGTCCGGGCGGCAAATTCGGCCAGCGCCTGGGCATCCATGAGCCCCCAAATCGAAACGGCGACGGTTAGGCACAAGGCGGTAACCAGCAGCGGATTGCGAAACATGTTGCCCCCCCTGGGTGACGAATGATTGGATTGAAAAGCGCAGGTGAATTGGATGGTTTGTTTCTGAAAACGGATACCATTTGAGCACATCGGACCGGGTCAGGTCAAATCAAATTGGTTCGATCCGGTTGACAATGGTTTTGGCGGCACTAAAATATTGGCGTGCGTAATTCTGGCCCTGGTGGGTACCAGAAACCACCGTGATGGATAAATTAATCTTTCATGCCTTCATGGGCGAAGCCCCCGCGGCTTCGCCCTTCCAAAACCCTGATGGTATATCGCCCTGCTACCCAGAAATGCTGACGTCCTTCACATCGATTGGCCTTTTTTCCAGAGAAGAGCACCGCTATTTGTCAAATCACGAATGGATTATTACCATAGAGGTGCCTGTCACTTAGGATAAAACGCATGCACCCGCACGACAGGCTGATGTCATTTTCACGACGGGTCTCGCGTCAATCGCAACAACCCTTAGCGGGTGCCACATGCGCTGTGGCGCATAACCGGCATTCAGGCAGGCCTGATGAAACTCAATTTTTTTGAAAGACTTTTCATTCGAAGTCCGGTGCGGCCCCTGATTCAGCGTCATCTGGAAGCCCGTAAATTGCTAGACCTTGGCGGTACGCAAAATGGCGGGCATGTTCTGGAAATCGGATGCGGACCCGGCGGGGGCATCGAACTGATCGATGATCTTTTCAAGGTAGCGTCGGTTCATGCCTTCGACCTGGATTTCAGGATGATTGGCGAAGCCCGACGGCGGCGAAGAAACGGTCGGCAGGTAACCAAAGCGGTTTTTTGGACCGGTAACGCCCGTCAGATTCCGGTGGCTGACAATACCTACGACGCCGTTTTCAATTTTGGCGCGATACATCATATTGTCGACTGGCGGGCGGCCCTTGAAGAGGTCCAGCGGGTGTTGAAGCCGGGCGGGCGATTTTACTGCGAAGAAATCCTCAAGTATTACATCACCCATCCCTTTTGGGGGCGGCTGATGGATCACCCCCAGGAGGACCGCTTCGATCGCGCGGAATTCATTGCGGCATTGAAGCACACGGAATTCCAGGTACGGGGCGTTCGCGATTTGGGCAATCTTTATCTGTGGGTCATTGCCGACAAACCGGGCGGCTAGGCTGTAAACGGTTGTCGGTGGCCATAAAAAAAGGAGATAACTGATGGACCGGCAATCATACGTCGTTATAGGGGGCAGCAAGGGTATCGGCCTGGAAATCACGCGAAAGTTGTCCGCGGAAGGACACCAGTTGATCGTCGGGTCACGTGAGGTGGGCGAATTGGAGGGACTGGCCGGCGTGAGCCACATCCCCGTGGATGTCACCGAGCAGCCCCTGCCGGCCGACAGCTTGCCGAAGAAGCTCGACGGCCTGGTTTACTGCCCGGGATCGATTCGCCTGCGCCCCTTTCGCGGGCTCAAACCAGAAGAATTCCTGGCGGATTATCAGATCAATCTTCTGGGGGCGGTCCGGTCGATTCAAGCGTGTCTCAAGGCCCTCAAGAAAGCGGACGGTGCCGCAGGGATCGTTCTTTTCAGCACTGTCGCGGTGCAAACCGGTATGCCTTTCCATGCCAGCATCGCCAGTGCCAAGGGGGCCGTGGAGGGGCTGACCCGCTCCCTGGCGGCCGAGCTGGCACCCAAAATCAGGGTCAACGCCATTGCACCATCCCTCACTGACACGCCCCTGGCGGCATCCCTCCTTGCCAGTGAGGACAAACGTCAGGCCGCGGCGAATCGGCATCCGCTGCAGCGCATCGGCCACCCGCAGGAGATGGCTGCGGCCGCCTGCTATCTGCTCAGCGCCAGCGGTGCCTGGATGACAGGCCAGATTCTGCACGTCGATGGCGGCATGGGGGCTGTGCGTACCTTTAAATAATGTCATCAACCAGAAGCACAGGAGAAAAATCGATGGAACTGGCCGCGTATTTCGAAAAAACGAAAGGGATGGGTGTTCTGGCCACAGCGGACGGCGACGGGATCGTGGACACGGCGGTATACTCCCGACCGCATTTCATGGAAGACGGCACGCTGGCGTTTATCATGCGTAATCGCCTGTCCCACGCCAATCTTCAGTCCAATCCCCACGCCAGTTATCTCTTTAAGGAAGCCGGACAGGGGTACCACGGTAAACGTCTGTATTTGCGAAAAGTGGGTGAAGAAAAAGAGACCGAGCGTCTCTACGCCCTGCGCCGCCGGACCTCCTCCTCGGAGGATGACCCGGTGAACGATCCCCGATTTCTTGTTTTCTTTAAGCTGGAACGGGTTCGGCCTTTGGTCGGTGACGACTAGACAGACAGGGTTCCGCGCGGCGGGAAAACGCTTCATGCCGCTTTACCCGGCAGCAAATGCCAGTTGAGGAAAAACAGGATGCCCGATGACAAGACCCTGCGTCTGATTTTAGGCGACCAGCTCAACACGAAACACAGCTGGTTCCGTCGATCGCGGAAGAATATCGTCTATGTGCTGATGGAAATCCGTCAGGAGACCGACTACGTAACCCATCACATTCAAAAAGTGGCGGGTTTCTTTGCGGCCATGCGCCATTTTGCGGAAACCTTATCCCGAAAGGGGCACCGGGTTATCTACCTTCGTCTGGACGACCCTGAAAACAAACAGGATATCGAGACGAACCTGCGGGAATTGATTCGCCGTGAAAAATGCACCCGCTTCGCGTACCTCCTCCCGGATGAATACCGGCTGGATCGTCAGTTGCAAACCCTCGCGGCTAAATTGCCGGTGCCTGCCGCGGCGGTCGATACGGAGCACTTCCTTACCACAAGAGAAGATCTCCAGGATTTTTTCCATGGCAAGAAGCGCTACGTGATGGAAAACTTCTATCGCCACATGCGTCGCGAGCATGCCATTCTCATGGATGACCAAAAACCTGCCGGGGGCAAGTGGAACTACGATCACAGCAACCGCAACCGCTACGACGGCGTCGTGCCCCTGCCTCCCGCGCCAACATTGCGCAATGACGTCAGCGAAATCGTCGCCATGCTCGACCATTGTGGGGTCGCGACCATCGGGGAGATCGACCCGCATCATTATATCTGGCCGGTTTCCCGCAAACAGGCGCTCAAGCTTTTGAAGGGGTTTGTGCGCGAGCGCCTGCCACACTTCGGAACCTATCAGGATGCCATGGCGACGGAGAGCTGGTCCCTTTTTCATTCATGCCTCTCCTTCGCCCTCAATACCAAAATGCTGCACCCCATGGAAGTTATTCAGGCTGCGGTGGATGCCATGGCCAATGGCGATGATGCGGCCATCGGTATCGAACAGGTAGAGGGTTTCGTGCGGCAGATTTTAGGCTGGCGGGAATACATGCGCGGCGTCTACTGGGCGCACATGCCGGCTTATGAATCCTTGAACCACTTCGACCACCGGGCCCCCCTGCCGGATTTCTACTGGACGGGTGATACCCGCATGGGCTGCATGCGAGCGGCCATCGGCCAGTCGCTTACCAAAGCCTACGCCCATCATATCCAACGGCTCATGGTGACCGGGAATTTCGCCCTGCTGGCCGGTGTGCATCCGGATGCGGTGGATGCCTGGTACCTGGGGATCTACATCGATGCCGTGCAGTGGGTGGAGATCGTCAATACGCGGGGCATGAGCCAGTTTGCCGATGGGGGCATCGTGGCGACCAAACCCTACGTTTCCTCGGCCAATTACATCCACAAAATGAGTGATTACTGCACGCCCTGCGCGTATGACCCCAAAAAACGCACAGGCGCGCAGGCCTGTCCCTTCAACAGCCTCTACTGGGACTTCATCCACCGGCATCGGTCCACACTGGAAAAAAATCCCCGGATCAGCGTGATGTACCGCACCTGGGACCGGATGAGCGATGCTTCCCGCCGCGATCTCCTGGACCAGGCCGCCGCCTACCGGGACAATCTTGACGGTCTCTGACCGCCAAGCCCGGGCCGCCCGATCTTCTCCCGCGAGGAGACCCCCTTTGCTTTGCGTGCGGGTGTATTATGGTCATGGGTACGGACATTCTTCGGACAGTCCGCTTCACCTGGCAACCCCACCTGCCTGGGCGGGTGTGATCTTATGAAGGGAGATAATTACCATGAAATGGTTTGTGCTGATTATTATCAGTATCGTTCTGGCCTCGGGCACGGCCTGGGGCGAAACGACCACGGTCGAGATATTTACGGCCACCAGCTCCGGGACAGGGCCGGGCATCGGGTCCATTACGGTGGAGGACACCCCTTACGGTGCCCTTTTTACGCCGGATCTGACCGGCTTGACGCCGGGGCTGCATGGATTTCATGTTCATGAAAATCCGGACTGCGGCCCCAGGGAAAAGAACGGTGCCATGGTTCCGGGACTGGCTGCCGGCGGACACTATGATCCTGCGGGTACGGGCCGCCACGAAGGGCCCTATGGTGAGGGGCATCTCGGCGATCTACCGCCGCTTTACGTCGACGATAGCGGCAACGCAATCCATCCGGTGCTGGCCCCCCGACTTAAGACCGCCGATTTAAAAGGGCGCAGTTTGATGATCCATGCCGGTGGGGATAATTATGCGGACCAGCCCGCGAAATTAGGCGGGGGCGGGGCGCGCATGGCCTGCGGGATCGTGCCGTAAATCGGGTCCCGATAGTTGGCGACTTCAAAGTGGCCACCTGCTGCCGCCTTTCCACGTCATCGGCGCATGGTTTCGGTCGGGTATCAATTCTTTTCCAGGCGCTGGCCGTCGCGCAGGGCGTAACTGAGAACGAAACCTTCGTAGAGTTCCTGGGCCAGAATAACCAGGCCGATGATAAGGAGCCAGCTCTGCTGCCAGTAAAAGCCGGCGGACCAGGCGGCCGCAGTGAGGGCGATGATCAGGCAGCGGATGCCGCGAATGAACCAGATGGCGCATTGATATTCTCCGGCCAAGGCATAGGCTTTGCGGAAGCGGAGGAACACCAGCACGGCGGCGATAAGGGCAATGCCCGTCAGCAGGGCGGCCAGCAGAATGTTCAACGGTGGTTGGAAAAGAATCGTCACGATGAATACTCCGAACCCGGGTCGATGGCCAGGCGCAATGCTTTACTTCTTGAAATTAGCCATGAATTCCGGAATGAAAACCTTGATTCCGCTATCGCCTTAAATATCGGCTTCCTGAAGGGGTGTTCATAAAAGGGGTGGCGCTTGCGTTACCTGGAAAAGAAGGACCAAAGCCTCATTCCTGGCCGGAATCGGCGTAAAAGCCGGCCGGGGCCAGTTCGGCTAATCGTGGGCCCTCCAGTCGGAATAAGAAACGGCGGATATCGGTGCACAAATCGCAGTGATTCAGGTAGCCCTGGCGCTGGGACGTGTACCCGAAGTTACCGGTGGCCATTTCATGGAAACCGCGAATGCCGGTGGTGGCCAGTATGTCGAGCAGCGGGTATTTACCGGCCGGCAGAGGGCGTCCCAGGTCCTGCATGTCAATGGCCAGACCGGCGCATAAACCCGGCACGTAGTTGCCATAGAGGTCAATGTGAAAATGCGTCGTGTCGGTCAGCGCCCGCGCACAGCTCGAGGGCGCATTTTCCAGGATCTGGGTAGGCGGGTACTGCTGATAGACCCTACGGAATGTTTCCAGGGCCCGTCCGCCGAGGTGGATCCAATAGCGGTCGGGGATGCGCGCGAGGTAATCCCGGCCGAAAGCCGATTCGAACTCCGCCATGGCATGGGGTTTCCGGTTGCCCAGGCGGTCGAGATCGCGCACAAAAGCGTTGACCCAGGGAAACACCTGAAGACCCACCCGGCGGCAGGCATCGATGACGCCCCGGACCCGGGCAAAAGGGATATAGGCATTATGGAAAGGGCTGATGGATACCAGCAGGGTCTGGACACCGTTGTCGAGCAGGCCGCGCAGGACCTCATCGGCCTGGGCGGCATCGACGAACCAGCCGGAATTGGTTTCGACATATTCGATGCCCACACCGCTATGGCGGGCGGCCTGCAAGACGGTCGTCAACCCCTGCGGGTCGAGGCACGGCTCCCCGCCACCGATGTGCACCGACCGGCATCCCCGCTCCGCAATGCACCGGAACAGGTCTTCGGCCGGCCCCCCGTCCAGATAGTTTCGGGCGCGCTGCGGGCTGCAGTTATAGAGGCAGTGGCCGCAGCGCGACATACACGCATAAGTCGTGATGACACCGCCGGATTGCAGGCGTTTAATATTCAATTGGGTCATGCTATGAAGCTTTACCGGTGACACCTTTTCCGGTCAATTGAAAAGAAGGAGTTTTGGGAATGGAACTGACCCCGAACCTGCATGCCTTTCTGTGGCGTTCTTCCGGCGCCAACAACTGCAATACCTACCTGATCCGCTCGCCGCAAAAGCATATCCTGATCGACCCGGGACATGCCGCCCATTTCGACCATGTCCGCCAGGGCCTGGATCGGCTGGGATTGACGCCGGACCATATCGATCTGCTCATCGGCACGCATGCCCACCCGGATCATATCGAAGCTGTTCGTCTTTTCGATCAGGCGCCCGCGCTTTTTGCCCTGCACAACACCGAGTGGCAGCTGGTGGAGGCCATGGGGCCCTACCTGAAAACGTCGATGAATGTGGACCCGGAAACCCTTGCACCGGATTTCTTTTTGCAGGAAGGTGCGCTGACCGTGGGCGATGTCGATCTGAGGGTTTACCACACCCCCGGGCATGCCCCCGGGGCCGTGACGATCTACTGGCCGGCCGCGAAAGCCCTGTTTACCGGCGATCTGATTTTCAAGAGCGGACTGGGGCGCACCGATCTGCCCGGTGGTGACGGGCGGCAGCTCAAGGAGAGCATCCGCCGCATGGCCGCCCTGGATGCCGAGTGGCTGCTTTCCGGCCATGGGGATGTGGTGTCCGGTGCCGATGCCGTGAAAGACAACTTCGCCCAGGTCGAGCGGGCCTGGTTTGGCTATATTTAGGATGCGCCCACTAACATGACCAACCCGCGCGGTTACGCCGGATGAATATATCGGGAGGCATATACCATGAAAATGGTCGTGTGGGGATCAGGCGCCGTGGGGGGCTATTTCGGGGGCCGGTTGGCGCAGGCCGGCCATGACGTCACCTTCATCGCCAGGGGAAATCATCTCGAGGCGATATTGGATGACGGGCTCCATGTGGAGAGCCTCAAGGGGGATTTCAGGGTTCACCCGGCCAGGGCGACCGACCGTACCGAGGGCATCGGTGCGGTGGATGTGGTTTTGTGCTGTGTCAAATCATGGCAGGTGGCGGCGGCGGCCGAAACGATGCGTCCGCTGGTGGGCGCCGGGACGGTGGTCATCCCCCTTCAAAATGGGGTCGAGGCCCATGCCACGCTGGCAGAAGCGCTGGGGCCCGAACATGTCCTCCCGGGCGTCTGCCGCTTGATCAGCATGATCAAGGCCCCCGGCCGGATTGCCCATGTCGGTGCCGATCCGTTTATCACCTTCGGCGAATTGGACAATCGATCGCACCATCGTGCGGAGGCAATTGCCGGCGCGTTCGCCGAGGCCCAGGGGCTTTCCGTCGCGGTGTCGACCGACATTATGGCGGATCTTTGGAAAAAATTCATGTTGATCGCCCCCTGGGGCAGTATCGGGGCGCTCACCCGTACTCCCATCGGCGTGATGCGCTGTGTCCCCGAAACCCGCGACATGCTCGAGCGGTCGATCAGAGAAGTGTTGGCGGTTGCCCTGGGCCACGGTGTGGCCGTAGATCCGGCGGCCGCGGATCAGATCATCCCGTTTATCGATAAGCTGCCGCATGACGGTACCGCCTCCATGCAGCGCGACATCATGGCGGGCCGCCCATCGGAATTGCACGAACAGACCGGGGCGGTGGTCCGCTTCGGTGAGGCCGTCGGCGTGGACACACCCGTCAATCGCTTTATCTATTACAGCCTGCTACCTCTGGAGGGCAAGGCCAGGGGAGCGTTCGACTTCTAAAACCTGGTATGGCCGAGCAGGTGGATGGCCCTGAACAATAGCGGAGGGCATATTGGCCGACGCCGGATGCCTTGGGCCGCTATCCGCAAAGGTCTTCGGTCACCGCCTTGATCTTGTTCACCGTTTCCTGCCGCAGCGTCGATAGTTGTTCCTGGAATGCCGGATCCTTTTGCGGGTTGGGTTCAACGGCCGATCCGCTGACGCCGCTTTGGTCCGCAAGACGTTGCCGGATGGCATCCTGACGGGTCTGGCGCAGGCGGACCTGCTGGGCATCATGGTGTTGCAGGATTTCCTGCAGGGGGCCGACAGTATCCGGGGACATTTTCCCCAGCAGGGCCAGCCAGGTGGCATTGTCGCCACCAGGATCGATGCGGTCGACGACAGCCTTTGTCAGCGGCATTGCGTCTGTGACCGCCAATTCCTGCTGCAAGGCGTCGGCTTTTTCCAAAAATGCTTCAGGGTGCACGGTGCCGTCCGCGACTTGCTGCAAAATGCCCTGTAGCCGTTTCCGATACGTTTCCCACAGCTGTTTTTCTTTCTCTTCGGTGGAGAGGGACAGGTGCCGTGTCCGCTCCATGACCAGATCCAAAGTACTTTTAATTTCACCCATTGCGCCAGATCCTGTTGGTTTTAGCAATCATGCGATGCACCCGATCAACACGTTCATTTCGGTCCACTGGAAATCCTGATTCCCACGGATGTCGGTTGATCGGATGACACCACCTAAACGACTTTAGCCTGCCTTTAAAACAACCATTGGCGTTGGTCAAGCACGACCGTTATCCAGGCCCGGTTTGCTCGACAGGGTGTGCCGCCGTGGTTACCCTAATATTATAGAAACATGCCAAGTCTCCTGAATTCAGCGCGAATCGTTTCCTGTAGATGGCCGATTCCGGAAACCCCCTGACGCGGTCTGTTAGCCTTCTTCTCTGGCTATCACGCAACACGTTCCTGCGATCCACCGCATTTTTCTGATTTTCAATCGCTGTGTGCCGATTTTCAACCGAGGGTAGCGACCCATGGGGCCGCCAGTGGAGGTACCAAGCTATGCCAGCCAAACGCCACCCCAAGGAACCGTGGCAAAAACTGGTGTCGCCACCGGAAAAGGTGCTGACCCGCATCCGTCCGGGGATGCGCATATTTCTCGGCACCGGACTGGCGGAGCCCCGCCGTTTTGTCAACGCCCTGATGAGCACGTCCTCGGCCAACCTGACGGATCTGGAACTGATCCAACTGGTGAGCCTCAGCGATGTGTTGGCGCCCGAGGCCTTGCGGGGGCAGAAATACCGCCTGAAAACCTTCTTCCCCGGCAAATCGGCCCACGGGCGCATCACCGAGGGCGCGGTGGACCTGATTCCCAGTCGCTTCGGCCGCATTGCCTCCTTGTTCAAATCCGGCCGCATCGCCGTGGACATGGCCGTTTTGCAAGTCACGCCACCCGATGCTTCCGGGTACTGCAGCATGGGGGTGTCGGTGGACGTGGGGCGTCTCGCCATGTCCCAGGCCGCCATCAAGATCGGTGAAATCAACCCCGATGTACCCTGTACACTGGGCGATACCTGGGTCCCGGTGAGCGCGTTCGATGCGTTCATGGCCGGCACGATTCCGCTCCCGTATCTCAGGCGGCCGTCAATCGACCGGGTGCATGACACCCTGGGCGCCAACGTCGCGGACCTGGTTGAGGATGGCAGCTGTATCGCGTTTTCCTTCGGACCGCTCTACGAGGCCATGGCGGTCCATCTGGCCAAGCGGCGCCATCTGGGGGTGCACTCGCCGTTTATGACCGATGCCCTGATGGACCTGATTGTATCGGGTGCGGTCAGCAACCGGCGCAAGGGCGTTTTCCAGGGACGTTCGGTGGCGGCCTACGCCATCGGCACCAAGACCCTCATGAACTGGCTCGACCGCAACCCGCTGGTGGAATTTCAGACCATCGAGCGGGTCTTCAACGCCGCGACGATCGGCCGCAATCCGCATTTTATGGCCATCTACCCGGCCAAAGCGGTGGACATTTCCGGCCAGGTGCTGTTGCGCACCGGAGAGCGTTATGCCGGAACCGGCTCGGCAGAGGTGCTCGACTTTTGCAGCGGGGCCGAAATTTCTCCTTTCGGCCGCAGCGTTTTTGCCCTGCCCAGCCGCAGTCCTGCCGGCCGGTCGAACATCCGGGTGAGTGTGGCCCGCGGCCGCCATCCCTTCGGGCTCAAGGGATCGATCGATCTCGTGGTCACAGAGTTCGGCGTGGCCGATCTGGGCGGGCGCACCGTGCGGGAGCGGGCCCAGGCCATGATCGACATCGCCCATCCGGACGATCGCAATGCCCTGATAGAGGCCGCTAAGGCGCGCGGGTTTCTCTACCGGGACCAGATCTTTCTGCCTGGCAGCGCCAGGCTGTATCCTTCCGAGATCAGTTATAGCACGACCTTCAAAGACGGACTGGCCATGCGCTTTCGCCCCATGCGGCCTTCGGACGAGGAAGGCATGCGACGGCTTTTCTACCGTTTTTCAGACGAAGCCGTTTATTCGCGCTATTTTACCCCCCTGCGGAGCATGCCCCATGGACGGATGCAGCAGTATGTCAACGTGGACTGGACCACGACCATGGCGATCGTGGGGCTGGTGGGGCCCCCGGGGCAGGGGCGGATCGTGGCCGAGGGGCGCTATATCCGTGATCCCCATCACCCCATGGCCGATCTGGTTTTCGTGGTGGATCCGAATTACCAGGGCCTGGGGGTCGCATCGCATCTCTACCGGTTGCTGATCGACCTGGCCCGGCAAAGGGGTATCAAAGGGTTCACGGCCGAAGTGCTTTTTTCCAACCAGGCCATGATGAAGGTTTTCCGGAATGGCCCCTTCCCGGTGCAGGCTGTTCTGGATAGCGGCATTTATTTTCTGACCATCCCCTTTGAAGCCGTTCTCCCCTCGCCGGGGCCGCCTTAACCGGCACCGGCCTGATGGTGGCAATGGTTGTCGCCGGCCCAATACCGTTTCCCGGGGCGCGTTGCCATCCGGTCGGCCCCGCCCATGCGCGGTGCGGGACAAAGGCAAAACCAAAATGCCAAACGACTACTTTAAATTTAAAGCTTCCTTCGAGGGGGCTTTCTGGGGGCTGCCGCTCTGAGGAGGGCGCTTGCTATGGCTGGTCCCCAGGGAAAGAAAAGGGATCGGACCGCTGGTCGTTACGAAAGAAACAGACCAGGCGGATCATCAGTTCAATAGATTTTTACGGTGGACCAACTGCTCGACTTTTTTACGGGCGGCCGGACCCAGTCCCAGCGTCCCGATCTCGCGGGCCAGTTGTTCCGGGCTGCCGTAGCCGCCGACATAGCCATTGAGACGTGCTGCCGCCGTGGAATCCACGATATCCTGGTGGCGCGGGTAGGCCCGCGAAAGTTCCTGCATAAGGTCGGCATCACGCTTCAGGATATATTTTTGGTGATAGTCCTCGGCAAGGGTGAAGGATCGCAGGGGCAGCACCTCGGTGCGTACGGTTTCACCGAGCCCGTCTTCCAGCGCGGTCTTGGATGCCAGGGCCTTTTGCCGCTGTTGGTCGTCATGATAGAAAACGGCATTCAGGTATTGCTGCTTCCAGGATCGGCTCGTCGGTCGGTGCCTTGCCCAGAAAAATGCCAGCAATTCCTCGTAGGAGATGCGTTCGCGATCAAAATCGACCTGGACCGTTTCGGTGTGATCGCCCATGTTGCGATAGGTTGGATTGTCCATCCGGCCCCCGGCGTATCCCACACGGGTGCGAATCACCCCTTCGAGTGCCCCGAACCGGGCCTCAATGCCCCAGAATCAGCCCAGACCGAAAGTGGCCGTGTCGAAGACGCGGGGTGCCTCGGCATCGATGACAGGAATCGTAGCGGGTGAATGCGCGGTTTGGTTTTCCGGTTGCATGGCAACCTCCTTTTGTTTGGCCGGGTGGCGGGATCCGGGTTCGACCGTCGGCGAACATCCTGTCCAAAGCAGCAACATCCCTAACCCAACGATGCCCCATAAAATTATGTCGCTATGGCGTGCCGTCACGGCAACCTCCTCCTGGAACAGGTTCCCAAGCGACCCCTGTTTTGGATGAGAAAATCTTGTCACAACCGATACCATAATTACGATTCCGGCCAAGTCTGTAATAAATATTCACGATGCGTTGATTCAATTGGATAGCTTTGCCTCTTTATCAACTGCCAGCTGCACTTGTTTGTAAAAAGCCGAGCGTTGCTTATCCTGGTCGCCGCCCTGACGGTCACTGG
>Ga0180435_10001709_pt1 | contig 22645 bp, 19 predicted proteins | sample SS_ome_3_FD_132467 | JGI IMG/M metagenome (GOLD analysis project Ga0180435, IMG submission 132467) | Hypersaline lake sediment archaeal communities from the Salton Sea, California, USA - SS_3_S_1 metaG | ecosystem: Environmental > Aquatic > Non-marine Saline and Alkaline > Hypersaline >... | reverse complement strand
GATCGTCACCTTCATCGAGAGCTTCGGCGTGCTCGTCAGCCCGTTGCTCGCCCTGGTCGCGCTCTTCGTCCTGGCGGGCGCCGTCCACCTGGGCGTCATGCTCATGTCCTCGGGGCGCCAACGCGGCTTCGAGGCCACCCTGCGCGCCGTGGCCTACGCCAATGCCGCCACGATCCTCGCGGTGGTCCCCATGTGCGGCAGCCTCATCGGCATGGTCTGGATGCTGGTGATCGCCGTGATCGGGGTCCGTCAGATGCACGGCATCGGCACGGCGCCGGCCCTCTTCGCCGTGACCGCGCCCGCGGTGCTCTGCTGCTGCGGGCTGTCCGGCGCGACCTTCCTGATCGCCCAGCTCGCGGCGCTGTGAGGATCGGGCCCGAGCGCGATCCCCTGCCGCGCCTGCTCGCCTTCGTGTACGCCCCCCTGGCGCTGGCCGCCTGGTGGCTGCTCGAGCACAGGGACCTGCTCGCCCCGGACCGTCTCGCCTGCCCCCTGCTGAAGTACACGGGCGTCGCCTGCCCCACCTGCGGGGGCACGCGGGCCGGCCTGGCCCTGGCGCGGCTGCGCGTCTCCGAGGCCTTCGCCGAGAACCCCCTGATCGCGCTGATGCTGATCCTGCTGGGACTGTGGCTGATCTACGCCGTGGCGGCCACGCTGGCGCCCCGCCTGCGCGGATCGGTCCGCCTGGCGCCGGGCGAGCATCGCCTGCTGCGCGTCCTGGCCCTGGGCCTGGTGCTGGGAACCTGGATCTACGAGATCGTCCGCCACGCCTGAGGCGGTGCGCGACGGTTCAGGAGCGGTACGGCGGACTGCGGAAGGCGGGCTCCGGAACCTCCCGCCCGATCGCCCGGAGGCGCGTCCTGGCCAGGTCGTAGAACTCGCGCGCCGGCACGCGTGCGAAGCCCAGCTTGATGTGGTCGAGCGGCTCGGCCGCGAGGAAGCGCCAGTGGTGCAGGAGCGTGGGATGCCGGCCCCGGCTCTCGGTCTGGATCAGGCGGCGATGGCTGCTGCTGAGCGACGTGGACGGCGCGTTGTTCTTGGCAGCGAACCAGATCAGGTCGAGGATCTCCTCTCCCCCCACCAGGGGCGTGTCCGTCCGCTCGCGGAAGGCCGCCTGGATGGTCTCCGCCAGGGCCAGGTCGGTCCCCTTGCTCGTGAACCGCGCCAGATGCTTGTCGTAGGTGTCGAGGGCGTCCATGACGAAGGCGCCGAGCATGGCGTCGAAACCGTGTTCTGCGCCGATGCGGATCATGGCGAGATCGTCGCAGACGCCCAGCCCGGGGCTGCGGCGGAAGAAGGCCTGGCCGTAGCGGGGGTAGGCCCAGGCGGCCTCGTCGTCGTCGGGCAGGATCACGCCCAGCCGCTCGAGTTCGCGCAGCGCCTCGTCGTCCCAGGGCGCGCGCCCCGGATCGACGATGCCCGTCAGGCGGAAGCGCTCGCGGTCGACGATGCGGATCTCGCCGCCCCCGAGCAGGTAGGGTTCTCCGTCGAAGGTGCGAGCGCGCCAGGCCACGGTCATGCGGCGGTGGGCCTCGTCGTCCATGAAGCCGGCCAGCACCATCCCCCGCAGGAAGTCCCGCGTGTCGACCTCGACGTCGCGCAGGAAGCCGATGCCGAGCAGGGGACCGTCGGCGGTCTCCAGCCCCATGGTCCGCGTCGTCAGGCGCGCCAGCACGTGGTCGCGCACCGTCTCCACCAGGCGCGAGCGCGCCTCGCGCACCCGGTCCCCCCTCATCTCGGGCCGGCCGGTCTCGAGTTCCGTGAGCACGCGGTCGAAGGTGGCCTCGCGGAATACGAGGGGCGCGCCGTATTCGTCGGTGAACCAGCCGTGTCCGTTCTGGGCGCGGCCGACCACCGATTGGGGCAGCAGCGTCTGCAGGACCGACGCCGGGGCGTCGAAGCGCTGGGCCATCAGGAAGTCGAAGTCGTCGCGGCAGAGCTTGCAAAAGAGGGTCTCGTTGCCCCGGATGGTGAGATAGTTGATGCCGTGCGCGAACCGGTCGCGTCCGCCGCGGCGCCGATCCGCGTGGTCGGCCCGGTCCTCGCGGCCGCGGCCCTTGCCGCCCAGGCGGTCGAGGATGGACAACACGCGCTCGGCGGCGCGGCGCGATTTCCTGAATCTGCCCTTTCGTCCCATGCCGTAATACTAGCCCGGCCCGGCCGGGACCGACAGGTCCATCTCGCGCATTGTCCCGTGGATGCAGAAGGGCCGCCCCTGGAGGCGGCCCTTACCGATACCGTAGCGGACGGCGTCTAGTCGACGGCCGAGGCGCAGAAGGCGCACTTCTTGGCTTTGATGGGAATCGTGGACAGGCAGTGCGGGCAGTCCTTGGTGGTCGGCTCGGCCGGGGGCGCCTCCTCCTCGCGCTTCATCTTGTTCACGTTGCGGATCAGCATGAAGATCGCAAACGCGATGATCAGGAAGCTGATGATCGTGTTGATGAAGGCGCCGTAGTTGAGCGTCACCGCGCCGGCGGCCTGGGCGTCGGCCAGGCTGGCGTAGGGCGCAGCGGACTCGGCCGCGTCCTGCAGGACGACGAAGAGATTGGCGAAGTCCACACCGCCGAGCAACAGGCCGATGGGCGGCATGATCACGTCGGCGACCAGGGACTTGATGATGGTCCCGAAGGCCGCACCGATGACGATACCCGTGGCCATGTCCAGCATGTTGCCTTTCATGGCGAATTCCTTGAACTCCTTCAACATGGGAATCCTCCTCGTCCATGTTCACGTGAAGAATAGACAATCAAATTCAAATGAGCTGAAACACGATAAGAATACACGCAGTTGTTTGTCCACTAAATTGTTTTTGCGCTATGATCAGTAGAGCGCCTTGATGACGTGGCGTGCGATGACCAGACGCTGGATCTCGCTGGCCCCTTCGTAGATGCGCGTGATGCGAACGTCCCGATAGAAGCGCTCCACGTCGTACTCCTTGACGTAGCCGTAGCCGCCGTGGATCTGGAGCGCCTCGTCGGCGGCGAAACCCGCGGCCTCGGTGGCGAGCAGCTTGGCCATGGCCGCCTCCTTGGTGAACGGCTCGCCGGCGTCCTTCAGGGTGGATGCGTGCAGGGCGACCAGACGGGCGGCATGCAGGCGGGAGGCCATGTCGGCGATCTTCTGCTGGAGGACGGGCAGGTCGGAGAGCGTCCCGCCGAAGGCCTCGCGCTGGGTCGCGTGCCGGACGGCCGCCTCCAGGCAGGCCCGGCCGATGCCCAGGGCCTGGAAGGCGATGCCGATCCGGCCGCCGTCGAGGGCCTGCATGGCGATCCGGAACCCGTCCCCCTCGGCCCCCAGCCGGCGCGTCGCCGGCACCCGCACGCCGTCGAGATCGACCACCACGGTGTCGCTCCCGCGCAGGCCCATCTTGTCCTCCTTCTTGCCCACGCCCAGACCGGGCGCATCCGCGTCCACGAGGAAGGCGTGGACGTCCGCGTGCCCGGCCGTACCGGGCGTGCGGGCGAGGATGCAGAAGAAGCTGGCCCGCGCCCCGTTGGTCACCCACATCTTGGAGCCGTCGAGGACGTAGTCGTCGCCGTCGCGTCGGGCCGAGGCCTGCAGGGCCGCCGCGTCGGAGCCGGCGTTGGCCTCGCTCACGCAGAAGGCGGCGATCTCGCCGGCGGCCATGCGGGGCAGGATCTCCGCCTTGATCGCCTCGTCGCCGAACATGGCCACCGGATAGCTGCCCACGCTGTTGTGCACGGAGATCATCACCGATACGGCCGCGCTGACCGCCGACAGCTCCTCGATCACCAGACCGTAGGTGACCGTGTCCACGCCGAGTCCGCCGTAGGCCTCCGGGAAGGCCAGAGCGAAGAAACCGCCGGCCTTGAGCTTCTCGATCAGCTCGTCGGGCATCGTGTTGTCCCGGTCCATGCTTTCGGCGATGGGGCCGATCTCCTTGGCCGTGAAATCGCGAACCATGTCGCGGAACATGGTCTGCTGCTCGGTGAGTGAGAAATCCATGGACATCCTTCCGGTCTGCGTTATGCGGGCGTTCGGCCGGGAGCCGATCCGAGGATAACGTCTAGCGCGTCGCCGGTCCACCGTCGGCCGCGCGATCCGTCCAGGCCGCAGGCAGGGCCTCGGCGACGGCCCGCGCCACGGCCGCGTGCCCGGCCGCCGTCCAGTGGGCGTCGTGCGGCAGGTACGCGTCCTCACGGCTCTGCACGTTGGCGAGCACAGGCGCCAGGTCGAGCAGGGGTACGCCGCGGCGCCGCGCGATCGTTTCCGGCAACGCGCGCAGTTCGCGGGTCAGCCCCGCGGCGATCCGTCCCGTCAACCCGCCGTCGAGGATCTGCTTGCGCTGGGGCACGGAGACCATCAGCAGGGGCATGCCGATCTCGTCGCAGGCGTCGATGAGACGGTTCACGGAGACCTCCGCCAACTCGCGGGCATCCGCTCCGGCGTTGGCCAGGAAGAATTGCAGCCAGCGCGTGCGGCCGTCCACGAGGGCGACCGTGCGGCTGGCGCGGGACAGGCGCGAGAGGAACGCGTCCGCCTCCCGGACCGCCGGCTCGTAGTCGGCCAGCCGGTCGGGTGCGAAGCGGGCTAAGCGCAGCTCGTCGACGGGATCATTGGCCAGGCTGAAGGTAAAGATCACGATGTCCGGCGTCACGTGCCCCAGGAGGCGCCGCAACATGGCGAGTTGCTGTGAGGGGCCGTAGCCGGGTATCCCGGTGTTGATCACGACCAGGTCCGGATCGTCCAGACGCTCGCGCAGGAGGCCCTCCAGCTTGCGGGGGAAGGCCTCCGCCTCCTCCACGCCCCAGCCGAAGGCGTAGGAATCCCCCAGCACGACCACGTGCCGTCGGGCCAGATCCGGATCGAATTCCGGGCCGCGCAATCCCCAGGTGTTGGTCTCGATGATGATCGGCGAGCGGTCGTCCTCGAAATCGCCGGAGGCGTGGGGCGGGAAGATCCAGCCCAGCGCCGAGTCCCGGTCACAGGCCAGGAAACCGCGGTCGGCCGAGCCGGTCTCGGGTTCGGGCGGCGCGGTCGCGCGCAGGATCAGTTCGCAGACCAGGAAGACCAGCAGCAGGGGCACGATCACCAGGAGCAGGCGTCCCGCCAGCCGCTTCGCTCTCCGGATGAAGGTCCTGCTCGGCGCCGACTGCGGCACGTTTGGACTCCCGCTCGTTGGTGGGGCGGGCGAAGACCCGCGACGCCGGCCGGTCAGCGCAGCCGGTGTCCCGAGATCACAAGCCGCTGCGCCTCGCTGGTCCCCTCGTAGATCGACGTGATCCGGGCGTCCCGGAAGTGGCGCTCCACCGGATACTCCTTGCTGTAGCCGTTGCCGCCGAAGATCTGCACGGCTTCCTCGGCGATCCAGTTGGCGGCCTCGCTGGCCTGGAGCTTGGCCATGGCCGATTCCTCGGAGTAGCGCACGCCCTGGTCCTTGAGATTCGCCGCCCGCAGGGTCAGCAGGCGCGCCGCCTCGTAGCGGGTCGCCATGTCGGCGATCTTCCACTGGATGGCCTGGAACTTGGCGATGGGCCGGCCGAACTGCTGGCGCTGCTTCGCATAGTCCACGGCGGCCTCCAGCGCCGCCTTGGCGATCCCCAGGGCCTGGGCGGCGATGCCGATGCGGCCGCCGTCCAGGGTCGACATGGCCACCTTGAAGCCGGCGCCGTCGGGACCGAGCTGCTGATCGGCGGGGATGCGCACGTTGTCGAAGGCCAGCTGGGCCGTGTCCGAGGCGCGGATGCCCAGCTTCTTCTCCTTGCTCACCACGGCGAAGCCCTCGCGGTCGGTCTCCACGATGAAGGCCAGGATGCCCTTGTACTTCAGCTCAGGGTCCGTCTGGGCGAAGACGATCAGCGTGTCCGCGTTGGCGCCGTTGGTGATGAAGTTCTTCATCCCGTTGAGCACCCACTCGTCGCCGTCCCGCACCGCCCGGGTCTGCTGGTTGGCCGCGTCGGTGCCGGCGTCGGGCTCGCTGAGGCAGTAGGCGCCCAGCTTCTCCCCCCGGGCCAGCGGCGCGAGGAAGTCCCGCTTCTGGTCCTCCGTGCCGTAGGTCTCCAGCGGCCAGCAGACCAGCGAGTTGTTCACGGACATGACGACGCCCGTCGAGGCGCAGGCGGCGGAGATCTCCTCCATGGCCAGGACGTAGCAGATCGTGTCCAGACCGGCGCCGCCGTGGGCCTCGGGCACGTTCATGCCCATGAAGCCCAGCTCGCCGAGCTTCTTCACCGCCTCGGCCGGGAAGTGCTCGTCGCGGTCCCACGCGGCGGCGTGGGGCGCCAGCTCCTTCTGCGCGAAGTCCCGGGCCGCGTCGCGGATCATGCGCTGCTGTTCGGTCAGTTGGAAATCCAAGACGATCCTCCGTTAGTCGTAATCGTAGAAGCCCTTGCCGGACTTGCGGCCGAGATGCCCCGCGTCCACCATCCGACGCAGCAGCGGGCAGGGCCGGTACTTGCTGTCGGCGAAGCCCTCGTAGAGGACCTCCATGATGTCCAGGCAGATGTCCAGGCCGATGAAGTCCGCCAGGGTCAGGGGGCCCATGGGGTGGGCCATGCCCAGCTTCATGACCGTGTCGATGGCGTCGCGGTCGGCCACGCCCTCCATCAGGCAGTAGACCGCCTCGTTGATCATGGGCATCAGCACGCGGTTGGCGATGAAGCCCGGATAGTCCTCCACCGCGACCGGCACCTTGCCCAGGTCCTTGGCGATCCCCATCACCGCCTCGAGCACGACCGGATCGGTGGCCTGGCCGGTGATCACCTCCACGAGCTTCATGATGGGCACGGGATTCATGAAGTGCATGCCGATGCACCGCTCCGGGCGCTTCGTGCAGGCCGCGATCTTGGTGATGGAGATGCTCGAGGTGTTCGAGGCCAGGATGGCGTCGGCCTTGCAGACCTCGTCCAGCGTCTCGAAGATGCCCTTCTTCACCTCGAAGTTCTCGAAGACGGCCTCGACCACCAGGTCGGCGTCCGCCGCGGCGTCCAGGCTTTCGGAGGAGGCGATACGCTCCAGGGTCGCCGACTTGTCCGCCTCGGAGATCTTCTCCTTCTTGACCAGCCGGCTCAGGTTCTTGTCGATGGTGCCGAGCGCCCGCGTCAGGCAGTCCGCGCTGACGTCGATCAGGGTCACGTCGTGCCCGCACTGGGCGCAGACGTGGGCGATGCCGTTGCCCATGGTCCCGCCGCCGATCACCGCAACCTTCATGTTCATCCTCCGTTCTTTCCCGTATCCGACTGTCGTATCGTCTCTTGCGAATTCTCTATCTGCTGACGGCCATGGCCACCGCATCGCCGCCGCCCAGGCAGAGGGCCACGATGCCGTGCGCGACGTCCCGGTCCTCCATGGCGTGGATCAGGGTCACCAGGCAGCGCGTGCCCGACGCGCCGATGGGATGGCCCAGGGCCACCGCGCCGCCGTTCACGTTCACCGTCTCGGGCGACAGGCCGAGCTCGTCGATCACCGCGAGGGACTGGGCCGCGAAGGCCTCGTTCAGCTCGTAGAGTCCGAAATCATCGGCCGTCTTGCCGGCCTTCTGCCACACGTTGCGCACCGCGCCGACCGGCGCCATCATCACCCATTCGGGATCGACGGGACCGGTGCCGTAGGCGCCGACGACGGCCTTCACGGTCAGGCCGTTCTCCTCGGCGAAGTCCTCGCTGCACACGAGCACCGCCGCCGCGCCGTCGTTGATGGTCGAGGCGTTGCCCGGCGTGACCGTGCCGCCGTCGCGCTTGAAGGCGGGGCGCAACCTGCCGAGCTTCTCGGCCGTGGTGCCGGCGCGGGGTCCCTCGTCGGCGTCGATGACGATCGGGTCGCCCTTGCGCTGGGGAATCTCCACGGGCACGATCTCGGCCGCGAACTTGCCGGCCTCCATGGCGGCGACCGCCTTGGCCTGGCTCTCGGCCGCGAAGGCGTCCTGGCGCTCCCGCGACACCTCGTACTTGCTGGCGACGTTCTCCGCGGTCATGCCCATGTGGTAGTCGTTGTACACGTCCCACAGGCCGTCGTGGACCATCAGGTCCGTGACCTGGCGGTGCCCGAGCCGCATGCCGTCGCGGGCGTCGAAGAGGGCGTAGGGGATCCGGCTCATGTTCTCCATGCCGCCGGCCACCGCGCAGCGGATGTCCCCCGCCTTGATGGCCTGGGCCGCCGCGATGACCGTCCGCAGGCCCGAGCCGCAGACCTTGTTCAGGGTGTAGGCGCTGACGCTCGAGGGCACGCCGGCGTAGATGGCCGCCTGTCGCGCCGGGTTCTGGCCCAGGCCCGCCTGGACCACGCAGCCCATGATCACCTCGTCGATCTTGGCCGGATCGAGGCCCGTCCGGTCGAGCAGGCCCTTGATGGCCGCGGCGCCGAGCTGGGTGGCCTTGACGGATTTCAGCCCGCCCTGGAAACGTCCGAGGGGCGTCCGCACCGCTTCGACAATGACGATCTTATCGCTCATGAGGGGACCTTTCGTCTCGTGTTCAAACCCGTGTCAGTCCGCGAGCACGCCGCGACCGATGACCATGCGCTGGATCTCGCTGGTGCCCTCGCCGATGGTGCACAGCTTGGCGTCGCGGTACATCCGCTCCACCGGGTATTCGCGGCAGAAGCCGTAGCCGCCCAGGATCTGGATGGCGTCGTAGGTGACCTTCATGGCCATCTCGCTGGCGAAGAGCTTGGCCTTGGCGGACATGTCCGCGAAGGGCTCGTGGGCGTCCTCGAGGCGGCAGGCCTCGTGGATCAGCAGCTTGGCGGCGTCGATCTGCGTGCTCATGTCCGCGAGCATGAAGGCGACGGCCTGCTGCTTGGCGATGGGGCGACCGAACTGGATGCGCTCCTTGGCGTAGTCGCGCGACACGGCGAAGGCGCCCTCGGCGATGCCCAGGGCCAGCGCGGCGATGGAGATGCGGCCGCCGTCGAGGGTCTCCAGGAAGTAGCGGAAGCCCGCGCCCTCCTCCCCCAGCAGGGCCTCGGGCCCCACGCGCACGTCCTCCAGGACGAGCGGCGCCGTATCGGAGGCGCGCATGCCCAGCTTGTCCTCCTTCTTCTCCACCGTGAAACCCGGAGTGTCGGTGGGCACGAGGAAGGCCGAGATGCCCTTACCCGGGGGTTGATCCGGATCGGTCACGGCGGTGATGATCAGGGCGCCGGCGTAGTGGGAGTTGGTGATCCACTGCTTGCTGCCGTTGAGGACCCACCCGTCGCCGTCGCGCACGGCCGTGGTCCGGGTGCCGCCGGCGTCGCTGCCGGCCTCGGCCTCCGTCAGACCGAAGGAGAGCAGGAACTCGCCCTGGCAGGCCGGCTTCAGCCAGCGCTCCTTCTGTTCCGGCGTGCCGAAGGCGTGGACGGGCCAGCAGCCGAGGCTGTTGTGCGCCGCCACGGTCAGTCCGTGGCTGCCGCAGACCTTGCCCAGTTCCGCCACGACCAGAGCGTAGCTGAGCGTGTCGACGCGCGTGCCCCCCTCCTCGGGCGGAACCGTCAGGCCGAGCAGGCCGAGCTGGCCCATCTCCTTGACGGTCGCCTCCGGGAACGCGCCGCTCTCGTCGATCTCCGCGGCGATGGGCGCCAGCTTGCTGCGGGCGAAATCACGGGTCATGTCCCGGATCATCTTCTGATTCTCGTTCAGGACCATCGTTCCTCCGCGAGTTGGCGGGTGATGCCCAGGTGTGGGATGTGCGGTTCGGTGCGGTCCGACGCCGGCGGGGCGGCCGGAGAGTTCGGCCACACGGCAATGGAGCGTAGCGCAAGCCCTTCGCGTTGTGAAGGTATTTCTAGGCGCAGATGCAATCGTGACATGAAGATAAGCGCGGCGGGCGACCCTCCCCCGGGCCGCCCGCCGCGCATGTCCCGCCCCCTCGGCCGATTCAGCGATAATCGTCCTTAACCTGCCCCCAGCTGCTGCTCTCGTTGGCGACGAGCCCCGCGCAGGCGTTGACCTCGCCCGGGGTCGGCGGACAGCCGGTGCCGGACGGCTCCTGGGCGCCGCCGTAGGGCCGCAGGCCGTCGCAGAGCACCCAGACGTCCTCGGGCAGGAACCGCGCCAGGGACCGGTCATCGACGCCGGCGTGATCCGGATAGATCAGGGCGTCGACGAGGGTCGAGGTGCCCAGGCGCGGGTCGCCGAGGTGCAGCTCGAGCATGTCGCCGGCGTTGTTCAGGCTCAGGCCGCTCGTCGGCAGCTGCTCCTGCCCCTGCCAGAGCTCGGCGTCGCTGCCGTGGAAGAGGGCCACCTCTCCCGCGCCCAGCAGGCCCGAGAAACGGATCTGGGGATCGTCCCCCAGCGCGTCCCGCAGGTAGTAGTCGCTGAGATCGACCGTTTCGGGACCGGTGTTGACCACCTCCACCCACTCGTCGCCGCGGGTGTGGACCTCGCCGTCGCCGTCCCAGTCGCTGGCCGGATCGGGCAGGACCTCGGAGATGAGCACGGCGGCCCCGGCCTCGCCGCAGAACAGGAGCAGCGGCGCGGGAAAGAAGATCAGGATGTTGAGTGCCGACACGAGGATGGCCGCGGAGAAATACCTGTTGCCAAGACTGGTCATATCGCCTCCAGGAAACAGCGGTGAGGGAGGATCGTCCATGGTGGGAGACCGCTGGCCGCAGCAGGAGGCGTGCCTGGGCGGCGACCCGCTCCGGTGCGGGCTTTCGGTCATGTCGTCGGAATGGCGGGATGACGATCGCGCGCGGGGGCGTCAATCGACGTTGTCGTCGAGAAAGGCGGCGGGCGCATCCCAGTCCGGGCCGAAGACGGTCTCGGCCAGGCCCCTGCGGCGGCGGGCGGCGGCGCCGCCCTCGTTGGGCTGGGCGGCGTAGCCGACCGCGAAGGCCGTGATCACGTCGAAGCCCCCGGGCACGCCGAAGCTCGCGCGCACGGCCTCCGGGTCGATCCCGCCCATCTGGTGCACGGCCAGGCCCCGGGCGGCCGCCTCGACGCTCAGCAGCGCGGCGGCCTGCCCGAGATCGTAGAGGGCCTTGCCGTTGGGTTTCCCGTTGCGGGCGAAGATCCGGGCGGCCACGGCGAAGACCAGGACGCCGGCGTCCCGCGCCCAGGCGCGGTTGGCGTCCACGAGGCCGTCGAGGGCGCGGGCGAAGGCCTCACCGTCGTCCCGGGGAACCGCGATGAAGCGCCAGGGCTGCTCGTTGTAGCTCGACGGCGCCCAGCGCGCCGCCTCGAACAGGGACCTCAGGTCCGGGGCCGGCACCGGGCGCGGATCGAAGGCGTAGGGACTCCAGCGCAGGGCGATGGCGTCGAGGACGGGATGATCGGCGGGGGCTCGCATGTCCATGGTCATCTCCGGGGGTTCAGGCCAGGTCGAAGGTGAGGAATTCAGCGGCATCGACAGCGACGATGTCCAGCGGGCCGGGACCGGTCGCGCAGGCGCCGTCGCCCGGGGTCAGCCGTCGGCCCGCGGCGTCGACGACGCCGGAGACGATCTGCAACCACGCATGACGGTCGGCCGCCAGGTCGTAGGTCAGCTCCCGTCCCGCCTCCAGGACGCTGGCGTGGATCCGCCCGTCTTGGTGGATGCGCAGCGCCCCGTCGGCCCCGTCCGGCGAGACGAGTGGCCTGAAGCGATTCAGCTTTTCCGTCCGGGTGAAGGAACGCTGCTCGTAGGCGGGCCTCAGGCCGGGTCGCTCGGGATGGATCCAGATCTGCAGCAGGTGGGCCGTCTCGTCCGGCGAGGGGTTCATCTCGCTGTGCTCGACGCCCGTCCCCGCCGACATCCGCTGCACCTCGCCGGCGCCGAGCACGCTCGCGTTGCCGAGACTGTCGCGATGCTCGAGCCGGCCGGAGATCATGTAGGTGACGATCTCCATGTCCCGGTGCGGATGCAGGCCGAAGCCGCGGCCCGGAGCGATCCGGTCCTCGTTGATCACCCGCAGCTGGCGGAAACCCATGTGGGCGGGATCTCGGTAATCCGCGAAGGAGAAGGTGTGCCGGGTGCTCAGCCAGCCGTGATCGGCTCCGCCGCGATCGGCCGAGGGCCTGACCGTCAGCTCCATGATGTCCTCCGGGTCGAAGGATGCGTCCGCCGCGGCCTCTTGCGACGGACATCGGGCCCAGGGATTAGATAAGTCATAAACGCGGGAAAGGCACGTCCGGGGCTCACTCCCGGGAGGCCCCGAGGATGTGCAAGGCGGCCTGAGTGGGCGGCATGCGGCCTTCGCGCACGGCGGCCTCCAGATCGGGCAGCAGGGCGCGGACGGCCGGGTGGGTGCGCAGGTCGTCCATCAGGCGGTCCTCCACCATGGACCACATCCAGCGCAGCTGCTGTTCCCGGCGGCGGCGGACCCGGGTGCCGTCGGCCTCCAGGGTCTCGCGGTGGCGCTCGACGGTCTCCCACAGGTCGCCCAGTCCCTTGCGCTCGAGGGCGCTGACGGTCAGGACCGGCACGGGCCAGTCGGCGTGGCGCGGGCGCATGAAGTGCAGGGCCTGGCGCAGGTCGTTGGCGGCGAGCTCGGCGGTTTCGGCATTGGCGCCGTCGGCCTTGTTGACCGCGACGATCTCCGCCAGCTCCATCACGCCGCGCTTGATGCCCTGCAACTCGTCGCCGGCGCCGGCGAGGGTCAGCAGCACGAAGACGTCCACCATCTCCGCGACGACCGTCTCGCTCTGGCCCACGCCCATGGTCTCGACGATGACCACGTCGAAGCCCGCAGCCTCGCAGAGCAGCATGGTCTCCCGGGTCTTGCGGGCCACGCCGCCGAGGGTGCGCGCGCTGGGGGACGGACGGATGAAGGCGCGGGGGTCCGACGCGAGAGCGGTCATGCGGGTCTTGTCGCCGAGGATGCTGCCGCCGGACACGAGGCTGCTGGGATCGATGGCCAGCACCGCCACCTTGTGCCCGTCGGCCGTCAGGCCGCTGCCCAGGACGTCGATGAGGGTGCTCTTGCCCGCGCCGGGCACGCCCGTCAGGCCCACGCGATGGGCCTCGCCGGTCCGCGGCAGCAGGGCCGCCAGCAGCCGCTGCGCCAGGGACTGGTGATCTGGACGGCTGCTCTCGACCAGGGTGATCGCGCGGCCGAGCACGGCGCGGTCGCAGGCCTCGACCCCCGCGACGTAGTCGTCGAGCGAGAGGCCGTTCACCCTGCGCGGCGCGTCGTTCACCCGCGTCTCACCTCTTCGAGCTTGCGCATCAGGTCGGCGGCGGCCTCGGCGATCACGGTGCCCGGCGGGAAGATGGCCGCCGCACCGGCCGCCAGCAGGGCCTCGTGGTCCTGGGGCGGGATCACGCCTCCGGCCACGATCAGGATGTCCGGACGGCCCAGCCGCGCCAGCTCGTCCCTGAGCGCCGGCACCAACGTGAGGTGCCCCGCCGCCAGCGAGCTGACGCCGACCACGTGCACGTCGTTCTCGACGGCCTGGAGCGCCGTCTCCTCCGGCGTCTGGAACAGGGGGCCCACGTCCACGTCGAAACCCAGGTCGGCGAAGGCCGTGGCGATCACCTTCTGGCCGCGGTCATGTCCGTCCTGGCCCATCTTGGCCACGAGGATGCGCGGATTGCGGCCCTCGCGCCCGGCGAAGACCGTCACCAGACCGCGCACGTCGGCCATGTCGTCGTTGGCTGCTCCCATTTCTCCGCTGTACACTCCGCTCACGGTGTTCACGGCCGCCCGGTGGCGTCCGAAGACCTTCTCCAGCGCGTCGCTGATCTCGCCGACGGTGGCGCGGGCCCGTGCGGCCTCGACCGACAGGGCCAGCAGGTTGCCGTCGCCCGTCTCCGCGCAGCGGGTCAGGGCCGAGAGCGCGGCGTCGACGGCCGACGCGTCCCGGGACCCGCGCAGCTCCTTCAGCCGCGCCAGCTGCGCCTCGCGCACCTGCGTGTTGTCCACCTTCAGGACCTCGACCTGCTCCGGCTCGTCGGGCACGTGCCTGTTGACGCCCACGACCGTCTGCCGGCCGGAGTCGATGCGCGCCTGGGCGCGCGCGGACGCCTCCTCGATGCGCAGCTTGGGCACGCCGCCCTCGATGGCCCGGGCCATGCCCCCCAGCGCCTCGACCTCCTCGATGCGTGTCCAGGCCCGCCGCGACAGTTCGTGGGTCAGGCGCTCCACGTAGAAGCTGCCCGCCCAGGGATCCACCGTGCGGCAGGTATCCGTCTCCTGCTGCAGGTAGAGCTGCGTGTTGCGGGCGATGCGCGCCGAGAAGTCCGTCGGCAGCGCCAGGGCCTCGTCGAGGCTGTTGGTGTGCAGGGACTGGGTGTGTCCGTGCGCCGCCGCCATGGCCTCCACGCAGGTCCGCGTCACGTTGTTGTAGACGTCCTGGGCCGTCAGGCTCCAGCCGGAGGTCTGGCAGTGCGTGCGCAGGGACATGGACTTCGGATTCCGGGGATCGAAGCCCTTCACGAGGCGGGCCCAGAGCAGGCGCGCGGCGCGCAGCTTGGCCACCTCCATGAAGTAGTTCATCCCCACCGCCCAGAAGAATGACAGCCGCGGGGCGAAATCGTCAACCGCCAGTCCGGCGGCCAGGCCGGTGCGGATGTACTCGACGCCGTCGGCCAGGGTGTAGCCCAGCTCCAGGTCGGCCGTCGCGCCGGCCTCCTGCATGTGGTAGCCGGAGATCGAGATGGAGTTGAAACGGGGCATGTGACGGGACGTGTGGGCGAAGATGTCGCCGACGATCCGCATGCTCGGCGCCGGCGGATAGATGTATGTGTTGCGGACCATGAACTCCTTGAGGATGTCGTTCTGGATGGTCCCGGCCAGCTTGTCCTGCGAGACGCCCTGCTCCTCGGCGGCCACGATGTAGAGGGCCATCACCGGCAGCACGGCACCGTTCATGGTCATGGACACGCTCATGCGGTCCAGGGGGATGCCGTCGAAGAGGATGCGCATGTCGAGGATCGAGTCGATGGCCACGCCGGCCATGCCCACGTCCCCGACCACGCGCGGATGATCCGAGTCGTAGCCCCGGTGGGTCGCCAGGTCGAAGGCGATGGACAGGCCTTTCTGGCCCGCCGCCAGGTTGCGGCGGTAGAAGGCGTTGCTCTCCTCGGCCGTGGAGAATCCGGCGTACTGCCGGACGGTCCAGGGCCGGCGGACGTACATGCTGGCGTAGGGGCCGCGCAAAAACGGCGGCGCGCCCGGCACGGTCTCCAGGTGCTCCAGGCCCTCGAGATCGGCCGCCGTGTACAGGCGCTTCACGTCGACGCCCTCGGGCGTCGTCCAGACGGGCCCGCCGCCGGGCGCCGCATCCTCGCGCGTCTCGTCGCGCGCCTCGCCCTTCAAGGGCAGGTCGCCGAAGTCGGGAATGCCGCTCATGCCTTCACCTCCAGCGTCCGGTGCAGATCGCGCAGGATCTCCAGAACGTCGCAGCCCAGATGCAGCGCGACGGTCACGCCCGCCTCGCGCCAGCGCGCCTCCAGATCGCCCCAGCGTCCGGCCAGGAGCAGGTCGGCAGCGCCGGCCGCCTTCAGCGCGGCGGCGACCTCGGGCCCCTTCTCGGCGTAGGTCTCGTCGGAGGCGCATACGATCGCCGCGCGGTCGCCGCTGCGGCGCAAGGCCGACGCGGCCGACGCGGGATCGTCCAGGGTCTCGCCGCAGGACGTCGCTTCGATGCCGCCCGCCGCCAGCACATTGCGGATCCAGGAGGTTCGCGCATTGTGCTGGGCGAGAGAACCGAGGCTGCAGAGGAAGACGCGGGGCCGGGCACCGGTGCGGGCCAGATGGGCGTCGGCGGCGTCCCGCAGGGCCTCGAAGGGCTCGGCGTCGGCGTGCCGCGCCAGGGCTTCGACGGGATCGTGCATCGTTCCGTCCTCCCCCGCCAGGCCCATGTCGCCGGGGAACGCGCCGGTCGGCGGCGTCGGCCGTGTCCGCGCCACGTCGGGCACGTCCAGGACCGGAAACTCGCTGACGCCGGTGATGGGCGCCTTGCGCCGGGCCACGTCCCGCGCGCGGGCCTCACGAACCTCGGCGATGCGCGCCTGGATCCAGCCCTCGCGCAGGCCCGCGACGAGGCCGCCGCGGCGCTCCACATCCTGGAACCAGGACCAGGCTCTCTCCGCGAGGTCGGCGGTGCGCCGTTCCAGGTGCCAGCACCCCCCGGCGGGATCGACGACATGTCCCAGGTGGGATTCCTCCTGCAGGATGATCTGCACGTTGCGCGCGATGCGCCGGCTGAAATCGTCAGGCACGTTGACGGTCGCGTCGAAGGGGTCGACAGTGATCGAATCCGCACCGCCGGTCATTGCCGCAAAGGCCGCCGTGGTGGCGCGCAGCATGTTCACCCAGGGATCGCGGCGGGTCGCCACGCGCGCCGAGGTGCGGGCGTGGAGTCGCATGCGCCGGGCGACCGGGCCGCCGCCGCAGGCCTCGACGACGCGACCCCAGAGCGTCCGCGCCGCGCGAAGCTTGGCGATCTCGCCGAAGAGCTCCCCGGTGACGGGGAAACAGAACTGGATCTGGGACGCCGCCACATCCGCATCCAGGCCCCGCTCCTCCAAGGCCCTCAGATAAGCCACCGCCTCGGCCAGGGTGAAGCCCAGTTCCTGGGCCTCGTCGGCCCCCGCATCGTGGAAGGGGCAGGCCGCGGCGTTCACCGCGCGCACGTCCGGCGAGGCCGCCGCCGTCCTGGCGGCCAGGTCCGCCATGTCCTCGAGGAGTCCCGACAGGCCGACGGGCAAACCGCCGCCCAGGCACCAGGCACCGATCGGATCCGCCTGGAGGGCGCCGCGTGCCGCGTCGTCCGCGACACCGCGCGCGCGCCGGACCTCCGCCAGCAGGGCGGCCGCGGGGACGAAGCGCGCGCCCGCGGCGAGGACGACGGGCGTCCGCGCCAGATCGACGTCCGCGAGCACCGCTTCCAGATCCTCGGCCGAGCGTACGGCCACGCCTTCGCGCCCGGCGGGGTCTAGCCTCAGCAGCACCGAGGTGGTGCCCCGGGACAGGTCGCGAAGGATCCGGGCATTGACCGTCGCCGGATCGGGATGGACGTATTCGGGGCGGACGTCCCAGCTCGGCGCCAGGGCGGGGTCGCGATCCCCGCGCGCGTGGACCGAGGCGTCCGCGGCGTCCCAGTCTGCGGCGGTGTAGAGGGGCTGGATCTCGAGCCCCGCGCGTGTCCGGCCCACGAGGTCCGTCCAGGGCCGGCCCTTGAGATCCGCGGACACGAGGTCGCGCCAGCGGTCGGCGTCGGACGGTGCGAAATCGTCGGCGAGTCGGTACGTGTCATCCGGCATTTCGATCTCCCCTCGCTGCGAGGGATCGTTCGTGGCAGGTGGCGTGGCGATGCGTCGGGCTCCGCCGGAACGTTAGACAGGCACCTCGACGATGGCAAACATCAATTGGCCAAGGGGCCGACCTCAATCGTCCGCGAGCCGCGCGCGGACGATGCCGGCGACCAGGGCCGGGTCCGCCCGCCCCCCCGTGGCCGCCATCACGCGGCCGATCAGCCAGTCGGCGACGCCGGTCTTGCCGGCCCGCCAGCTTGCGACCTGATCGGGATTTTCGGCCAGGACGCGATCGACGACCGGCGCGAGCGCGCCCCGGTCGGCGATCAGTTCCAGATCCGCCCGGGCGAGCGCGGCGGCCGCCGTCAGTCCCTCAGCGACCATCGAGGCGAAGACCGACTTGGCGGCGCCCAGACTCAGGCGGCCGCCGGCGACCCGGCGCAACAGCGCCGCGGCCTCGCCCGGGAGTACGGGGAACGCCGCCGCGTTCAGGGTCCGCTCGCGGCAGATCCGCAGGACCTCCCCCGTCACCCAGTTGGCACAGGCCGACGCGTCGTCCAGCGCCCTGGTCATCGCCTCGAAGTAGGCGGCGAGGGCCGGAGATTCGCAGAGCGTCGCCGCCGCGCCCGCGTCGAGTCCGAGCGCCGCCACGTAGCGTCGTTCCCGGTTCGCGGGCAGTTCGGGCAGCGCCCGACGGATCGACGCGAGGCGGTCCTCGTCCACGACCAGAGGCGGCAGGTCCGGTTCCGGGAAGTATCGGTACTCGCTCGACGCCTCCTTGAGGCGCATGCGGAAGGTCTCGCCGCGGCGCGCGTCCCAGCCCCGGGTCTCCGGAACGAGGGGCCGGCCCGCCGCCAGCCGCGTGGCCTGCCGGGCCGCCTCGTGATCGAGCGCCCGACGGACGCCGCGCATGGTGTTGAGGTTCTTCAGCTCCACGCGCGGGCCGGTCTTCGCTCCCGCCGCCGGCCGCAGGGAGATGTTGGCGTCGCAGCGCAGGCTGCCCTTCTCCATGTCGCCGTCGCAGACGTCGAGGGCCCGCAGCAGGCGACGCAACGCGCGCAGGAAGAGACGCGCCTCCTCGCCGGAGCGCAGGTCCGGGCGGGTCACGATCTCGGCCAGCGGCGCGCCCGCCCGGTTGAAGTCCAGGCACTGGTCCGCCGCGCGATCCAGCATCCGGCCGGCGTCGTCCTCTAGATGGATCCGCTCGAGTGTGATCTCCCGATCCCCGATCTCCAGCCGCCCGCCCTCGCACAGGGGCTCGTCGTGCTGGGTGATCTGGTAGTTGCGGGGCAGATCCGGATAGAAGTAGCACTTGCGCGCGAAGCGGGATCGGAGCCGCACGCGGCATCCGAGCGCCAGGCCCAGGCGCAGCGCCAGTTCGACCGCCGCTTTGTTCAAGACCGGCAGGGCGCCGGGCAGCCCCAGGCAGACCGGGCAGGTGAGGCTGTTGGGCGGTGCCCCGTAGGCGTTGCGGCAGGCGCAGAAGATCTTGGTCCGCGTGCGCAGGCGCACGTGCACCTCCAGACCGATGACGGACTCGGGGGTCACGGGCCACCTCCCCCGCCTTCGCCGCGGGCGGCCTCGACGGCGGCGCCCAGGGTGAAGAGCGTCTCCTCGCCGAGTGCCGGGCCGGTGAGCTGCAGACTCAGGGGCAGACCATCGCGGTCGCGCCCGGTGGGCACCGTCAGCGCCGGCAGGCCGGACAGGCTCGGTCCCACCGTGTGGACGTCGCTGCGGTACATGCGCAGGGGGTCGTCCAGCTTATCGCCCAGGGGGAAGGCCGCGGCGGGCGCCGTCGGAGTCGCGATCGCGTCGCAGGCGGAGAGGGCCGCCGCATAGGCCGCCGCCACGCGGCGGCGGGCGCGTTGCGCGCGTTCGTAGTAGGCGTCCCGGTAGCCGGCCGAGAGGACGTAGGTGCCCAGCAGGATCCGACGCTTGACCTCGCGACCGAACCCCTCCGCCCGCGTGCGGGCGACCATGTCCGCGTAGGTGTCGCCGACGGCGCGTGCGCCGTAGACCGCGCCGTCGAAGCGGGCGAGATTGGCGGAGACCTCGGCTGCGGCGATGACGGTGTAGGCCGCCAGCATGATGTCCGGATCGGGGAGGTCGATGTCCGTCACGGTCACGCCGGCGGCGCGCAGGGCCTCCATAGACGCCTCGAAATCCGAGACCGTGTCGGCGTCGGCCGGCGTCGGCCCGCCCCGCGGCACGCCCACGGTCAGACCGGCGGCGGACCGTCCGGCCGCGTCCAGGGGAGCGCCGAGGGGCGCGCGGAGGCTGGTCGCGTCGGCCGCGTCGTGGCCCGCGACGGCCTCGTAGACCGCGGCGCAGTCGGCGACGGTCCGGGCCAGGGGACCGATCTGGTCCAGGGAGGAAGCGAAGGCCACCAGGCCGTGCCGGGAGATCCGTCCGTAGGTCGGTCGCAGCCCGGCCACGCCGCAGCAGTGGGCGGGCTGGCGTACGCTGCCGCCGGTGTCGGAGCCCAGAGCAAACCAGGCCAGACCGGCGGCGACGGCGGCCGCGGCCCCGCCGCTCGAGCCACCCGGCACGCGCGTCGGATCGTGGGGATTGCGGGCCGGACCCGTCGCCGCGTGTTCGGTCGAGGAGCCCATCCCGAACTCGTCCATGACCGTGGCGCCGACCAGGTGGGCACCGGCCTCCCGCAGACGGCCGACGACCGTGGCCTGGTAGGGCGGGCGCCAGCCGGCGAGCAACCGCGAGCCGCAGTCGGCGACGCGGCCGCGCACGCAGATGTTGGCCTTGACGGCGCCCCCGAGTCCCCACAGGGGCGAGGCCCCCGCAGGCGGACCGCCTTCGCATCCCGGGAACGGATCGGCGGCCGCGGCGCGCCAGGTGAAGCAGTTGAGATCCCCGGCGCGGGCATCCGCCGCGTCGCGCAGGCCGGCGTCGAGCGCCGCCGCGGTGGTCTCCCCCCCGCGCAGGGCCGCCGCGGCCGCCAGCAGGGTCGTGGGCGCCGAACCGCTCATCGGCCGCCGCCCGCGCGCAGCGGTGGCGTCAGGACATGATCGCCGTCGGTGGCGGCGGCCCCGGACAGGGCGTCGGCGCGCGGAAGGGACGGTCGCGGCCGATCCGCCCGCACGCCCACCGTGTCGGCCCGATGCGGATCGTCCGGTCCGCCGGCCGGCGCATCCTCCTCGACGAAGGCCGCGAGCCGATCCGCGAACGCCACGATCCCGCGCAGATCGCGCGAAAGGGCCTCGCGCTCGTCCGGCGCGCAGCTCAGCCCGGCCAGGGTCTCGAGCCTGCGGATCAGTTCGGCGTCCACGGTTCCGGGCCGTCCATCTCTTGGGAGAGTTCCGATTCTGCACTATCTTGAAGCGAGGATAACCGATCGACGAACACCCGGGAAGGGACGAGTCCTTGCGCGCAACAGCGGTGACAGCGTCGGCCTGCCTGCTGGCCGCCCACGTCGCGGTCCAGGCCGCGGCCATCCCCGACCCGGACCCCGCCCACTGGGGACACCCCCTGCCGGAAGCCTGGCTGACGGACGCCGTCGACGGCCGGCCGCGTACGGACGACCGGGGTTTCGACGTGGGACACTACGACCTGAACCTGCGCATCGATCCCGAGGCGGAAACGCTCGCCGGCGACGTGACCGTCCGTCTCGCCTTCGTCGGCGCTCCGCCGGACAGCGTGGTGCTGGACCTGGGCCCGGGACTGCTCGTGGACGAGGTGCTGTGGGACGGCACGCCTGCCGGTTTCCTGCACCACGACGAGGAACTGCTGGTCGCGACACCCGCGGCGCCGGCCGACACCGCGGCCATCCTGGTCCGCTACCACGGATCGCCCCAGCCCCACGGCACCTTCAACGCGGGCATGCTGTTCCGCACGCTGGGCGATTCGCCCGCCGATCCGCGGGGCAAGACGGTCTTCACCATGAGCGAACCCTGGTCCGCCCACAGCTGGTGGCCCTGCAAGGACCATCCGGCCGACAAGGCCACCGTCACCATCGCCGTCACGGCCCCGGACACCATGCGCGTGGTCGCCAACGGCGCGCTGATCGCCGAGACGGTCGCCGATCCGGGCTGGCGGCGCTTCGTGTGGGACGCGCTGCACCCCATGTCCACCTACCTGGTCTGCTTGAACGTCTCGCAATACGTGGAGTGGGAGGAGACCTGCGCCGCCGCCGCGGGCGGGCTGCCGCTGACCTACCACGTCTACCCCGACGACGCGGCGAACGCCGCCATCGAGTTCGAGCCGGTCTGCGACATGATCACGTTCATGGAATCGATCTGCGGCCCCTACCCCTTCCCCGGCGAACGCTACGGGCAGGTCGCCATCAAGTGGGGCGGCGCCATGGAGCACCAGACCTGCACCAGCCTGGGCCGCTTCATCTTCACCGGAGACGGGCGCTTCGCCAACATCATCCTGCACGAGCTGGCCCACCAGTGGTTCGGCGACCTGATCACGCCCGCGGACTGGCCCGACATCTGGCTCAACGAGGGATTCGCCACCTACTTCGAGGCCCTGTGGCTGGAGGAAACGCAGGGACGAGAGGCCTATCTCGGCAAGATGCGGCACATCGGGCCGGACCTCCATCCCGACTTGTTCACCGGCGACAGTCCGCTCGTCGACCCCGATCCCATCCTGCCCAACACGCTGGTCTACCACAAGGGCGCCTGGGTGCTGCACATGCTGCGGGGGGCCCTGGGAGACGCCGTCTTCTTCGACTTCGTCCACGACTACGTCCGCGACCCGGCACGAGCCCACGGCAGCGTCACGACCGCCGACCTTATCGCCGCCGCGTCCGCGGCCGCCGGTTCCGACGCGGGGCCCCTGCTGCGACCCTGGCTCGAGACCGCCGAGGCGCCGCAGCTGCGATGGCGCGTCGAGAGCCTGCCCCTGTCGAGCGGCGGCCAGCGCCACGTCCTGTACCTCGAGCAGACCCAGCCGACGCTTTTCGAGCTGACGCTGCCGGTGCGCCTGACCACCGCGGCCGGGACGACGGACGACACGGTCGTCCTCGCCGCCCGCTCTGCCGCATACGACTGGGACCTGGACGGCCCTCTCGAGGCGTTCGTGCTGGATCCGGAGGGCTGGCTGCTCTTCGCCGACGAGCCCCTGCCGCCGCCGGCGGTGGCCCTCGCGCCCCCGCGGCCCAATCCCGCCGGTGCCGACGGCGCGCGCCTCTCCTTCGCCGTCAACCGGGACGGCCCGGTCCGGATCACCCTGCACGACGCGCGCGGCCGGGAACTGGGCGCCTGGGATCTGGGGGAGATGAGCGCCCGCGAGGCCCCGTACGCCTGGCACTGGCTGGGACACGACGGCGACGGACGGCCCGTGGCGAGCGGCACCTACTGGCTGGCGGTGTGGAACGGGGATCGCAGGGCCAGCCGCAAGCTGACCTTGACACGCTGAGCACCGCCGCGCCCGGAGCGAAGACGAAAGTTCTGCCATCGAAATTGTGTTTCGGCCGTAATCAGCGCTGCGGACCTCGTATTGAGGCGCGTAACTGAAATGAAATCAGCATGAAGATGCTCCTGGCCGAGTAAAACACAATTTCGTTG
>Ga0180435_10001708_pt1 | contig 22647 bp, 15 predicted proteins | sample SS_ome_3_FD_132467 | JGI IMG/M metagenome (GOLD analysis project Ga0180435, IMG submission 132467) | Hypersaline lake sediment archaeal communities from the Salton Sea, California, USA - SS_3_S_1 metaG | ecosystem: Environmental > Aquatic > Non-marine Saline and Alkaline > Hypersaline >... | reverse complement strand
TGCGATCCTGACCGGCCAGGTGCTGGTGAATATTTTCAAGCCGGGAGTCGGGGTCAACCTCGGACTGGATGCAGATCCGGACACCATCGGGGTGGTGGAGAAGGGACTCGGCGAGCTGATCCTCGATATCATTCCTGAAAATGTATTTGCAGCCATGGCCCGGGGAGATGTGCTCCCGGTGATTTTTTTCTCCATCCTGTTCGGCTTTTTCGTCACACAGCTGCAGGAGAAAAAGCGTATGCTGCTGGGGGACTTTTTCCAGGCGGGATTTGAAGCGATGATGAAGCTGACCCTATTCGTGATCTGGACCGCCCCCATCGGCGTCTTCGGTATTGTAGCCATCATCGTGGCAGAAACCGGTTTTGATGCCTTTGTCCCGCTGGGAAAATATTTCCTGATTGTCCTGGCCGGACTATCCATTCATTTCCTGGTCACACTGCCCCTGATCCTTAAGTTCGTGGGGAAGACAAGTCCCGTCCGGCATTACCGGGGCATGGTCACCGCCCTGCTCACCGCCTTTTCCACCTGCTCCACCATTGTTACACTTCCCTTTACCATGAAAGCGGTGACCGAACACAGCGGGGCCTCGGAGAAAGCTGCCGGGTTTGTACTGCCCATCGGGGCCACCATCAATATGGATGGAACGGCACTGTATGAGTGTGTGGCCACGATTTTTATTGCCCAGGTATACGGATTTGATCTCACCCTGGCGCAGAACGGGATCATCGTGATCACTGCCATCCTGGCATCCATCGGGGCTGCCTCCATCCCCATGAGCGGACTGGTGATGATGTCGATCATCCTGAATGCCGTGGGCCTGCCGCTGGAAGGGATCGGTATCATTTTGGCCGTGGACCGGATCCTGGACATGTTCCGTACCACGGTAAATGTCTTCAGCGACAGCGTGGGAGCAGTGGTGATCTCCAAACTGGAAAATGATTTTTAGTTCCCAAAGGAGATCGCAATTTTTTTAATTATGCCCGAATGAATTTCTTTACCCAAGCTTAAGATTGTCTTTACATTCATTCAGATTCCATGCACTACATTTGCTGTTGAACAGATACATAAGCTGTATTTGTTCTCACAATACCTCCTTTTCCATGCAGACCTGCTAAATGGTCAAACCCCCGGCCCGGCATTTTTTGCCGGGCTTTTTCCTTTTTCTAACCTGACGGTTTTGGAGCACTGTATTTCGAAAAACACAATTTCCCGGTGAGATTCAGATCGAAAGGAAAAAAGGTCGTCCATTATCTGATGTCAATCTAACAAATAACACTGTTGTTGGTTATTGTATTATGAAAGAATTCTGGAACGAAAGATACAGCACTGAAGAATACGTATATGGCAGGGCGCCCAACACGTTTTTCCGGGAGCAGCTCATGCAGCTGCAGCCGGGAAAGATCCTTCTCCCCGGGGAAGGAGAAGGAAGGAATGCGGTTTTCGCTGCATCACTGGGCTGGGAAGTACACGCGTTTGATGTGAGTGATGCCGGACAAATCAAAGCACACAGGCTTGCCGGAGAAACCGGCGTAACCATTCAGTATACACTTGCCCCCTACCTGCAGTTTGACAACCAGGGTGTGTTGTATGATGCCATCGGGCTGTTCTTTACCCACCAGCCCGCTGAGATGCGGAAGGAATTTCATGCACGGTTACTGACCATGCTGGCACCCGGCGGTACGCTTATTATGGAAAAATTTCACAAAGAACAGGTGCACCGCAACACCGGCGGTCCCGGTAATGTCGATTTCCTGGTGGATGAAGCGGAGGTGCGTGAAGATTTCGGATCCCTCGACGTAGCCGTGCTCCATCAAATGGTGCGGCCACTTGACGAGGGTCCCTTCCACCAGGGAGAGGCGGTTGTGCTTCAGTTTATGGGAAAAAAGAAAAACAATTAACACCCAGTAATGTTACACCTTTATCAACTTATGCAATACAGTTATGGACCTGGGATTAAAAGATAAAGTGATGATGGTGGCGGCCTCGAGCTCGGGGCTGGGATTTGCCATTGCCCGCAACCTGGCAAAAGAAGGCGCGAAACTCTCCATTGCAAGCCGCAATGTGAAACACATTGAACAAGCCGCCACGGACATCCGAAAGGAGAGCGATGCAGAGATTTTTCCTTCTGTCATGGACGTTACCGATCCGTTTACCATTGAAGCGTGGACAAAGAACACAATGGAGAAATTCGGACGGATTGATGGATTGGTAATCAATGCAGGTGGCCCGCCGGCCGGCAGGTTTGACGACCTGGACGATTCAAAATGGTTTGCAGGCTTTGAGCTCACCCTGATGGGGACGGTGCGTATGATCCGGCAGGTCCTGCCCCAGATGCGGAAACAAAAAAGCGGATCTATTTTAACTGTTACTTCAGTTAGCATCAAGGAACCTATTGACAATCTGCTGCTTTCAAATGTTATGCGTTCGGGGGTATCAAGCCTGCTGAAAAGCCTTTCCTTTGACCTTGCACAACAGGGGATTCGCATTAATAACCTGGTTCCTGGCTTTTTCGGTACAGAACGGTTGAAATCACTGGACCTGATCAACTCGCGGGAATGGCGGATGACTGTGGAAGAGGTGCAAAACATTAATTTCAGCAACATTCCCATGGGCAGGTACGGCGATCCCGATGAATTCGGCAAGGCAGCCACCTTCCTTTTGTCGGATGCTGCTTCTTACGTGACCGGGGAAACCTTTTTCGTGGACGGGGGCCGGACACGGTCGGTCCGATAATCATACAGGCGCTAATCATACAGGCGTTAATTATACAGTTGCTAATCAACCAGCATGCACCAGCATATTTTATCGGAACAGACCCTCTCTTTTTCAGAGGAGATCGCGGAGGGCGTGTTTCTCCTTGGATTCAGGCGTGATTTCAGTTTCAGGGCCGGACAGGTAATCGGGATCGGCATTGAAAAAGATGGTCCGCGCCGCCTCTACAGTATCTGCAGTGGGGAAACAGAAGAAGAAGTAAGGATCCTGTACAACGTAATCGATGAAGGATATCTCACGCCACGGCTCAGTGATCTCGGTCAGGGGGATACCATCTGGACTACGGAGCCCAGGGGGGAGTTCCTGTACGACCCTGCCCCGGCGATCTATATTGCCAGCGGGACTGGTATTGCCCCTTTTTATTCCATGTTTCGCTCCGGTCAGTTTGACAACAAGGTGCTGATCCACGGGGAGCGCTACCTGGAACGTTTTTATTTTTACGATGAATTTTCGGATGCCCTCGGGGATGATTACCTGCGCTGTTGTTCAGGGGAGGAAGCAGAGGATGTCTATCACGGGAGGGTCACCGATTATTTACGCAATGCCGCCACCTTGCCGGAAGATTTCAAGTACTATCTTTGCGGGAGAGCGGAGATGGTTGTTGATACCAGGGATCTGCTGATTGAAAGGGGCATTCCGTTCAACCATATTATCTCGGAGATCTATTTCTGAAATGGAACCACTATTTGGAAAAACATTAGAGGAACTGCAACAGGTTGCCGGGGAACTGGACCTGCCGGGTTATACGGCGAAGCAGCTGGCCGACTGGCTATACAGGAAAAAGATCGGGTCCATCGATGAGATGAGCAATCTTTCCAAAGATGCCAGGGCTGTCCTGAACACGAAGTACACCCTCGGCCTGGCTCCTTATAAAAATGTGCAGACCTCCACGGATGGAACAAAAAAATACCTGTTCAATACGACGGTGGGAAAATTTGTTGAAACCGCCTATATTCCAGACCGGGAAAGGCATACCGTATGTGTATCCACCCAGGTGGGTTGCAAGATGGGGTGTTTGTTCTGCATGACAGGGAAACAGGGATTCCAGGGCAACCTCACCGCGGGGGAGATTCTCAACCAGCTGCGCAGCATTGACGAATGGGAGCAGGTGACCAACATTGTATACATGGGTATGGGGGAACCATTGGACAACCTGGAGGCAGTATTGAAGAGCCTGGAGATCCTGACATCTGACTGGGGGTTTGCCATGAGTCCGCGCAGGATTACAGTTTCAACCATCGGGATCATTCCAGCAATGAAGGAATTCCTGGAAAAAAGCGAGGCTCACCTGGCGGTAAGTTTGCATTCCCCTTTTGAATCGGAGCGTAAAATGCTGATGCCCATCCAGCAGGTTTACCCGCTGGAAGAGGTGTTGCAGGAGATCCGTTCGTGGGATTTCGGAAGACAACGCCGTGTATCGTTTGAATACATCATGTTCCGTGATCTGAACGACACCCCGCAACACGTGAAGGAACTGGTCAGGCTCCTGGAAGGAATCCGGTGCCGCATCAACCTGATCCGTTTCCATCCCATTCCGGATACCCCGCTGGACACCTCCACGAATGAGCGGATCAATGCCTTCAGGGAGGAGTTGAATACCCGTGGAATCTTTACTTCGGTTCGTGCCAGTCGCGGGGAGGACATCTATGCCGCCTGCGGACTGCTATCCACAAAGGAGCTGGTAAAAAACAGAACCTGATGCGTCACTGTATCACGTAAAGTATTGGATGTGCACCAGTAATGGACCCGCGCCAGTAATGGACCCGCGAAAGCAACCGACCCGCACCAGTATTCAATCAGTTTAAAAAATCAGACCCCGCGTTCGATTTTACCGCTGCCTGTCACATCAACAGGTATGCAAAAGTGGGTCTATGACATCACAGGATTCTTTTTCCCGTTGTACTGCCCGGTATGTGGCAACGTGCTGCATCTCCCGGGAGAGATTATCTGTTTGTCGTGTGAGCAGAAAATGCCATTCACTGATTATATCAACAAGCCGGAAAACCCTGTGGCCCAACTCTTCTGGGGAAGGATCGATATTGAAGGAGCTTTCTCCCTGCTTCGCTTTGAGAAGGGATCGAAGTACCAGCCGTTGCTGCACCATCTGAAATACAAGGGCCACAAGAAGATGGGGCTTTTCCTGGGCAGGATGCTCGGTCTTGCCCTGAAAAACAGCATGTTCTCACGGACCGACCTGGTGGTTCCGGTTCCGTTGCATCCAAAAAAAGAACGCATCCGCGGGTACAACCAGAGCAGTCTCATTGCGCAGGGAGTTGCTGAAATAACCGGAATTCCGCTGCATGAAAAAATACTGTTCCGCCGGGAAAACACCGGTTCACAAACCCGCAGGAACAGGTACGAGCGCTGGGAGAACATGGAAGATGTATTCGGATTGTGCAGGGAGGCAGAAGGGTACAGTGATCTTTCGATCCTGCTGATCGATGATGTGGTCACGACCGGCTCCACCCTGGAAGCCTGTGTCACCAGCCTGCTAAAGCTGCCGGGGGCAAAAGTGCTTGTGGCCACTGTAGCCTGCGCGTGAGCTGCAGCACGGGGACCAGCTATGCGGAAACGGGAGCTGCAGGAGCTGTGGATGCAGGACCGCTTGCTGAAGGAGCTGTAGATGTGTAATTTGTTGCTCCAGGACCAGTTATGCGGGACTTGTAGCTGTTTGGTCAGCGGCTGAAGTAATACCTGGCGTTGATACTCAGGACATCGTGGAACCAGCCGGAATTGCGGTAGCGTATGGCAAATGCCTCGAACTTGTAGAACGGGATGACGGAATAGTTGAAACGGATGCCAAAGGCCAGTTCGGGACGAACGAAATAGTTTATGCCGGCAAATGCGGTGATGCCAAACCTTCGCAGGTCATTGGCATTGTCGAGCGGTATGGCTCCATTTTCATCCGCATAATACTCCCGGATCAATACATCAGGGGCCACCCCCAGTTCTGCCTGCAGCCGTTCATTGATAAAATAATGCAATGATACCGGCATTTCGATATAGCGCAGGTCGATCAGGTCCAGTCCCAGGATATTCCCGGCCTGATCGCGCTGGATATCGTATTTCCCCCGGGAGGTATATTTGAGTTCCAGTTGCCAGAAGAGTTGGCCGATACTGGTTTGCCGGGCCACAAAAGCGCCGGCATTCAACCCGAGTTTGCCATACAATTCATCGGTATCGTTATCTATCCTGGCTGCATTCAGCCCTGCAGTTATTCCCCCCTGGAACTTCTGGGCCGCGCCCTGGAGTGTCAGCACAAGCAGGATGGACAGTACAATTGTTTTCCGCATCATCATTTATTCAATCTCAAGGTCATATTTTTCCAGCAGGCCAGGCAATGCTTCGGAAGCCACTTTTGCTCCGCGAATATAGTTGTTTTCCGGGTCGATGGAATAATTCTCTGCCGTACGCATATCGGCCTCCTCGAGGATGGTATTGTCGAAAACGGCCTTGTACAGGTCACACCGCCTGATCATCGCCCGGGTCAGATTCGCACCGGAGAAATCAACTTCCTGGAGGTTACAGTTATTGAAAAACGTCCCCGGCATCTTCAGCTCAATAAAAGAAGAGAGCTGCAGCATACAATTGTCGAACCGGAAGGAAAGCAATGTTGGATTGCAGTCCTCGAAGCGCAGACCGGTCATTTTGCAGTTTCTGAATTCGATCTCCTGGAGCGTGACATTGTTCAGATTTGCCATGCTCATATTGCAGGTTTCGAAGACACAATCGACAAACACAAGTCCCTGCAGATCTGTATTATTGAAATTACATGACTTGAAAGTGCAATTTTCATAAATGCCCTTTCCAGGTGTTTCCCTGGTATAGTCCACATGCTCAAAACTGCTGTCTTCAAAAATCTTGTCGGGCATATACAGTTGTTTACTCCGTTAACAAAAGGGCTGTACCTTATTAACTGAACAGCCAGAAACAATATATCACTTTTTCCACTGGCAGATGAAATGTCGGGAAACAATTTACAGGAACAGGCAAAAAAGTACCGTGAAACCTTTGATTTTCACCTTCAGTTAAGATAAGTGGTGGAAGAAAAAAAAGACAGGGATCAATTGTCCCTGTCTTCAAAATTTTCTCTTTTCCTGATCTCAATTCTCCTGATGATCAGTGCAATGATGATCACCACGGCAGCAATGAAGAGGAGTACTTCAAGACCGATGATGAATTTTGCAATCCAGGGCATCTTACTTAAGTTTTACGGCTGTTCCATAGGCCAGGATCTCCGCAGCTCCCTGGGTGATCACGGAAGTTGCCAGCCGGACATTGATTACCGCATCGGCGCCCAGTTTTTTTGCATCCTCCTCCATGCGCTGCAAGGCCTGTTCGCGCGATTGTGCCTGGAGCCGGGTATATTCTTCGATCTCCCCGCCGACAATGTTCTTCAGTCCTGCAAAGATATCGCGCCCAATGTTCCTGGCTCGGACGGTACTTCCCCGTGCAATGCCAAGAATTTCAATAACCTCCCTTTTCGGGATGTTTTCAGTTGTTGTAAATATCATGATTGATTTGTTTTATTTGTGCAGAGGAAAGATACGGAAAATTCAAATTACAAAGTCCATTTCCCTGGTAATTTGTAAAGTATAATATATATATTTAAACAACTATATAAATAGTTATATATATCCCTATTTAAATATATATAATGTTCAGTCCGGCAAGATGATCCTGTTGCATGAAACCCTATAAAAAGCAACTGATACAGGATTTCAAATCATTGCCATGAAATCCTGGATCCCTTCCGTGGCGGTCTTTTTAATAAAAGTAACATCCATGCTGCCGATCCCGAGGGGTTCGCCCGGGTCAATCACATACACGGGTACCCCGGAACGGATGTAATGCAACAGTCCGGCCGCCGGGTAGACATTCAGCGAGGTGCCGATTACCAGCAGCACATCCGCTGCATGCACCATTGGCACTGCCGCTTCGATCGCGGTGACCACTTCACCGAACCACACGATATGCGGACGAAGCTGGTGTCCGGAATCCGACAGGTCACCTTCTTTCAGTTCCCACCCTTCAATATCGCAGATGTCATGTTCATTCACTGTACAGCGGGCCTTGCGCAGTTCGCCATGCAGGTGCAGGATCTTCATCGACCCGGCCCGCTCATGCAGGTCATCCACATTCTGGGTAATGATCTGTACATCGAATCTTTCTTCCAGTGCCGCCAGTCCCCTGTGTGCAGCATTGGGTTCAGCTTCAAGCAAAGCTTTCCTGCGCTCATTGTAGAACCGCAGGACCAGTGCACGGTTGTTCTGCCAGGCGGCAAGACTGGCCACTTCGGTAACATCGTACTCCTCCCAGAGACCTCCCATATCACGAAAGGTACGTATGCCGCTTTCTGCACTGATACCAGAACCTGATAATACAACCAGTTTTTTCATGCCAAGTGTTTATTTGTTCCGCTTCCTGAATATTGACCGCACCACCAGGATAAAGCCCCAGATCACCATGACGGCTGATACCAGCAGCAGAATCTCTGAAAAAATCAATATTCCTTTGCTTTCCGGTGCAGCATTTTTGGTCAGTACCATGTATAGCAAGGTCAGCAGTATTCCTGCAACAAGCAGTATTTGTCCTTTTTGTTTCACAATTATATATTTTAGTTAAAGCATGCGCATGGCCGGTCTCAGGTTTTGTTTCTTCCGGTCCGCGTTGACACGTACAACCTGTGCTGCCGGGCATGCACTATTTGCTGCAGATAAAAATAGGTTATTTCAGCAACTTTAACTAATTTTATCGTTGCAAATTTGCAGCAAATACTCTGATATTCTGTATGTTATATGATCAGCCAGGAGACGGTCAATAAAATATTCGACGTGGTGGACATCGTGGAGGTGATCTCCGATTATGTAACGCTGAAGAAGTCTGGAGCCAATTACAAGGGGCTCAGTCCTTTCTCCAACGAGAAGACCCCGTCATTCATGGTCTCTCCCTCCAAGGGGATCTTCAAGGATTTCAGTTCCGGCAAAGGCGGGAATGCGGTGGGTTTCCTCATGGAACATGAAAAACTATCCTACCCCGAAGCCCTGCAGTACCTGGCGCGCAAGTACAACATCGAGATCGAGGAGACGGAGATGTCACCCGAGGAGATCCAGCAACGCAATGAACGGGAAAGCCTGCTGGCCGTCACTTCCTATGCACAGAAATTCTTCACCGATCAACTGAATACTGCTGAAGGCAAAGCAGTAGGACTCAGTTACCTGCGGCAGCGTGGATTTCGCGACGATACCACCAGGAAATTTCAGCTGGGATACAGTCCGGAGGACCGGAAGGCGCTCACCAACAGTGCACTGAAAGCCGGGTATAAGCAGGATTTCCTGGTTAAGACGGGTCTCACGATCGAGAAGGAAGACTATGTGTTCGACCGGTTTGCCGGCCGTGTGATCTTTCCGATCCATGGTATATCCGGCAACGTGGTGGGTTTTGGCGGGCGCACGCTGAAATCGGACAAGACCATTGCCAAATACCTCAACTCTCCTGAATCGGACATCTACCATAAGAGTCGTATACTGTACGGTCTGTTCCAGGCAAAAAAGAGCATTGTAAGCAGCAACCGCTGTTTCCTTGTGGAAGGATATACCGATGTCATCGCCCTCAACCAGGCCGGGATCGAAAACGTGGTTTCCTCTTCAGGAACGGCACTTACGGTGGAACAGATCCGCCTGATCAAGCGGTTTTCAGAAAACATCACGGTCCTTTACGACGGGGACGAAGCCGGGCTGAAAGCATCCTTCCGGGGTATCGACATGATCCTTGAAGAGGGATTGAACGTGAAGGTGGTGCTCTTCCCGGATGGTGAAGATCCCGATTCATTCTCGCAGGGCAGGAGTTCTTCTGAATTCATTGAATTCATTGACAATCACGAGCAGGATTTCATCACTTTCAAAACCGAGGTGCTGATCTCTGATACAAAAAATGATCCCATCAAACGGGCCAACATGATCACCGACATTGTGCGGTCGGTTGCCGTGATCCCGGACGGGATCAAGCGGTCTGTTTTCCTGAAAGAGTGCAGCAAACTGCTGGATACCGAAGAGGCCATCTTGTACAGCGAGGTCAACAAGATCCGTGAAAAGCGCCGCGAGCAGGCCTGGAAGAAAGAGCGGTTCCGGCCTGACCAGCTGGTGGTGCCGGAACAGCCGACGGTCCCTTCCTTTGTACAGAATGTCTACTCTGAGATCGAGGAGCGGGAGATCATCTATTTCCTGTTGAAATTCGGCAACCAGAAACTTAAACTTTCGGGGGAGGAAAATGCAGATATCACCGTGGCACAGTATATCATCCGTGAGATACAAAATGATGAACTGGAATTCACCAACCTGGTATACAAACAGGTCTTTGAAGATGTAAAAGCCATGATCGATTCCGGCAGGGAAATCTCCGAACGGGTGTTCACCTTTCACGACAGCAAGGAAGTGCAGGACCTGGCAGTGGACATTGTCACCTCCAAGTATGAGCTCAGCAATGTCTGGAAAAGGAAGGAATCCTATATCGAATTGCCGGGGGAAAATCTTGGCGTGGAGGTGCCCAAAGCCCTGTTGCTGTACAAACTCCGCGTGGTGGGAATGGCACTTGAAGACCTCAGGAACCAGATCGGTGAGGCAGAAAAAAGCAGCGACGGAGACCTTGTGATGGAGCTGATGGCCCACCTGCGCGACCTCGAGGGTGCCAAGAACGAAATCTCCACTGTAATCGGGGAACGGATTATTTTAAATTAGGCTTACCGGCTGCATACCTGCATATCTTCATGTATTCTGACAACGACTGCTGAACCGTTTCAATCCAATAGTTCATGCCCCGGTTTACTTTCCGGGCATACCCTCATTTTAACACCTCAAACCTTACCTCGTCCCTGTTTCCATCGGCATCCACCACGGTGAGCCTGTGTGTTCCCGGTTCCATATACAGGGCCAGTTGATGGGTATGCTGCGTGGTTCCCGCATAGGCCTCGTCCACATGCCAGAATACCCTGGTGGCCGGGTGACGGTGGGCCACCTCCAGCACCACTTTCCCCCTGCTGCCATCCAGCTCCCTGGGAATCACCAGGTGACTGTCCCATTCCGGGTAAACAATCTCCAGTTCCTCCACCGACCCGTCAACACAGCCTTCCATTACAGGTGGAAGGGTTTTGTACGCCGGGTGGTTCCTTTCGTAATACCACTCCATCAGCGGAGGAAGCACGAACCAGGAACTGGTTTTCATGCTGCGCACCGGGTAGCACTCGCTGTTGACCCTGAATGCGCCATCCCGGTCGGTATGGATCAGCCGGTGAAAAGGACACCGGGGGGTTTCCGTTCCCCTGGGAACAATCTGGATGGTATCCCTTTCATTGCACCAGGGACCTGCCAGGTAGCCGGATTGCCTGCATACCTCTGCTTCTTCCAAGTCGTCGAGTGGCGCCCTGAACCACGTTGTGGACGGCAGGATGCTGAATACATCAAACATCAGTGGCGCAGCGGCTGTGATCCCGGAAAGTCCGGGCCTACCCTCTCCGTCGGCATTCCCTGCCCAAACCGCCACCAGGTACTCCGGTGTGACCCCTACCGCCCAGGCATCCCGGAACCCGTAACTGGTTCCTGTTTTCCAGGCAATATTTCTGCTCGATGACAATAAATACCATAATGATAATTCTTCCGGACGGTTTACCTCAAGTAATGATTTAAATGTCAGCCAGATACTTGAAGCAGAGAGGAGTCCTTCTTCCTGGAGTTCACCGGATCCGGGAAGATTTCCTGGTACGGCATCTTCATTCCTGCCGGGCGCGTCATTTGATCCGGGCGCGTCACCTGGTCCGGGAGCGTTATTGTTGTCTGCACGGTCTTTTCTTCCGGGATCAGGCGTTGTTTTCTCCAATACAGGCATATGGTAATCCGATGGAAAATAGTTCCCGTTGCCCCCGGTATAATGATTCAGCACCCGCGCCATACTGCTGTACACCCCTGCCAGTTCCCAGAGGGTAGTTTCGCCCCCGCCCAGGATAAGGGTGAGTCCGTAGTGCTGGTGGGAATGGGTTAACGTGGTGAATCCCAGTTTCCGGAGCAATCCCAGGAACGGGTCCACGCCGTAATTATTCAGCATGATAACAGAAGGAATGTTCAGGGACCGGCTCAGGGCCTCGAACGCCGGGACGGCTCCTTCGTACTGGCGGTCATAATTCTTCGGAGCATACCCGTAGTAGCGCACCGGTACATCGGGCACCAGGGTGGCGGGGAGAATGTCCCCGTTGTCCAGCATTCCCGCAAACAGGATTGGTTTAAGAATGCTCCCTGAGCTCCGGGGTGCGGGGATCACATCCACGCTGTTTCCATGCTCCCCGCCTTGCCGGGCGCTGCTGTTTCCAACATATGCAAGTACCTCCCCTGTCTCCACTTCCACCACCAGGCAAGCCATGTTGTGTACTTCATTGGCGCGCAGTTGTTCCTGCCTGATATCCGTCAGTTCAACGATCCGCTCCTGTAAGCGCCGGTCGAGCGTGGAATGCAGCCTGTCCCGGTCTTTCTCCAGCATCACGCCATCGGCAAGGTGGGGCGCCAAATTGGGCAGGGGGAGCGGTTCCCGTGGCAAAGGTTCCTCAATGGCCATCCTGCAGGTGAGTGAATCGATCTCCCCCCGGTTCCGCAGCACCACCAGCAACCGGTCACGTTTTTGTTGGAGTGCGTCCCTGTTCCTGCCCGGGTGAATCAAGGCAGGTGCATTGGGCAATACTGCGAGCAGGGCAGCCTCCGACCATGTGAGGTTGTGGGGTGATGTCCCGAAATAGCGCCATGCTGCGGCCTCCAGTCCCACTACGTTTCCACCGAAAGGAGCATTGTCGGCATAGGTGTTCAGAATCTCCTCCTTGGTTGCTGAAACCTCGTACCGCAGTGCCAGCCATGCTTCAATGATTTTCTGACCGATGTTCCGGGATTTGCCCTTGCGTGACATCCGCATTACCTGCATGGTGATGGTACTTCCGCCGCTTCGGATCTCGCCTGCTTTCAGGTTCAGGAACAGGGCCCTGAGGAGGCTCCCCGGGTTCACCCCCGGGTGCAGGTAGAAATAACGGTCCTCAAAAGCCACCAGGGCCGTGCTGTATTTCACAGGAACCGAATCGATCCCGGGAAAACGCCATTGTCCGTCGGCAGCGATACGTGCCCCCAGGAGCTCCCCTTCCCTGTCGTAGACCACTGTTGACAATGGATCATCGAACAGTTCCGCGGGCAGCGAGATCCAGAATACCAGGAGCATCAGAATGACTGGTGCTGCCACGATACCATATTTCTTCCGCCACCGGGTCTTCCTCATCAGCAGGGTTCAATTGCGTGCAGGTACTTTGATCCATCTTCCGGGCACCACTGCCTGCACATCATTTTTGTACATCTCACCTGCTTTTACCGAAGGAAGGTAGTACCTGCCCTCGTACGCAGCATTGAGCCTGATGGAAAAGGTTTTGGACGTATTGGGCGGCAGGGAAAAATAGGTCATTACCCTGTCGTCCCGTATGTCCTGGTACGTAAACGACTCAGCTGACCCTGCGGTGCTGAACATCCTTTCATTATGGATTTCCCAGCCAGGGGGGAAGATGGTCGTAAGCGCCACATTATCAAGTGTGCCCATGGTTCCCGGATTGTACACCCTGTATACCGCCTTGAAATCCGTTCCCTGTGGTACCTGTTCAGGGGAGATCCGGTTGTCGTCCATATCGGCATAATACACCTGTACCCGCAGGTTGTTCTCCATGGCCTGTTCCTCGCCAGGTTTGGGCAGACCGGTGTTGATGATCCTGACGAACATGATGCCATCGGTCTGGTTTTCCACCTCGAAGCTCCCTTTTTCTGCATCTCCCGGATCGAACGCCACCTGGGCAAGCGGCAGACCGGTTTCGGCTTTCTGCCTGGCTTCCCCGTTAAAGACATAGGTAAACGCCAGCCGGTCGTCCGATGTGCTGCCCCCGGTATATTTGGCCACGGCCATCAGGCTGTATGCTGTGGCCTGGGTGTTCATGTACTGCCGGGAACTCAGTTGTTCCGCGATCTGCCCGAGCAGCAGTACCCCGTTTTCCTTCATTCCGATCAGGATCATCGCCTCGAGGATCATCGCCTGGTCGCGGGTCCGGCTTCCGAACGTATACCTTGAATCATAGTATTCTTCCACCTGTGTGGACACGTTGGTTACCAGTTCACGGGCTGTCTCCTTTTGTCCTGCCAGGGCATATGCTGCAGCCAGTCTCCATTTTGCTTCCGGAAGCAGGTCGGTACGTTCGCGCAACCTGTTCATGGATCCGATCTCTGCGTCTCCGGCGAGTGCCAGGGTGAAGAGCCGGTAGGCCTGCAGGAGTTGCTCCTGCCTGATCTCGTAAGTATTCACAGAGCCGGCAATGCTCCATCTCCGGGCTGCCTTGCGCTGGTAACGTTTCCAGTTTTGCAGTATGGCTTCAGGAACTCCGAATCCTTTTTCCTTTGCTTCCAGCAGAAAGTGACCGGCATAGGACGTTCCCCAGTCGGAAGCCCTGACAGACCCCGGCCAGTATGAAAAACCGCCATCCGACAGCTGGAATGCAGTGAGACTGGTAATGGCTTGCCTGACATTATTTTCCGCTTTTTTCGCTGCCGTCTCTGTCAGCTCCACCACATCGCCAAGGAACAACTGCGGGAAAGCCGCAGAGCTGACCTGTTCGATACACCCGTGCGGATAACGAAGCAGGTATTTGAGCCTCCGGCCGAAATCGATCGGCGGGATATTTGATACTTCGAGCATCAGGTCATTGGTGCCTGCCATGCCCACGTAATTAAATTCTTTCCTGAATGTTTCGGAAGGTTCCACGGCGGCTGTAATGAAGCTGGTCACCGGCGGGTTGGAAGAGCGGATGTTCAATTCAATGTCGTACGAAGCCCGGTGTTTTCCGGAACCAGCTTCGATATGCACTTTCCCCACCCCTGTTTTTTCCTGTGTTTTCAGCATGAAACCGATGATCTTGTCGCCTGTTTCGCTGAATGCGACGGTTTTCTTCTTTTCGGCGGGTATCAGCATATCGTTCGTTGAGATTTCCAGCTCCACCTGACTGATCCCCTCCTCCATAACGAACACGTTGACCGGGAGTGCCACCTCCTCTCCCGGACCCAGCACCCTGGGCAGGGTGGCCAGCAGCATCAGCGGCTGCTTAACAGGTGTTGTTTTTTCCGTATGGCCATACGCCTCGTTGCTGCCGGCAATCAGCATGGTCCGGACCGACCCGATATAATTGGGTATTGTAATCTCGTGAACATTTCGTTTTCCGTCGAGTGTAAACGGACCAATGAATTCCACCATGGGCGGGAAGCGGTTGGCATCTTTGGCCCCTGCCCCGCTTTCATCCATGCCGCCCCCGATGCTGTAAATACCGTCGATCCTTCCACCAAAAGCGCCCAGCACCTGGTCGAACATGTCCCAGGTTTTTACGCCCAGTGCCTCTTTGGCAAAGAAAGCTGCCCAGGGGTCAGGGGTCCTGAATCGCGTAAGGTCCAGCAGTCCTTCGTCCACCATGGCAATGGTGTAGGTCATCTTTTTGTTGTATTTTTCTGTCACCTCAATCCGTACCGTGCTTTCCGGGCGCAGTTCATCGGGCATCTCCAGTTGCGGATACAGCCGGGTAGCGGGGTCTTCCACCTTGATGGGGATGACGCCAAACATGCGGATTGGCAGGTCGTTTTCCGTATTTTCGTGGGGCTGAATCAATGAAGCAAACAGATAGATATTGGGTGTCATTTCCGGGGTGATTTCCAACTGGTATTTAGTTTCAGAACCGCTGGTTTCGATCCATTCCTGGCGCAGCACCCCACTGCCATTTTCCAGGCTCACCAGTATCCTTCCCTTCACGGAGGAGGGGATCGTGACCAGGGCTGTTTCGCCCACGGTATAGGTGGTTTTATCTGAACTGAACGCCAGCACTGAAGCAGCATCCGGATCTCCTTTACCGGCACGGCCTGCCCAGCCCGGCCAGTCAACATACACGATCTTTGCCGCACTGTGTCCGCCCTGGTCCCTTACCATCACCAGGTACCGGCCCCATTCGGGATAATTGATACGGAAGTTGAATGTCCCGGTGCCTTTTTTCGTGTTGATCGTCGATTCATACACCGGAGCCATGGAACTGCTGCCCATATAAGAGGCGAGGTTTTCGTAGGAAGCGTCCCACCACCATCTCCATGACAGTTTGTAGACTTTTACTTCGAGACCCAGTTTTTCAACGGGTTTTCCTTCCGCGTCGAGGGTGACTACGTCTACCTTGTGCGCCGTGTCGGTGAGGAGCATTCCCCGTTTGTCACCCGCTGGCGTTTTGATTCCCACATAGGTGTTGTAGGGTGAGCAGGTAACGGTTTTCTGGTCTATGCTGAATTCGCCTGAGCGCTCGAACAGCCTGGTGGTGAAAATGGCATGGAGCATTCCGGGGGCCTCCCCCCCGATATTGAGCTGACGGGAAAAGCGGGCTTTTCCCGACTGGTCGGTAGTTCCTTCCCAGAAGGTGTTTCCGGGCCGATCGATCTTTTTCGCCGGATCTGAAAAGGTATACGCTTCGAATCCTTTAAAAGCAGTGTTCGCTGACCGGAGGAGCACCTCCACTTCGGCACGCAATCCGATTGCCGTTGCTCCTGTGAGCCATTCTCCTGAAAGTGATCCTGAGACCGCCCCTTTTGCCGGGTAAATGGTGTCGCCCTGATCAAAAGAAAGCGCGATCCTGAGGCGGTTGGGTTTGATGGTCTCCACCTGGAGTCCCTTTGTGAAAGAGACCCCCCCGGCCGAGGCGGTAACCGTATATCTCCCTGTGGGCGCGTTACTGGCTGTATGCGTATGAAACGAGTAGAAGCCTGTGGTATTTCCGGGAGCAATGCTTCTCTTTGCAATTTTTCCCTGGGGATCCTTGAGTTCGAAGGCCACCGGGTGTCCTTCCGGAAGCGGATTCTCACTGTCGTTCAGGACCAGGTTGATATAGATGGAGTCTCCCGGACGCCAGACGCCCCTTTCACCATAGAGAAAGCCTTTGATTCCTTTCTGTACCACTGTTCCTGAAACGTCGAACATGCTGTATGAAAGCGATGCGCCGTCCACCATCCGCAGGTACCCTTTTTGTCCGCCTTGTTCAGCCACCACCAGGAAAGGCCTGGCATCCAGGTCGATCGTTGCCATGCCGGCGTTGTTCGTCGGTGCTTCGGCCAGGAGTTGCTGCTGGAAATTGTACACCTTTACGGTGGCTCCTGGCACGGCGGTGGCCCGGAGCAGATCGGTGACTGTTACATGGAGTTGTTCCCCGGCCCCGTACTTGGCGATGAGTCCGAGGTTGCTGGACAGGATGTTTCGCGAGACGGCACGGCGGTTTCCGTAATATGCCGGCTTACACGGGTCTTCGCGGTCTTCCCAGTTGTAACCTTCATAATCGTAGTAGTCCCAGTCGCTGTAATAATTCTCATAGGAGTCCCAGTAGGACAGGTCCTCTTCTTCGATCCCGTCATAATTGTCTTCCGGTTCCGGCAACACTGCCGGCGGTTCATCTTTGCAGGCATACATGGAATGGATCTGCCTGAAATTCAGTTCCACGCGGTAGATGGCCCCTGGTTCTGTTTTCACCAGTTCGGTCAGGTTCAGAGAAAAAGTATTCCATTGTCCGTAATTGACCGGCTGATCGGCCACCAGGCTGATGGTCTTTTTCAGGACCAGTCTCCCGGCCCTTTTCAGTTCCCTGTTTCCGTCGAGTTGGTTCACCTGCAGGAATTGTGCGATATTGTCTTCATAGATACGGATCACTTTCAGGTCCAAAGCCCTGAGGTTTACCGCTTTAAATGGTAGTTTTACTTCATCCGAGGTGGGTATGATCACCCCGTTGCCCAGCAGTTCCACGGAGGGTTTGATTTCTTCGAACACGATTTCGAAGCTTTGCCCGGTGACAAGTCTTTTTCCCGCGGTGTTCCGGATACCAGGTTCTACGAAGAGGGTGCGCGATCCGTTCTGCCGCACATTCGGGTATGCCCTCACCATATTTCCTTCCACGATGAACCGCATATCGGTATCATTACTCAGCCTGACCAATCCGTTGAGCGACTGATCTTTGCTCAAAGGGTCCGAAAAGCTCAGCAGCACGTGCTGTTCAGGATACTGCACCAGCCGGTGACTGATCACCTTGAAATCGCCAAGGGCCGGCACCTTGAATATTTCCTTGCCCTGTTGTGCTGAACTGATCGCCTGTCCGTCGTACCGGATTTCCACGGCCAGTTCCCTGTCTCCCCTTCGTATGCTGTCAATCGTGAACTGGTGCACCTTCCCGTCGGGTCCGTGTTCCCATCTCACCGGAAGTTCGTTTCCCTCCTGTACCACCGCGATCACCTCCTGTATGGCTTCCGGATCGGCAATATCGGCGGTGGTCAGCCTTGCAGAGAGGTAATTCATTTTCGGGGCGTAATCGTTGTAGGGACGGAAGCCTTCCAGTTCAATGCCGAGGTATTGCTCGATGGTGTGAAAACGAAAATCGAATGTTTTTGATGTGGTGGCTTTGGGAAACAGTTTGTCCAGCCTGACATGCACATCGTATGCCGTTCCCTGTCTGAAGCGTCCATCAGGTCTGAACCCGATGGTTTGCCGGTCAATGAAAAATACTGTTCCGTCCACAGGCGGATCCAGGGTCATGGTCCCTTTGTCTACGGTGCTGTTTACTTCCACGGAATCGGCAACCGGTTCTGCGAAACGCACTTTCACGGTGGATTCGGAGGAGATAATACCACTGGTGAATGCGGCGATCATGGGATTGAAAGCCGGTGTTTCCAGGCGGTCTTTTCCCGGGCGATTACAGGCATAGAAGAAGAACAGCGCAGTGGCTGCTGCGATAATGACAGAGCGGGAAGATTTCATGGTTCGTGATTTTGGGATTTTATCCTTTAAAGGTAAGGAAGGCCTGGAACAATACCAATAAATTGTGTGTGTCCTTACGATCCCCTTTCAACGGCCTGTTCGAGCCTTGTGAGCAGGACCCGCACTGCGCTGTGGATGGTTCTGAAGTCGGCGATACCGGTAGAATGGTAAAGCAGCAGCACCTGGTAGGAGGTGTTTTTTCCGGTCACTTTTTCAAGGAGGCCGCTTTTTTGCAGTCGATAGGCTTCGCGGGTTCTGCGTTTGAGCAGGTTCCGGTCTACTGCCCGGCGGATATTTCTTTTGGGAATGGCAACCGTCATTTGTACCGGTACGGAAAGGTCTTCCACCTTACGGTACAGCAAGCGAAAAGGAGGCGAGGAGAACGTGCTTCCCGACCTGAACAGGGACTCGATCGATTTCCTGCTTTTTAGCTTTTCCTTTTTATTGAATGTGTATGTTGCCATAAAAAAAGGGGGATTGCTCCCCCTTTGTTACATGTGATGTTCCCGGATCAGCTTTTTCCATTTTTGTTGTGCTGTTCAATGAAACTTTCCAGCGCCATGGTCATGGAAGGCGCCTGTGGCGCCGGTGCTTTGATATCCAGTCTCAGTCCGGCCTCTTCAACAGCTTTGGCCGTCTTGTCACCGAAAGATGCGATTTTGGTATTGTTCTGCTTGAAATCGGGGAAATTCTGCAGCAGGGACTTTATACCGGACGGGCTGTAAAACACCAGCACGTCGTAATTCACATCAGCCAGGTCGGAGAGATCGCTGCATTCTGTTTTATACAGGATCGATTTGGTAAATTTAAACCTGTGTTTTTCAAGGAGCACCGGGATCTCTTCCTTATGTGCGGCAGAAAGCGGAACCAGGAAGTTTTCATCCTTGTGCTTGATCATGATCTCAACGAGATCTTCCATCTTTCCTTTTCCAAAAAAGATCTTCCTTTTCCGGTACACGATGTACTTTTGCAGATAATACGCTGTCGATTCGGATATACAGAAATACTTCATGGTATCGGGAATTGTTACCCGGGTTTCTTCTGCAATCCTGAAATAGTGATCGATGGAGGTTTTGCTTGTAAAAATCACAGCGGTGTGATTAGAGAGATCTACTTTGGATTGACGGAACTCTTTCGTACTGATTCCTTCAACATGGATAAATGGACGGAAATCTATTTTCAGATTGTGTTTCTCGGCCAGATCAAAGTAAGGGGATTTGTCATTCTCGGGCTGGGGTTGTGAGACCAAAATTTTCTTGATTCTGCTCATATTTCTTCTACCTTTAGTTCTGTATTACAACTACACTATGATCGTAAACCACTTGTACAACAATAACATTGGTACCAATTCAAGGGCACAAAGGTACAAAAACAAATAGAAATTTAAAACCCGGGTCTTTACGGCGAACAGGATGCCCCTGTATATCTTCATTACCAGCATTACAACAATTATCGCCAGGGCGGACCATACCGCGATATCATTGAGGATCCCGTTTGTATAGACGATAACAATACCCATCGGGAGCAACAGTATTCCTGTAAGCTTGTTATAAATAAATGCATGATAGAGGTATGCCCTGAATAATTTCAGGTTGAGAAAAACATGTCCGACGATGTTCACCACGACAATGCGCAGGAAAAATACCAGTATGAGTACTGCTGTGAAAAAACCGAACAGTTCAACTCCCTGGAGTCCATAGGGAAACAACAGAAAATGCTCCGCAATCAGCATCATGAAAAATCCCGTGGAAACGAAGTAGAATCCATACAGTACCGCATCGATCTGTCGCTGTAACTGGCTGTTGTCTTTATACATTCCCTCGGCGGTATTGTATCTTACTGCGGCGGTGAACGTGGGGTTCAGTAATTGTCCCAGGAAAGCCCGTGACACGGCAAATGCGATCAGCAGGAAAACAAGGAAATAGAAGTGCCATTCTTCGGAAGCGTTTTCTACCAGGAACCCGGGTTCGGCAGGGAACGGTTCCGGGGGGAGCATGCGTTCTCCAGAGAGAGGCGCCACCAGTGCCTTCGCACATGGTTCCGACCCGGTGGTATCAGCAATACCTGCGATGGTGTCGATCATGTTCTGAACGCTCATTCCCATAGATTTCAGGCAAAGATATGCAGAATAATCGTCCGTTCTACTTTTATGTCATTACTTAAAAAACGTTAATGTTGCTGAGGTCCGGGATGATCGGTGAAGGATTCCGTATATTTTAAGATATATTTGTAGCTGTCCGTCTTGTGTATAGAACAGAAATATGGAGCTCATGCGTTCTCTGAAGGAGGATGAATAGTGCAACAGGAGAGCAAGCGGAATTTATAACTAATTAGATCATAATACTTTAATCAAAATATACACCTGTGAGAAAGAAGATTATTATAACGGGGATCCTGGTACTGGTACTGGGCGCAGGATTCACCACCATCAACAACCGGGATCTTGAGATCGTCAAGAACCTGGACATATACTGCACGCTGTTCAGGGAACTCAACATGTTCTATGTGGACGAGACCTCTCCCGAGGAGCTGGTTACCACGAGCATCAATTCCATGCTGAATAAGCTCGATCCATACACAACCTATATCCCTGAAAAAGAGATGGATGATTTTAATTTCCAAACCACCGGGGAATATGGCGGAATCGGCAGTCTGATCCGAAGGGCCGACGACCAGATCATTATTGCAGATCCCTACGAGAACTTTCCTGCAGCAAAATCGGGACTGCGTGCCGGGGATGTCCTCCTGGAGGTTTCGGGTAAAAAGACCAGCGGAATGGATATTTCGGAGGTCAGTGAGTTGCTCAAGGGTGAACCGGGCACCATGCTGAACGTGAAGGCAAAACGACCCTATACAGAGGAAGTGCTCAATGTAGGCATGAAGCGCGAAAAAATCGTGATCACCAACGTTCCTTACCATGGCATGCTGTCGGATCATACAGGATACATCCGTCTCAGCAATTTCACCACCAATGCTTCCGCCGAGGTACGAAAAGCCTTTCTTGACCTGAAAAAGAACGCATCATTCAACCGGCTGGTGCTGGACCTGCGCAGCAATCCCGGCGGCCTGATGATTGAGGCTGTAAGAACCTGTAACCTTTTCATTGACAAGGGAGAGCTGATTGTCAGCACCAAAGGAAAGGTGAAAAAATGGGACAGTGAATACAAGACAACCGGGCAGGCGCTGGACACGGAAATACCAATCGTAGTGCTGGTGAACCGCGGATCCGCTTCTGCTTCCGAAATCGTTGCCGGAGCCATGCAGGACCTTGATCGTGGTGTGGTTATCGGTCAGCGCACCTTCGGGAAGGGGCTTGTTCAGACCACGCGTCCGCTCAAGTACAATGCACAACTCAAGGTGACCACTGCGAAATACTATATTCCTTCCGGCCGGTGCATCCAGGCCCTTGATTACACCCACAGGAACGAAGATGGAAGTGTGGGAGCGGTTCCGGATTCACTCATCAGTGAATACGAGACCAAAAATGGCCGCCTGGTTTACGACGGCGGCGGGATCCGTCCCGACATTGAAGTGGTTCCGGAGAACCTGAGTGAGATCACATTGCGGTTGTATACGGAAAACATGTTTTTCGATTATGCCACCAAATTCAGGAACACGACAGACAGCATTGAAAATCCCGCTGTATTCAATTTAACGGATACGGAATATGAAACATTCCGGAATTTTGTGACCGATAAGGATTTTGAATACGAAACGGCCAGTGAAAAAGCCTTTTCAACACTTGTGGAGACAGCAAAACGTGAAAAGTATTACCAGTTTTCTGAAGAAGAATTCGGGGCGTTGAAAGAAAAGCTTTCACACAACAATATGCAGGATATGGAAACATTCCGTACGGAAATCCAGCAGATCCTGGAGGAGGAAATCGTTGGCCGCTATTATTATCACGGTGGCAGGATACGGAAGCAGATCCGCAATGACATCCAGCTCGATAAAGCCCTGGAGGTGATCTCAAATACTGTGCAGGTTCAGAATATCCTGAAC
>Ga0180435_10001705_pt1 | contig 22659 bp, 22 predicted proteins | sample SS_ome_3_FD_132467 | JGI IMG/M metagenome (GOLD analysis project Ga0180435, IMG submission 132467) | Hypersaline lake sediment archaeal communities from the Salton Sea, California, USA - SS_3_S_1 metaG | ecosystem: Environmental > Aquatic > Non-marine Saline and Alkaline > Hypersaline >... | reverse complement strand
TACTTGGTATAGGCGCGCTTGTAGGGAATCTTTTTCTCATTCCCGTATCCATAGGCATGTCCGACCCCGGAATCGGGAATGCCGCATACAAAGTCAGCTTGCACATCGTCGCGTTTTGCCAGGGCGGCACCACAGCGGTACCTGCTTTCATCCACATTGATGCCTTCATAGTAGGAAGGGGGGTAGCCGTAGTACACCCAGAGAAAAGCACAAACCTGCATTTTTTCATTGGCAGGTTTCAGGGTCCTGTAGCCGTCGCTGGTTATTTCCACCACCTCACCGGGCCCCAGGAAATACTCAATCTCGTACCCGGTGTTGGGAAAGGCTGCCGTTTCTGATGCAGCGGCATAGGCCCCCTCCTTTTTCCCGATGATCACAGGCGTCCTGCCCAGTTTGTCACGCGCCGCAATAATCCTGTCCGGCGTCATAATAAGCAACGAACAGGAGCCTTTGACCCGCTCGTGTACGTTCTCAATTCCGGCTACGAAATCGTCTTTCTCACATACCAGGTTGGCCACCACTTCTGTGGGGTTGACATTGCCCTGGAAATTCTCGGTGAAGTGTTTCTTACGGTCCAGGAAATATTTTTCCAGTTCTTCGATGTTCACCAGGCGACTGACCGATACGATCGCAAATCTTCCCAGGTGGGAATTGAACAATATGGGCTGCGGATCGGTATCACTGATGATCCCCATCCCGATCCTGCCCCTGAATTTGTCGAGGTCCGGTTCAAACTTGGTCCTGAAATAATCGCTTTCAAGACTGTGAATGGACCGCCGGAACCCTTCCTTTTTATTGAAAAATACCATCCCGGCCCGCTTTGTGCCCAGGTGAGAGTGGTAGTCGGTGCCATAGAAGACATCGTAAACGCATCTTTTTTTGGAGACCACCCCGAAGAAACCGCTCATGTTGTAAGATAGATTTGAGTTTTGTCGCAGCGCCAAACTTACATAAAAATCATGTATTATAAGTGTATATATTACAATTCATATTATCTTTGAAAATGAATGGCAAAATACTCGGGCATGTACAGAAAAAACAAAAAATTTCATGTGGCGGTCGATTGCATCATCTTTGGATTTGACCGGCAGGAATTGAAATTGCTCTGTATCAAAAGGGATTTTGAACCTGAGAAGGGAATGTGGTCGCTCATGGGTGGATTTTTAGAGGAGTCAGAGGACATTGATCACGCTGCGGAGCGGGTATTGTACCAGCTGACCGGACTGAAGGATATCTACCTGGAACAACTGCAGGCCTATGGTAAACGTGACCGTGATCCGGCCGGCAGGGTGATCAGTATTGCCTATTATGCGCTGATTGATTCGGTGAGATTCGATAAGCAAATTTCCAGGACATACGATGCAAGGTGGTTCAGCCTGGACCATCTTCCCGACCTGGTCTTTGACCACCGGGAAATGGTGGACAAGGCCATCAGGCGCTTGCAGCGAAAATGCAGGACACAACCTGTAGGATTTGAACTGCTGCCCGAAAAATTTACACTGCCCCAACTGCAGCTGTTGTACGAGGAGATTTTCGGGAGGGCATTTGATAAGCGGAATTTCAGGAAGAAGATCCTCGCCATGGGCATCCTGAACAAGCTGGAGGAGAAGGACAAGGAAGGAAGCAGAAAGGGTGCGTACCTGCACCAGTTCGACAAGGATAAGTATGATGAGATGATGAACAATGGATTTAGTTTTGAAATATAACAGATATGGAACCAATGAATTTTGAAGTATGGTTCATCACCGGCAGTCAGCACCTGTACGGTGAGGAAACCCTGGAACAGGTGGCGCAAAACTCCGGAGAGATCGCAGATGGGCTGAACCAGTCGCCTGTAATTCCCGTTCGACTGGTGTACAAACCTGTCCTGACAACCCCTGAGGCCATCACTGCAACGATGCAGGAGGCCAACGCTGCTGAGAAATGTATTGGGATCGTGACCTGGATGCATACCTTTTCTCCTGCCAAAATGTGGATCAACGGGTTCAGGATCCTGGTAAAGCCCGTTCTTCACCTGCATACGCAGTTCAACAGGGACATTCCCTGGGAATCCATCGATATGGATTTCATGAACCTGAACCAAAGTGCGCACGGCGGAAGGGAATACGGGTTCCTGCTTTCCAGGCTTCGAAGGAACCGCAAGGTAGTTGTGGGACACTGGAAAGATAAAGGGGTACAGGAAAGCATTGGAAGCTGGACGCGCGCAGCACTCGCCTGGCACGACTGGCAGGGTATGCGTGTTGCGCGCTTTGGTGACAATATGCGCGAAGTGGCCGTTACCGAAGGTGACAAGGTGGAGGCCCAGATCCGGTTCGGATATTCCGTTTCAGGATATGGCGTGGGAGACCTTGTGGCCGATGTAAATGCAGTGAGTAATGACCGCGTGGATTCGCAACTGGCGCTTTATGCCCGGGAGTATGAACTGGCTGAAGACATCCTGGAAGGTGGCAACCGGCGGAGTAACCTCCGGGAGGCCGCCCGTATTGAGCTGGGAATGAAGGATTTCCTTGAAAATGGAGGTTTCAAGGCATTCACCACAACCTTTGAAGACCTGCACGGTCTGAAACAATTGCCCGGGCATGCAGTGCAGCGCCTTATGGCTGCCGGATACGGGTTCGGCGCTGAGGGAGACTGGAAAACCGCTGCGCTGGTCAGGGCCATGAAAGTAATGGGTACCGGCCTGGAAGGAGGCACTTCCTTCATGGAGGACTATACCTACCACCTTGATCCCGCGGGAATGAAAGTACTGGGAGCCCACATGCTCGAGATTTGTCCCACCATTGCCAGCGGGAAAGTCTCGATGGAGGTTCATGAACTGGGAATCGGCGGCAAGGAAGATCCGATTCGCCTGGTCTTCGACGTGAACAAGGGCGCGGGAATCAACGTGTCTGTTATGGACATGGGGAACCGTTTCCGGATGGTTGTGAACCCATGCAGGGTGGTGGAGGCCGATCAACCCCTGCCAAAACTTCCGGTTGCACGTGTACTCTGGGAACCCGAGCCCGACCTGCCTGCGGCTGCAGCTGCCTGGATCCACGCCGGGGGTGCACACCATACCGGGTTCAGCATGGCTGTCACCGCAGAGATGATGGAAGATTTTGCCGACATGGCAGATATGGAAATCCTCATGATCGACAAAGGAACCAACATCAGGGATTTCAAAAAGGAGATCCGCTGGAACGACCTGTATTACCATCTTTCAGAAGGATTGAAAAGATAAATAACTGCATATGCCTATAGAACAGTTAAAAAACGAAGTCTGCCAGGCCAATCTTGAGCTGGTAAATCACGGGTTGGTCCGGTTCACCTGGGGCAACGTCAGTGGGATCGACCGTGAGCAAGGACTTGTGGTCATCAAGCCTTCAGGCGTTTCATACGATGAGATGCAAGCGGAAGATATGGTGGCGATCAACTTGGATGGAGAAGTCGTTGAGGGCAAACTGAAGCCTTCCAGTGACACACCCACCCACCTTGAGCTCTACAGGAATTTCCCGAATATCGGAGGAATCGTCCATACCCATTCAGAGTGGGCCACCAGTTGGGCGCAGGCCGGTCGATCCCTGCCTGCCTTCGGAACCACCCATGCCGATTATTTCTTCGGGGAGATTCCCTGCACTCGGGACCTGACAGATGAGGAGGTCAGCCGTGATTATGAGCTGGAGACAGGCAAGGTGATCGTGGAAACATTTACCAACCTGGACCCCGATGCCCTTCCTGCTGTGCTGGTGAAGGGACATGGCCCTTTTTCATGGGGTACATCCCCTGGCAACGCAGTCCACAATGCGGCAGTGCTTGAATATGTGGCAAAAATGGCCTTCAGGAACCTGATGCTTGGAAATGACAAGCCCATAGCGCAGTTTCTGCTGGACAAACACTACCTGAGGAAACATGGAAAAGATGCGTATTACGGACAATAACCCGTTCGGTGGTCAGCACCGGCACGTATGAAGCAGGATGTCGGGAGCTGACCTGTTACTATGACAACCAGGCTGGCAGGGAAACCGGAAATATGTACAGCCCGGAACTGGAAACAGAATCACATGCATAATAAAAACATTGATTAAACATTTTGAAAAAGCAAAGTAGCATGAGTGAAAAGTATACCATCGGACTTGACTACGGATCTGATTCGGTCAGATCACTGATCGTGAACACCCAAACCGGCGAGGAGATGGGGACCGCCGTGTTCCATTACCCACGCTGGAAGGAGGGAAAGTATTGTGATCCCACGAAAAACAAGTTCAGGCAACACCCGCTGGATTACCTGGAGGGCCTGGAGAAGACCATTGTCGGAGCGCTCGAAGGTGTTTCAGATGAAGTCAGGAACAATATCGTGGCGATATCAGTGGATACTACCGGGTCTACCCCGGTGGCGGTAAACCGTGAAGGCGTACCACTATCACTTACAGCAGGTTTCGAAGAGAATCCCAATGCCATGTTTGTCCTCTGGAAGGATCATACGGCAGTTAAGGAAGCCGAAGAGATCAACCGGCTGTCCCGTTCCTGGGGCGGTGAGGATTACACGAAATACGAAGGAGGTATTTACTCCTCTGAATGGTTCTGGGCGAAGATCCTGCATGTGATGCGCGAAGATGAGACTGTAAGGAATGCTGCCCATTCCTGGGTGGAGCATTGCGACTGGATTCCGGCACTGCTGACCGGGGATACTGATCCAGGAACCATGAAAAGGAGCCGTTGTGCGGCCGGACACAAGGCCATGTGGCACGAGGATTTTGACGGCCTTCCTTCGGAGGAATTCCTGGTGCAACTGGATCCCCTTCTTGAAGGGATCAAGGACAGGCTCTTCAAGGACACCCATACCTGCGATGTGAAAGCAGGCCATCTCTCTGTGGAATGGGCTGAAAAACTCGGTCTGTCAACCGACGTTGCGATCGGCGCAGGCGCCTTTGATGCACACCTTGGCGCTGTGGGAGGCGAAGTGGAACCGTATTACCTGAGCAAGGTGATGGGGACCTCTACCTGCGACATGCTGATCGCTCCTCCTGATGAGATCGGGGAGCACCTGGTGGGAGGTATCTGTGGCCAGGTGGATGGTTCCATACTGCCGGGAATGGTTGGCCTGGAAGCCGGGCAATCGGCCTTCGGGGATATCTATGCATGGTTTTCCAAAATACTGATGTGGCCCATAGAGGAGATCATTTCGAAAATGGACTGGCTGGAGGATGCATCCATCGATCGCATCAGGCAGGAGACGGCAGAACGGATGATCGTGTCGCTGAGTGAAGCTGCTGCAAAGATACCGTTGGAGGAATCCACTATCGTGGCCCTTGACTGGATGAATGGACGCAGAACCCCGGATGCCAACCAGGCACTGAAAGGGGCCATCAGGGGACTGACCCTGGGATCGGATGCACCACGCATCTTCCGGGCACTGGTGGAGGCGACTGCTTTTGGCTCCAGAATGATCAATGACCGGTTTATCTCCGAAGGTGTGCGCATCGATGGGATCATTGCGCTTGGTGGTGTGGCAAAGAAATCGGAGTTCGTGATGCAGATCGTGGCTGATGTGCTCAATATGCCGATCAAGGTGGCTCGTTCGGAGCAGGCCTGTGCCCTGGGATCTGCCATGGCTGCTTCGGTGGTTGCCGGCGTGCACAAAGACATTCCTTCCGCGCAAAAAGCAATGGGCGGCGGTTTTGAAAAGGAATACCTCCCGGATCCCGGTCGAGCGGCGGTATACGCAACACTGTATGAAAAGTACAAGCGGTTTGGTGCGTTTATAGAGGAGACTACCAATTGAGGTTTCCGGCCGGAACGCGTTGATGTTAAAACCCAGGTGAGAATGACCTGGTGTGTTGCTATATCTCTATGTATTTTCCGGGATTGTCCCGGAGCAGCATCCGGTAGTCATTTACCTTCAGCCAGAACAGTACCCAGCATACCATTCCTCCAAGCAATGCAAGGATATTGATGTAGGGGATGATCACCGCGCTGATGAGAATGCAGTAGGCAATACCTATGTTGTATGCAGGTCTGCGTTCTTCGGCATAGACGTTTCGCTTTGTAAGCTCCAGGGCCAGGGAATCGGACAGGCGGGCGACGATAACATACTGCCAGACAATTCCGAACAGAGGAATGAGACTGAGCCAGACCTGTTCAGGAGGCATCTTGCGGTTTTCCGCGCTGATCTCCTTCAGGGTCCGCTGCAGCGTCAGCAGGTAAAACACCAGCGGGAAGATCGACAGAAAAATAAATACCAGCACAAAAAAGAATGCCGGTTTGCCTGTTATTGCCAGAATATCGGTCATGCGTAAAATGTTGAATAGGTTGATATCAGACTGTAAATATACGCAGGAAAGCTGATATTAAGTGTTTTTAGGGGCGATCTGCGCAATGGCGGTTTGCTTCATCAGGGAAGCACAGGGACGTTGGCAGGAGGCAGCCTGGTGGATCCGGGAATGCCCCCGGGCGAAGATCTTTCCATTGACTGGGTTTGCCTCCTGAAGAAAAAATGAATGCTTTCAATCGACGGTTTCATGTGATATTCTGAACAATCTTTACTATTTTCGGACTTTTCTTACAAACACGATTGTTGATGGCGAAAAAACGGACGTTTGTTACACGGCTACTGAACACGACAGAAAAAGTTGGAAATGCGCTGCCCCACCCGGCAACGCTTTTTCTTTTATTTGCACTTTCGGTGCTTGTTTTCTCACTGATTGCCCATTGGGCGAACTGGTCGGGGGTGCACCCCGGAACAGGAGAGGAGGTGCATGTAGTGAACCTCATGTCAAAAGAGGGATTTCACAGGATTTTACTCGAACTGGTCGATAATTATACCGGTTTTGCACCCCTCGGCATTGTGCTTGTGGCAATGCTGGGTATCGGAATCGCAGAGGGAAGCGGACTGATCGGCGCATTGATACGTCTGCTCGTACTTTCGGCGCCGAGGCGACTGCTTACCTTCGTGCTGGTTTTCGCAGGGATTGTTTCGAATTTTGCATCAGATATAGGATATGTTTTATTGATTCCCCTGGCTGGAATTATCTTCCAGGCGGTAGGCCGGAACCCGATCACCGGGATGGCAGCAGCATTTGCCGGGGTTTCGGGTGGTTTCTCTGCCAACCTGCTGATCGGATCAATTGATCCCCTGCTGGCAGGACTCAGCACGGAGGCCGCACAGATCGTGGATCCCGATTATTATGTGAACCCGACAGCGAATTATTATTTTATGATCGTTTCGACATTCATTGTTGCTTTTGTGGGAACCGTCGTTACGGAGCGGATCGTGGCTCCCAGGCTGGGCGATTATGACAGCAAAGGAGTTGAACACAATGATGAGTTCGGACCACTGACTCCCATTGAGAAGAAAGGGATCAAATGGAGCGGAGTTGCTACATTGGCTGTCATTGCTGTGATACTGCTCGGCGTGGTTCCTGAAAACGGCTTTCTCAGGGGCGAGGACGGTACGGTGATCAACTCTCCGCTGATCAGGGGTGTGGTTGCCTGGCTGGTGATCCTTTGCGCCGCAGCTGGTATTACATATGGTGTGGTAACGAAAAAGTACAAAAGCGATGCCGATGTGATGAACAGCATGGGGGAGGCATTGAAAACACTCACCACCTACATGGTGCTGGTCTTCTTTGCAGCTCAGTTCGTTGCATACTTTAAGTGGAGCAACCTCGGACTGATCATCGCAATTAAAGGAGCAGGGCTGTTGTCAGCAATGAACCTCGGACTGATCCCGCTGGTAATCATGTTTGTGATCTTTGCCGCCACCCTGAATATGTTCATGGGCAGTGCATCGGCAAAATGGGCACTTATTGCACCCATATTCATACCAATTTTCATGTTCCTGGGGTATTCCCCTGAACTGGCACAGGTGGTCTTCCGGATTGGCGACAGTGTAACAAACGTTATCTCTCCCATGATGAGCTTCTTCGCCCTGATCATTGCTTTTTTCCAGAAATACGACAAAGATTCGGGTATTGGTACGGTCATCGCAACTATGCTGCCCTATTCCATTGCATTCTTCCTGGTTTGGACATTGCTGATAGTGCTATGGGTATGGATCGGATTGCCGCTCGGACCAGATGCAGGATTATATTACCAGGGCGGATAAAGGAATCAGCTGTCAATACGGACACTCCTGCCGAAGGGTGAAATGGCAAATCCGGCCAGCTTGAAATGCTGGGCGGCCCAGGGCAACCCGATGATGGTCAGGCTGAGAAGCACGCCGAACAGGAAATGGATCACTGCAAGCCAGAATCCTGCAACAACCAGCCAGATAAGATTCAACAGCAGCGAAAGGCAACCTGGTAGCTCATTGTTGATCTCGAAGGTGCTCCCGAAGGGCCAAAGGCACAGGATACCGATCTTGATAAGCTGAAAACCGAAGGGGATTCCGATGATAGTGAGCATCATTACGAGGCCACCCCAGATGTAGCCAATGGCGGTGACAAACCCACCGAGAAGCAGCCAGATGATATTGCCGAGGATGTTCATCATTTTTGGAATTAAATATGTACTGTTGAAAAGTCCAAACCTGACGATGAAGGTTTTATGAATTAAATGTAATCATTTTTCCTTGTTCCTGTATATGCAGTTTTTGTCATTGCAGAGGTTGCAGGTGTAATTGTTGAACCTGACCTCCTTTCCGATACCTATGATCCCACTGACCGATTTCATTGGTTGCATAAGTGAGGAGGAGGTGAGTCTGATCCCAAGGAAATCCTTCGGCAGCAGGCTGAATAATTTTTGCTGCTCCGCAATATCCCAGTCACAATACCCCGGGCTGTAACGATTGGTGATCTTCAGGCCTTCTTTTTCCACCTGCTTTGCCAGGTTTTCCTGCACCCGGTCCATGGCCTCTTCCACCACTGCATTGGCAAGAACATCCACCACATACCCTTTGATCAAGTCTCCTTCCTGCATCAGGTTTTTGGTGGTTGCGGAGATCTCTTCGCCTGCGGTACATGCGAACCAGGCGGCCTTTTCCGACCTGCGCAGCTGATGGGTCACAATCTGCCTGGTCTCGAACCACTTGTCATGACTGAAGATCCGTTTGTTTTCACGATCAACGATGATGTCGTCAAAAATGATAAATCCCCCCCTGATTTCGCACAATTCGGGACCCATTTCCATTACCTGGACAATGGTTTCGGAGATAGGTTCGGGGCAGGTCCCGGGGGCGGTATATCCCATCAGCTGTTCCAGCAGCTCAGCCGTTATATTCAGATCGTCATATGAAAATGCGTATGTTACAGGTGCCTGGATCATGATTCTATATGAAGCAATAAAAGTATCAAATAATCCGGAAATAGTCATGCTACATTCCAGGAGGATGGAAACAATGGTGTGATTCCTTAACTATGGTCTGCCGGGGATGGAGAATTACAATGACGCAAAAAAAGACATCCGGACTGTTTGCACAGCCCGGATGTCCGGTTCATAGATTCAGGACGACCCGCTCGCTTTGGCTACCTCTGATCAGGTTTGGACAGTTCAGGGTCTGCCGTGTTGGTCACATCAGCTCCCTGGTCAGAAACCAGGCGAATCTGCGTCTTCGTCCCTTCGTTCAGGTTTAGTGTATCATTTAAATGGCGCTGCCGCCTTTTTCGCCGGTCCTGATGCGGATGCATTCTTCCAGGGGCAGGACGAAGATCTTGCCGTCACCAATCTCCCCCTCGGTACCTTCTTTGGTCCTCGCGGCATTGATGATGGTGTTGATGGTAACATCGACAAATTCATCATTTACGGCTATTTCGACCTTGATCTTGGGGATCAGGTTCGGGATGATCTTCTGACCACGGTAAAATTCTTCCTGCTGCTGCTGGCCATGGCCCGACACTTTCGAGACGGTGATCCTGGAGATCTCTGCTGCAATGAGAGCTTCACGTACTTCATCCAGCTGCGCTTCACGGATCACTGCGATAATCAATTTCATAGGTATTGTTTTTCTGTTGTTAAAAATGACTAAGACGATCCCGTTAATTTGGATTCATCAATCCATAACCGCGTTCACCATGGTAGGATTGGTCAAGACCTGCCATCTCGGCTTTATCAGTAGAACGGATTTTAAAGAGCTTGTCCACGATGAAAATGAGGATCAATGTAAGCACACCTGCGTAGGCTATGGCAATCCCCACAGCAGCAGCCTGAACACCCAGTTGCTGCCAAACCGTCCAGCTTCCGCCTGCAGCTTCTGCAGCATCTGCCATCCAGGATGGCCGGATGAAAAAGGTGAGTACAAGTGCACCTACGATACCTCCGACACCGTGAATACCAAAGGCATCGAGCGAATCATCGTATCCCAGTTTGTTCTTGTACATGATCGCAATGTAGCAGATAAAGCTGGCAATGGCACCAAGTACCAAAGCTCCTGCAGGTTGCACCACACCAGCTGCCGGAGTGATGGCCACCAGTCCGGCCAATATCCCGGATGCAAACCCAAGCGCAGTGGCTTTGCCACGGTGCAATCCTTCAATGATCATCCAGCTGAGCGCTCCTGAAGCAGCTGCAGCCTGTGTGGCAGTGAGCGCCTGCGCGGTTGACAGACCTGAAGAAATACTGCTTCCCGCGTTAAAACCAAACCAGCCTACCCAAAGCAATCCGGCGCCCAGCATTGTAATCACAAGGTTATTGGGACGAACGGCGGTGAACGGAAATCCCCTTCGGACACCAATGTAAATGGCTGCCACCAGTCCGCTGATTCCAGCTGAGATGTGTACAACTGTCCCACCTGCAAAATCAATCGCTCCCGCTGCTCCCATATTGAACAGGAAACCGTCTTCGGCCCAGACCCAGTGGCATAAGGGATTGTATACAAGGATGCCCCACAGCGCGATGAATACAACATAGGCCTTGAAGGACACCCTTTCAGCGAAGGCTCCCGCAATAAGCGCAGGGGTGATGATGGCAAATTTTCCCTGGAACATGGAGAACACATACTCCGGTACACCACCTTCCATGATCGACTCGTCGATGCCTTTCAGGAAGACGAAATCAGGGTTCCAGCCAAACCAACCTCCCAGGACGTTGGGACCAAAGGCCATGCTGTAACTTACCGCAACCCACAGGACACTCATGATCCCCATGGCGGCAAAACTATGCATGATGGTACCCAACACATTCTTTGACCGTACCAGTCCGCCGTAAAACATGGCCAGACCAGGGATCATTAATAGTACCAGCGCAGTGGAGGTCAGCATCCAGGCTGTCGCACCACTGTCAATTCCGTTTCCATCCGATGCATCGGCAATGGTAAAGACCGATAACAGGATGATCAGCATAAAAACTACTCTTCGGGCGTAGGACTTCATCTTTAATTAGGTATAGGTTAGTAAAATTTATATTCAGGGGGTAAAGTAAAATAAAAAAGGGGGTAAAACCCAAAAAAATATATAAAAAATTCATTTAGCCTATAAAAAAAATGGGTATAACAGATAAATAATACAGTATATAAATGTGAGGGGGGTATATTGTCGGGGGCGTGAAAGATAATAGTATGATATTTTTCGGAATCATGACCCTGGATGGAAATCCTTCCCAGGATGCATCCAGGGGATACCAGCAGCGCTAATCAGATGTTAGCCGGATCCATGGGGGGTATTTATCTTTTTTTGAAATGATCCAGGGAATACCATGAAAAGGGGGGCATATGGCAGTTGGATTGTCTTGGGACAGCAAAGAGTCAGTATTCCTGGCAGCTGTCTTTTTCACTGCGCAGGGTTATTCACAGACGGGGGCCAGATTGTACTGCAATGCGATTTGGCATTCCTGTTCCTCATTTGTTATACTCAGCATCCGGTGATTTCAGTATTCGCACCATTGGATAATTGTTCTTTTTATTGCTACCTGTATTCATTAAGTGCTTCGATCATAGCGACCATGTTTTCAACGGGCACATTTGCCTGGATGTTATGGACCGTATTGAAAACGAATCCACCCTCCCGGCCGAATGTATCACAGGCATGCCGTACCTGCTTCATTACCTCTTCGGGGCTTCCGAACGGAAGTACTTTCTGGGTATCCACTCCTCCTCCCCAGAACACCAGTTGTTTTCCGAATTCCTCTTTCAGGATTTCGGGGACCATGTCCCTGGCATTGATCTGCACCGGGTTGATGATATCGAATCCGGCATCAATGAAAGCGCGCATCAGGGGTTTCACCGCACCACATGAATGTTTAAACGTTTTCCAGTCCGTATTTGCATGGATCCAGCCATTGATTTTCTTATAGTAAGGAGCATAGAGGCTGTTGAACGTATCCGCATCACAGAATTGAGAATCCTGGGTTCCGAAATCTGTTCCGCAGATAAACACAGCCTGTACAGCATCTCCGACAACGGATATTATTTTTTTGAGGTTTTGAAGTGCAATATCGGATTGGGCCTCGAATACCTGGTGAATGTAATCCTGTCGCATGATTGTACTCATGTACCATTCAGACACATCACGTATGCCTTTGGGATGCTTCAGTTGCATGGCAGGTACGAGGGCAATGTCGCCAAATGCAGTTCCTCCAAAGGTGGCGATCACCCCTTTACCTGAGGCGGATTTCCTGCGGGCCTCTGCTGCAAAATGTGACAGGTCTTCTTCGCTGATCAGGTTGAATTCTTCCAGGTTGTCGGCAACGTTGAGATCTGATTCATCAAAGGGTTCCTGCCGGTTGAGGGCATCAAAAAAATAGGAATCCCGCGGCATTTTTGCCGTAGGAGGAACAGTGAGGTCCCCTTCGGGATGGATCAGCAGGTTGCCATTTTCATCCGCCGATGTATTGAATTCCCCCGCTACCAGTACTTCCTGTCCCCAGAATGTCCTTATCGGGCGCCAGTGTTCATTGCGGATTCCAAACATATTCGTTTTCCCCAAAATCCCGGTCACGTCGATTCCCATGACCGCCCCGAGGTCCTCTTCAATCTCTCCCAGCATCTGGTATGGTTCCCACACTTTGATGGGGTGATCCTCCAGTCCGTAATGCAGGCGGAGGTTCCTGATTGCCAGTACATGGATGCCGGTAACTCCCGTTCCTCCAAGATCGAGCGGAATCGGTCCGGCCTGGTGATCAAGCGCTTTCTGCAGCTTTTCCCTTGATGTCATTCATTTATATTTTGGTATGCCCTGGTCTTGCCTGCGAGGCTAATGGTCCGGGTTGAAGACGGTGGGCGCTGCCTTCTGTGATGGCCATTTATTCCATTCTGCATGACAGGTTTTTATACTGCAGGCTAAGTTAAGAAATAATATTGAGGTACAGGGGCAGGAAGAAAACTGAGAAGATGGCATGCAAAAAGAATTACGCAATTGATTCGAAAATTAATTGCGTAATTCGAGAGACCTAACTAAATGTAAAAGAGAAAACTACCAAACTACTACTTAACCAAAACTAGAGTTTCTTCTGAATGTTTTCAGTGACGATATGGCCGTCAAAAAGCTGGATAATCCTGTGTGCTTTTTCGGCATCGCTGGGTGAGTGTGTCACCATAATAATGGTGGTACCATCCTCGTTGAGCTCAGTAAGCAGGGCCATGACCTCGGCGCCGTTGGCAGAATCGAGGTTACCGGTGGGCTCATCGGCAAGAATCAGTTTAGGATTGGTGACCACGGCACGTGCGATGGCAACCCGTTGTTGTTGTCCCCCGGACAATTGTTGCGGGAAATGGTTTCTCCGGTGAATGATCTTCATGCGTTCCATCACATCTTCGACCTTCTTCTTGCGTTCAGATGCTGACATCTTCAGGTACAGCAGTGGAAGTTCAATATTTTCATACACTGAAAGCTCATCGATCAGGTTGAAACTCTGGAAGACAAAGCCGATGTTGCCTTTTCGAAGGTTGGTGCGCTGTTTTTCCTTCAGACCGGCTACTTCGGTTTCGCCGAAAAGATAGGAACCTCCCGAAGGATTGTCGAGCAGACCGAGAATGTTCAGCAGGGTTGATTTTCCGCAGCCAGAGGGTCCCATTACGGCGACGAATTCACCATCCTGTACTTCGATATTTACCTTGTTCAATGCAGTTGTTTCCACCTCATCTGTGCGGAATACTTTTACGAGATCTACGGTTTTAATCATTTTTATTAAATTATCCGGGTTATTTGGAGTTATCTTAATCAATCCATATGCCAAAATAAATAACTCCCACAATAACAAAGATATAGTTCTTTTTGGAAAAGAAAGCATTGTCCATTATTGCGACGATGGTGTTCGATACCGGACATTTCCGGCATTACACAGTTACAGTTCCCTTACGGTGAGTGACTGCGTAATATTCAGCGCTGTGGTCATTGTTTCCAGGTCGGTATAGATTTTTCCGTCTTTGCCAGCATGGTGGCCCCTGCCGATCAGTTCCATTTCGTATGCTGTAATACCGTCGTTGAGATCAACCAGTGTGCGATAGATGAGTGAGGGCTGACAGGAGGTTTTGTACACCGGGTCATCGGGAAACTTGTTATTGGTCCAGTATTCGTTCCAGTCCCAGGTCTGGTTAACTTCAAAAAGCACATAGAATTGCCCGTGACCGGGAGCATCGAGCCGGGTGTTCAGCACAAATGAAATCTGCGGTGTAGCCCCGGTATAGGCATCTGCCACAGCATTCTCTGGTGTGGGTACAAACAATCCGTCGGGTTCTTTTACGCCACGGCTGTGTGACCATACCGGTAGTGCGGCCGGACGCCGGATCTCGGCCGGGAGCCATTGTCCCGACGTGGCATCACCGTGCTGGAAAATCCCCTTGCCCAATGATTCTGCCACGTACAATGTCTGGATGTAGTTGCCATCTGTATCTTCTGTCCAAATGGCCATCAGCGGATGGTTATGGGCCTTTCCCCTGATGAATTCAACCTGCAGGGCGGGACCTTGCCCCATAACATTGGAAGAGAATTGTTCAGGCACCTCTGCTTCAGGTACCCGGGAGCTTTTGCATGCTGGTACAACCATCAGGATGGTAACCAAAACGTATAGAATCTGAATGTTTTTCATCTCTGTGTTTTTAAATATTTATAGCGCATATGCAGCTGGCCAAAACAGTTCACCTGGGGTTCCGGCAGCCGGAAATGTAATAAGAATTTGCGTGAGATTCAACCCTGTTGTAATGGCTTTGTTCATTGATTTATCAGAATTTTATGATAATACCAACCGAGGGGAGCAGTGTGCCCACGCTGGTGGTCTCTGAGATCATCTGGTACCGCTGTTCTGCCAATGGCGCCTGGGGATTGGCAATCAAGGGATCCTCACCATCAAATTCCTGTACCAGGAATTCGGACCCTGCGGTGGTGTAATTATACAAATTTTGAACATCAGCATACAGATTTAGCGTGAGTTTATCCAGGAACCATTCTTTATCCACCCTAACATCGAGCTGGTGGAAAGGGCTGAACCGTTCACTGTTGTACCTGGTGAGGTCCGGTATTTCACGACCTGTATAGTCCCAGTTAAAGACGTTGGCACTGGCTTCCAGGTCGATAGGGGTATAGGGAACGCCTCCAACGAAACGCCACTTGAAACCAATCTGCCAGTTGCCCTTAAAACTGCGGAAGCCTGTCAGGTTCAGCAGGTGCCTGTTGTCCCAGGTGGTTGGTATCCATTCGCGGTCCAGCAGGGCCTGCTTCCGGGCCTTCGACTCACTCCTGACGAGTGTATACGAAAGGATCAGGTTGAATCCTAAAAGATCCTTGTTCCGGTACAGCACTTCTGCCCCGTATGCCCTGCCTTCAGCTGTGGAAGTAACCGGTTCACTCCCATAGATACCGAAGTCGGCTCCTTTGCTGGCAAGCGAAATGGAGTCATTCAGCGAAAAGGGATAATTGTTGTAGTACTTATAGAATCCCTCAATGCTGAATTTTGATTTTTCGTCGGGCAGTAATTCGATTCCGGCAACGTAATGGTCGGCCTGGATATATTTCAGGTCGTTTTCCAAATTGCGAGCAACACCATTTTCGTCTTTGTACCCCAGGGTGGTATACGCCGGAAGCTGGTAATATCTTCCCGTGTTGAAATTCAGATAGAGCCCGGTGGTAATCAGCAACGAAGCAGAAAACCGGGGTGAAAGCTGGTTCAGCAGGTTGCGCATATGGTCGTTATAGTTGGTTGCATCCATCCGCAATCCGGCAGACAGTGCAAGCCGCTGTCCGAAAAACTCTTTGCTTGCCTGGGCAAACGTTCCCCATTTGTGCAGGAATAATTCCGAGAAATACTCAAATTCCACAGGGGCATCGTTGATGTAAGTGAGATTGTAGTTATCGGTGTTGAAGGTTGCGTATTCGTAATTTGCTCCCAGGTTCATCTTCAAACCGTTGTCGAACCTTGTTACGTTTTCATACCTGAATTTGGTCTCTGCTTCATTGGAAACATAATTGAGCAACGTGTCATTTTCCTCATTGTTATCCACAAATTTTCGGGCCACATTGTTCAGTCGGTTCCGGCTTACCACGTAGGTATCGTATCCCCGTTCCCTGAAATGTTTGAAGACCCCTCCGAAGGCATAGCTCCACTGGTCATTCTCCGGCAGGTATCCAAGGATGTATTTTTGTGCATTGGTCTCATTGGCATCAAGGTTCAGGGAGTTCACGTCGAATGCACCCAGCCGCACGATGGTCAGCTCATTTTTTTCGTTGAGCCTGGATCTTACCTTCAGCTGGTAGTCGGTGTACGTGGGCAAGAATGGCAGTTCCAGCACTGAAAAAAGGAACTGCAGGTATGAGCGTCTGACAGAAAGCAGGTAAGTGGTCTTTTCACCAATAGGTCCATCCGCTGTAAGCGCGAGGTCCGAAGCTCCTACGGAACCCTTGAAACGAAACTTCTCGCTGTTGCCATCTACCTGGTACATGTCGATTACAGAACTCAGCGCTTTACCACGGTTGGCGGGGAAAGCACCTGAATATAAATTCACCTCCCTCAGGAAGTCGGCATTGATGATCCCCACAGGTCCCCCGGATGCTCCCTGGGTGGCAAAGTGGTTGAGATTGGGAATTTCCACGCCGTCGAGATAAAAGGAATTTTCACTGGGACCGCCTCCGCGCACGATTACATCATTCCGCTGCGCGGGAGTGGAGGCCACCCCCGGATAGGACTGGATCACCTTGGAGATGTCACGGTTGCCCCCGGGTGCTTTTTCGATCTCTTCGATGTTGATGCGTTGCAGCGATACCGGGCTTTCCTTGTCTCTTCTGAATGGAGAAGCCCTCACAACAATCTCTTCCAGCTCATAATTCGCCTCCTCAAGCGGTACCTCAATGAAGACCTTACCTGAATTGGTCACCTGGACCGCTTCCGAAATATAGTTTTCAAACCCAACAGAGGATACTCGTAGCTCAACAAATCCCGGCTCAAGTCCTGTAAACAGGAAATTTCCGTCCAGGTCGCTGATGGAACCAATGCTGGTCCCGAAGATGGCAATGGTGGCAAATTCGACAGGTTCGTTGTTCTTTGCATTGTACACCCTGCCTTCAATGATGCCTTTCTGTCCATGCAGCATACTGGCTGTCAGGAGCATAAGCAGGGAAAAAAAGATTGTGGAGCGTCTCATCATATTTCTTTCAGTTATTCAGTGTTCCGGTTAATTATGAAAATAACATAACCTGACCTGTTTTTGTTCAGTAAATGTTGATAAAATAATCTTATAAATTAAACAAAATATGTCTAAAAACATTAAAAATGGGTTAAATCATCTATTTTAGACCAATAAAGAAACGGAAATTCATTTTTAAGTTTCCTTATTTGTTGTGCCGTTGCAGCAGTGAGTTTTCTGTATGCTTCTGTTTCGGTATGCAGGGGGCGGTGGCTGAGTGTCTTCAGCAGCGGATCCAGTTTGCTGGCCACCTGTTGTGCCCGCGCATCCAGGCAGTGTTCCCGGAAAAGCTCACTGATATAGTTCATTCCCAACTCATTGGGATGTACCAGGTCGTTGTCGTAATAGCGGTAGTCGCGCAGGTCGTCCATCATGATCTCGTAGGAGGGAAAATAGTCACAGGTGCCGGGAAATGCCTGCACCAACTGATCAATGGCCAGCAGGAGGGTGGATTTGCTGCGCTGGTTTTCAGCGAAACCGTCTTTCAGGTGCCTGACGGGGCTTAATGTGAAAAGGATCTGCATGTCGGGACGATGTACCAGTATTTTTTTTATAAGGTCTGCATAGGCATCGGTGATTTCCCCGATGGTAAGCCTGCGGCGGTCGAATTCCCTGGCGGGGATTTTGTGACAGTTGTTGACGGTCCTGCCATTTGATTTCAATGCGTAGATGTATGCGGTACCAAATGTGAGGACCAGCCGTTCGGATGCATTTAAGAGTGCTTTGGCTTTTAGGAAGGCGTCGTTGATTTTGTGCAGTGCCTTATGCTGATCCGGGTCGGAGAATTTCGTATAGTGATCGAAGGAGAACCATAATTCATTGTGCCTGTTGAGATCTTCAATTGTGTAGCTGTGCTTATGCATGAGCGCTTCGATGGCATTCCTGATGCTGAAGGGGTTGTAGATCACACCAAACGGATTGACGCTCACGTTGAAAAGATGCTTTTCGAGGAAAGACCCGATGTTTTCTGTAAAGCAGGATCCAAGCATGATCACCGGCTTTTCGCAACCGATCTTTACTTTGATTTCCGGTATGGTGATCTCGCTTCGGAACTTCATGGAGCTGCGGAGGTTAAAGTAATTTTTGCTTTTTCATCCATTGCACGACATAGTTGAAGACTTCTTCCCTGACGGGTTCGTGGTGCAGCTCATGACGGGCTCCTTCCCAGAGTTTCAGGGTGGTTGTGTTGCCGGCATTTGCAGCAAATTCACTGCTTGCCTTGTGTGAGGTGACCCTGTCCCCGGTGCCATGCATGATCAGGAAAGGGCACTTGATTTCCTGTGCATGATTCATCACATCATTTCCTGCCTCGAATACTGAAAAAAACAGGCCCAGGGAGATCCTGTCGTGTACCAGCGGGTCATCCCTGTATTTGTCTGCTTCTGCTTTGTCACTGGAGATGTCGTCTGCATCAAGACCATTGGAAAGGGTGAGGCCTGGTGCTATTTTTTTCAGTTGCCTGGCCACACTGACAAGGGCCTTTGAAGGCGGGTGCACAAGTCGGAGCCAGGGGGAGGTGGTGATCAGTCCTTCAACCGCAGCGTTCTTTTCGATCGCATAGCTGAGCGCGATCATGCCACCCAGGCTGTGTCCGTATAGGATCAGTGGAATGCCGGGAAACATTGTGCGTACATGTTCCGCCATGGTTGCCACATCCCCGGTCATCTGGCGGATGTGCCTTGTGGCTCCCCGCTTACCATCGGCACGGCCATGACCCCGTTGGTCGTAGGCCACAAATGCCACCTGTTTTTCATTGAATCTTTTGGCCCAGTGGTCCAGTCTTCCACCATGACTTCCCAGTCCGTGGATATAGAGTATCACTGCTTTGGGAGCCTGATCCGGGGTCCATTCCTGGAGAAACAGATTGGTGCCATCCGGAGTGGTAAAAAAAGACTGTTTTTCCTGTGTCATATCGCGCTGTTTTATTGCAGATCCCTTAAAAAATATATATTTGAATTATCGATTACCAAGTTAGTAAAATGCAAACGATAATTCAAAAAAGGACCACGGAACATGAAAGGCTGTACGACATCACCCGGCAGGTGGAGGCGGTTGTGGCCGAAAGCGGGATACAAACCGGCCTGGTAAATGTCTATGTGCAGGGTGCCACGGCCGGGATCATGATCCAGGAGAACTGGGACGATTCGGTTCAAAGGGATGTAATCAGTCTATTAAAAAAGCTGGTTCCAAACGGGGTTTGGGAACACGACCATCAAGATGGCAACGGGGATGCCCACCTGAAAGCCGGGATCGTGGGACCCCAGGAGACCATCCCGGTTATCAATGGTGAGATGGGGCTTTCCACCTGGCAGAATATTTTCCTGTGTGAATTTGACGGTCCCCGGGAACAGCGGAACATTGCAGTTACGGTTATTCCGGGCGGTTGATGTTTCCGGGTGGGGATCCTGGATTTACAGGTTGACCAGCTGGCTGACGTTTTCCACCCCGGCAATCTCTGCCAGTGAGCCGATCATATCGGCGTGCATGCGCCCCCTGATGTGCACCATCACATTGTCTTCACCTCCAACAAGGATGAGCATGTCTTTCAGTTTTCCCTGTTTTTCCCTGCCGAGGATCAGCACATCTTCACCATCCGAAGTAACCTGTACCAGCACTTCATAGCCGTTGCGTCCTGAATGGATATTGGCTTCCCGCACAAAGTTGACACCCGGAAACAGTTCGTTGTCTTCAATGGTAAGCACGCGCATTGACCTGATGGATCGCAGGAAGGCGGCTTCTTCGTGATCCAGGTCAGCGACAGAGGCGGCGAGTTTCATGGCAATGCCGGGCAGCCAGATGGAAACGACGCCCTCTTCGCCGCGGTATTTCTGGTAGAGCATCTCAGGGGCAAGGGTTTGGGCTGAAAGTGTGCTTCCCGTGAACAGGATGGCGATGGAAAGTGTGACGAGGTATCTCATGATAATTGGTATTGCTTTCTCATAAGACGATGGTGTGTTGCATATGTTACAGGCTATGCCCGGGTTTTTTTCAGAAAGACGATGTTGCGTGCCAGTCCCTCGTACCCGGTGCGCTTCACAGCAGAATGTCTGAACAGCGCATTGAAACCTGCCTTATCCAATGTCTCCCAGTCTGTTTTCTTCATTTCAAGGAGTCGTTGAGGCGGTTCAAATTCCTGCACAAGGTGTTGTTCCGCCTTGCGGTTCCAGGGACACACATCCTGGCATATATCGCATCCCACGGCGCGGTTTTGCAGTTGCCCCCTGAATTGTTCAGGAATATCGTCCCGGTTCTCAATGGTGAGGTAGGAGATGCACCGGTTGGAATCGATGGTGCGGTTGTCCAGGATCGCATCCGTGGGACAGGCATCGATGCAAATGGTACAGGCGCCGCAGAAATCACCTTCCGGTACCTGGTTGTATTCCAGTTCCAGGTCACAGATGATCTCGCCGATAAATACAAACGATCCCAGGTCGCGGTTGATCAGGTTGGAATGCTTGCCGATCCAGCCCAGTCCGGCCTGCCTTGCCCATGCACGGTCCAGCACAGGAGCAGAGTCGACGAATACACGACCGGTAACAGGTCCGAAGGTATTGTTCATAAATGAGAGCAACGACTTCATTTTGTCCTTCATTACAAAATGGTAGTCGGTGCCGAAGGCATATTTGGAAATCACCGGAGCTTCCGGGTCGTGCTGACGTTCTTCTGTGTAATAATTAAGCAGGAGCGAGACCACCGACCGGGCGCCCTCCACCAGCAGCCTGGGATCGGTGCGTTTTTCGAAGTGGTTTTCCATGTAGTGCATGTACCCGTGGTGGTTGTCTGCGAGCCAGTCCTGCAGACGATCTGCATCATCGGGCAGGTATGTCACCTCTGCAAAGCCACAAGCGGAGAACCCGAGGCGGAGTGCTTCGTTTTTTATGGCAAGGGACTTCTCCGCTATTGAAGGAGCAGTTTTCATTTTTCCATGTAAAAATAGGGAATTCTCAGCATGGTTGCCAATTGCAAGTGGTACCAGGACGGTTTTGCAGGGAAGATAATAGCCAGCTGATGTTGAAAATAGCTGCATTCATTCAGTGCCCGGTATCGTCGTGCTGCAACAGCCCCGGCACATCCCCGGCACATCCCCGGCACATCCCCGGCCTGGGTTGTTGTTACATCATCCCCAGTTCCAGCCGGGCTTCTTCGCTGAGCATGTCCTTGTCCCAGGGGGGATCGAAAGTCAGAATCACATTCACCTTTTCCAGTCCCTTGACATCCTTCACGTATGTCTCCACGTCATTCAGCACGATGTCGGCCATCGGGCAGTTGGGTGCGGTGAGTGTCATGGTAACGTCCACCTCTTTCTCACTCTTCACATCGATCTCATAGATCAGCCCCAGGTCGTACACGTTCACGGGTATCTCCGGGTCGTACACGTTCTTCAGTGCTTTTACGATCGCTGCTTCCAGTTCCGGGTATGTCTTATCTGTACTCATAATTTCTCCTCTGTTAGGTTATAACACATTCGGGCAGCAGTTGTTTGAAAAGATGGATCACTTGCTCTTCTCCCTCGCCTGGTAAGCCAGGGCGTAGGTTTTCATCTTTTTCACCATCGCCACAAGTCCGTTGGAGCGTGTCGGGGAGAGGTTTTGTTTCAGTCCGATCTCATCGATGAAATAGAGGTCATTGTTAATGATTTCTTCCGGGGGTTGCCCGTTGAGTGCTTTAACGAGGAGGGCTGCGATGCCCTTGACGATGATTGCATCGCTGTCGGCATGGTACCAGATTTTCCCGTCGTTGTAATCTGCATTCAGCCATACCTTCGACTGGCAACCATTGATCAGGTATTCATCTGTTTTGTATTCCGGATCGATTTCAGGCAGGTCATTGCCGAGTTCGATCAGGTAATCGTACCTGTCGAGCCAGTCATTGAATACTGAAAACTCTTCGATGATCTCGTCCTGGATCTGTTTGAGTGACATAAAGCAAGTTTTTATTTTCAGGAAATCCCTGTTGAAATCAGGATTTACCTGGTGAACATTTTCTTTACACGGTTGAGGGCATATACCAGCATGTCCACTTCTTCGGTGGTATTGTAGAATACCATGGAAGCGCGGATGGTCCCGGTGATGTTGTAATGGTCCATGACCGGCTGGGTGCAGTGGGTGCCTGTCCGCACCGCGATCCCCAGTTTGTCG
>Ga0180435_10001701_pt1 | contig 22664 bp, 18 predicted proteins | sample SS_ome_3_FD_132467 | JGI IMG/M metagenome (GOLD analysis project Ga0180435, IMG submission 132467) | Hypersaline lake sediment archaeal communities from the Salton Sea, California, USA - SS_3_S_1 metaG | ecosystem: Environmental > Aquatic > Non-marine Saline and Alkaline > Hypersaline >... | reverse complement strand
CGACCGGCTGCCCATCACCCATCCCTCACCGCGGATGAATGCCCTGAATTACGGCGGGAAACAGATGGTGGCCGTGCAGAATGTGGAACAGATCTCCGACCGCCCCCTGAAGGACAATCTGCTTGATCTGCTGTACCTCAAGAAAAAATACCCCGACCACGTCATCATTCCCAGCATCATGGGCTTTTTCGACGATGAGTGGGCCTACCTGGCGAAGGTGGCCGAAGATCACGGGGCCGATATGCTGGAACTCAATTTTTCTTGTCCCCACATGTGCATCGAGGGTTCCGGGCACAAAGTGGGACAGGCCTTTCACCTGCTGGAAAAATTCACGGCCACGGTAAAGCGGGTGGTTTCCATACCCATCATTGCCAAGATGACGCCCAATATCACCGATATGACCGAGCCGGCCATGTATGCCAAAAACGGCGGGGCCGATGCCATCTCCGCCATCAACACGGTGAGCGGAATTTCGGGCCTGGGCCTGGATGACCTGGTGCCCAAGCCCAATATTTTCGGGCGGGGTGCGGTGAGCGGGACCTCGGGGCCGGCCGTCAAACCCATCGGCCTGCACTTCATTGCCGATTTGGCCCAGCATCCGGAATTGAAGCTGCCCCTGTCGGGCATCGGCGGCATTGAAACCTGGATCGATGCCCTGGAATATATCCTGCTGGGCAGTTCCACCATTCAGGTCACCACCGGCATCATGCACTACGGCTATGGCATCGTGGCAGATATGATCGAGGGCCTGGCCGATTATATGGCTGCCAGGAAAATTGAACGGGTGGCCGATCTAGTGGGCAAAGCCCTGCCCAATCTGGGGACTACAGATCATTTCGACCTTCAGCGTCAGGGCATCACCCAGTACGACCTCTCCCGCTGCGTGGGCTGCGGGCAATGTTTTACCGTGTGCAACGATGCCGGGGGGCAGGCCCTCCATTGGGATGCGGACCAGCGCCGGCCGGCACTCATTGAAGATAAATGCCTGAGCTGTATGCTCTGTAGCTTTGTGTGCCCGGTGAGCGAATTGATAACGTTTAAGGAGATGCCGGCCCAATGGCAGCGCCAGGAAACCGCCGTCATGGATGCCGGTTTGGACAAGGAACTCAATTTTACGCCGTTTACCAAGGAGGGACCCGATGAGTGTACTTATTAAAGGCGGCCTGATTGTCACAAACAGCGGACGCTATGTGGCCGATGTTTATGTCGAGGGAGAAAAAATCAAAGCCATCGGCACCGATTTAGATTATCCGGCGGATGAGGTGGTGGATGCCGCGGGCCAATACGTACTGCCCGGCGCCATAGATCCCCACACCCACATCTCCATGCCTTTCATGGGCACCCATGCCCAGGACGACTATGAAACCGGAACCATCGCCGCGGCCTGCGGCGGGGTGACTAGCCTGGTGGACTTCGATCTGCAGCAAGCCGGGGAGAGCCTGCTGGAGGCCATTGAACGTAAACAGTCGTGGGCCGCAGGCAAGGCCTGTGTGGACTACTCCCTGCATCCAGCCATCATGGATCCCCGTCCCGAGGTGATCGATGAGGTTAAATTGGCCTGCCAGGAATATGGCACCCCCAGTTTCAAGATCTTCATGGTTTACGATTTCCGGGTGGATGACGCCACCATGGTCAAATTGCTGGAGGAGACCAAGAAATACGGCGGCCTGGTCCAGGTGCATGCTGAAAACGTCTATGTGATCCAGCACATGAACGAAGTCCTGGAAAAGGCGGGCAAACTGGCGCCCTACTACCACGCCATGAGCCGTCCCAACCTGGCCGAAGAGGAGGCCGTAATGCGCGCCGCCAAAATGGTGGAATTGACCGGTTCGCGCATCTATATCGTGCATCTCTCCTCCCAGGAAGCCTTGTTCCGGATCAAGGAAGCCCGGGACCGGGGCATCAACGTTTACGCGGAAACCTGTCCCCAATACCTGCTGCTGGATGACGAGCGCTACAACGAACCTGATTTCGGCGGGGCCAAATACGTGATGTCACCGCCTTTGCGAACCCCGGAGAGCAATGCCGCGCTGTGGGGCGGCATCAACAGCGGCGATGTGCAGGTGCTGGCCACGGATCACTGTCCTTTTGATTTCAAGGGGATCAAGGATATGTTCGGTAAGGATGACTATAAAAAAATCCCCAACGGAGCCCCGGGGATCGAGACCCTCCTGACCCTGATCCATACCGAAGGGGTGGTCAAGGGCCGCATTACCTTGGAGAAGATGGTGGATGTGCTGGCCACAGGCACGGCGCGCATGTTCGGCCTGACGGATAAAGGCGAGATCGCCGCCGGCAAGGATGCCGATATCGTCATTTTCAATCCGGAACAGAAATTCACCATCACCCAAAGTAAGCTGCACATGAACGTGGACTATACGCCTTTTGAGGGATTTGAACTCACCGGCATGCCCTCGGCAGTCTATTCCCGGGGTCTCAAGGTGACTCAGTGGAACGGTTCGCAAATGGAATTTGTGGGCCAGGTCGGCCGGGGCCGCTTTATCAAACGGGCGCCGTTCGAAGGCTTTTGATTACAATTTGCTGGCGGATGGCGGGTTCAGGACTGGAGTTTTGCAGAGAGCCAGCGCTCTGCCTTAACAATCCTATACATGAGTAAATTGTAATTAAATATTTGTATTTCAAGGTTTTTTATTCTCAATATTGGAGGATGAGCCGGGATGAAACAGAATGCCCGGCACGATGCGCGGCAGGGGTATTTTCTGGTGGCCCTTGCCGCGTTTTTGTTTGCCATCTCCGGGACAGCCGCCAAGTTTCTGTTTAATGCAGGCATCACGGCATTTCAGTTGATTCAGCTGCGCACCACTGTGGCGCTGTTGGGCCTGGTTTTCTGGCTGGGCCTGAAATCTCCGGGATTATTCAGGATATCTGTGCGCGACGTGCCTTACTTTGTCGGGCTGGGGGTGTTGGGCATCGGTGCGGCCCAGTTTTTTTATCTGTTGGCCATCAGTAAAATCAATGTGGCTGCCGCCATATTGCTCCACTATACCGGTCCGGTGTTCGTGGCCCTGTATGCAGGAGTTGTCCAGCGGCAAAAATTTGGGTTGGTCAGTGTGCTGGCCATGCTGGGAACGCTAGTGGGGTGTTTTCTGGTGGTGGGCGCCTATAATGTGCAGTTGTTAGCCCTGAACCGGGGAGGGATCCTGGCGGGTGTTGCGGCGGCCATGGCCTTTGCTGTGTATTCACTCATGGCGGCGCGCGGTATGCTGCGCTACTCGCCCTGGACGGTTTTGCTGTACGGCATGCTGTTCGCAGCGCTGTTTTGGAACATCCTGCATCCGCCCCTGGCGGCGTTTTTTAGAGGATATACCCTTGCCCAATGGGGCTGGATCATGTTCATCGGGATGCTGGGCACCATCCTGCCCTTTGGACTCTATTTTAAGGGAATCAAACAGATATCACCCACCCATGCCAGTATCACCGCCACCCTGGAGCCCATCGCCGCCGGGGTTATCGCCGCTCTTTTTTTAGGCGAATCCATGGCTCCCCTGCAAATCGCCGGAGGAGTGCTGGTATTGCTCGCCATATTCGTCCTGCAGACCACAACCCAGCAGAGTTAAATCCGCAAAGAGCCGGGATTCGGGAACCGGGAAACACCTGGCTGAATAACGGTATCCCCAAATATCATATCCATTGGCCCTCTAGGCTCATCGCCGGGCCGCCGAGGACAAAAAGCGCTTATGTTCCTATACATCACAACCCATGCTTCTCTTTGCGTACTTGGCGGCTTGAGCGGAGCGGGCGGTGAAACATCACAAAGACGTGAGGGCTACTTCGGTGCGGGAAGGGCCTTGAAGGAGTCTCTGCGGCGTGTCTCGATCCCCTGGGCGATGACCAATCGGCGGCCCGTTTCCAGGCCGTCGGCCAGGACCCGGGCATCGGTCTGCCGGGGCTGGCGATGGATGGCGCGGGTACGGGGATAGCGCCGGGCCATATAGGCGGCCAGATTGGGATCGGCGCAGGTGGTAAGGGCGTCGCCCGGAAAACCACCGGGGGTTTTAGCCCGGCGATCTTCGTCCAGTTTGCCCTGAAAGCCCTCAATGACACCTACGGCAAAATCGACGCGGCGGTGCTGGTTGAGCCTGCGCTTTTGCCGATAGCTGTGCCATTGGTCCTGGATATAGTGGCGAATGTAGTCGTGGACATAGGCCGCGGATTGTACATTGGTGCGGCTGCCGCTGATCTCAAGCACCCGGCCCATCTTGCCCTTGGCCACGACATAAGCCGGAATCCAGAGCCCCGCCACCCAGTAGTGGCTGGTGATCAGATGGGACAGGTGGTAGCTGTCCCGGGTGTGGCGCAGGGCCGGTTGGCCGAGAAAGACGCTCAAGTATCCGGCGGGCCGTTCCATCTCCATCTGGGCCACATTGTACTTGTCCGTGAGTTCGCGGGCCTTGAGCATGGCGGCCTGGGCCTCCTTGGGGTGGGGGCTGGCCGCCAGGGCCAGGAGTTTGCGGATACGCACCATGAGGCGGTCCCGGGAGTTCCGGGGAAGACTTTGCGTTACCCGTTCATCCAGGGGCGGATAGTTGTCCGAGGCCCGGGGATTGGCTTTGAGCAGCCGGCAGGCCTGGTGGAAACAGGGGCCGTGGGGTTGTTCAATCCCGCCGTCCAGCAATAGGGTGGCCAGTTGGTGAGCCATTTCATGGTGCAGCACTTCCCTTACGGCATCCCAGGGGTGGTGGTGCGTCAGGCGCCTGCTGATGACTATTTCCCTGTGTTCCGCAGACCATTGGCCCCAGGTCCGGGTCAAATCCGCCAGGCGCAAGAGAGGCGGCATAAGCCGTCTGCGCATCCTTTCCGGGAGGTCATCCCGGGCCGTGCGCCATTCACACAGCAGGCCATGGAGTATGCTGCGTTCCAATTTGGTGTCAACGGAACTGGGGTCGGTCATGGAAAAAGGATTGTGGGTATATTATTTTCGTTGACGTAAACGTTTACGTACATAAGCCCGGGAAAAAGGGGATACTATAGGTTATGGGCGAGGTTTAAAAGACTTTTGTGAACACTGAAATTGAGGGTGGGCTGGATGAGTTCATGATGGTCCACCCGGAAGGGGATATAAACCAGTTTAAAGGCCCGCGGGGTAATTTGCAGCTCCGGGAGCCTGGGCAGCCAATCGTGCTGGGGTTTGATGAAATCGCCCAGGGTGATCTTCAATGCATCCACTGCCTCTGTAACCGGCAGGTTGGCACTGTGGGTGGCGTTTTTAGCGGGCATCTCCGGGACAAGATCGCCTTGGGGCTGGCTGAGGGTCAGGGCGCTGGTTAAACGCAGGAAAGTGCGCGGTCGCACTTTGAAAGCCGGCACCCAGAAATGGAAGCCGATCTGTGCCCATTCTTCCCGGGGGGCCTTGGGCAGGTTGGCCACGCGCACCAGATCGGTATAGTTGGCCAGGTTCAGCCCCTGGACTTCCGGACGAATGCGCCAGAAGGGAAGATAGGCGGTTTCCGCAATTTCCTTTTGATCCAGGCGCAAGCAGGCATAGGGCAGTTTACGAAAGGTTTTGCCGGCCGGCAGCCACTGGGTCCGGCAGTTGTAACAGAGCAGCACGCGGGCGTCCGCCGCCCCTTTTAAATCCCAGCCGCATTGGGGGCACAGGGTAGGGAGAAATTTCAGACTGGGGTCGGGGATCTCGTTTTGCAGATCATCCGCATTGAAATTGCGGGGACCCACCGGCTGGTCCAGCACACCGTCGAACAATCCGTTATTGATGTAATAGGGTGCGTAGATCAGGCTTAAGCTCTCACCGATGAAGGATTGGTGAAAGATCTCGCTCTTCATCTGGTGAACCAGTTGGTTCTGGTAGCCCTCCATGGCGCTGTCAGCCTCCCGCTCCACACTGACAAAGCGTCCCCGGTGTTCCCGGGTTAAAAATTGCAGCTTGAGGGCCTGGCTGCGGACCCCCAGGGAGACCGGAAAGTGAGGCGATGGCGCGGCCTGGCAGCTCACATCTACGAAGCGTTCCTTAACACCCTGCGCGGTGCACGCAAAAAGCATCCCCTTGAAACGCCAATAAGGGAAATAGATCCATTCCCGGTTGGCGTCCGTGTTGTGGGGCAGGAGGTATTTGAAATGGTGGCGTTCCGCCAAATAGGACTTGACCCGGCAGAATCCGCACTGAAACAGGCGGTCTGTCTCTTTGAGTTCTGCCGGGGCGCCGCATTGAGGGCATTGATGTTCAATGGTGAAAATCAATGTTTTTCGCCGCAGTTGATGCAGAAACCGGCGTCGGGCAGGTTTTCCACATCGCAATTGGCACAGCGCCAGGGTTTGGGCGGTTCCTCCGCAGGATGGCCGCACCGGGAGCAGAACTTAGCCTTGGGTGTCAGGTTTTTGCCGCATTGCACACATTGGGCGAACACCAGTTGCTGGTGGCCGCATTTGGGGCAAAAGCGGGCCGAAGCCGGAATTTCCTGGGTACAATCCGGGCAGGTGGTCATGGCCTCTCCGGGGGGCGCCGACGCGGGTGCCGGGCCGCCCTGGGCCTGTTGGTGGGCACCGGTGAAGTACTGGGCAAACATGGCCGGCATCATCAGGCCCATGCCCATGCCCATGCCGTCCCCGCCGCCGCCTTCGGTTTCAGCCACCTTTTCCATGGCCATGGCCGATTTCATCTGCATCAATTTGTTCATGTCATCGAACACACCCATGCGGCTGCGGTCATCGATGGCCTGCCGGACTTCCTGGGGAGGCGTAATGGAGTTGAGGTAAAGATGGGTCAGTCCTAATCCAAAATGGCTGAGATCCTCCTTGAGGCGGGCCGTCAGGCCTTCGGCCAGTTCATCGTACTGTGCCGGCAGATTGAGTATGGAGTCGATGGATTCACCCATATAATCATTGAACCGCGATACGATGACCCGGTTGAGGTATTCCTCGATCTGTTCCGTGGTGTACATGCCCTGGGTGCCCACCAGGCGGTTGATGAACAGCACGGGCTGCACCACCTGGATATTGAAAACTCCAAAGGCCCGCAGACGGATCAAGCCGAGTTCCTGGTCCTTGAAGGCAACGGGGTCCCGGGTGCCCCATTTGAGGTTGTTAAAAACCTTTAAATTTACAAAATAAACTTCGGCCCGCAGGGGACTGGTCATGCCCCAGGGGATGGCCGCGATTTTAGTCAGGATGGGAATGTTGGCAGTTTTTAAGGTGTGCCGGCCGGCATTGAAGGCTTCAATGGCCTTGCCTTTGTAAAAAAAGACCGCGGCCTGGCTTTCCCGGACCGTAAGCTGGGCACCGTATTTGATTTCGCCGGAGCCTTCCTCCGGTACACGGTGCACCATTTCCTGGCCGGTTTCATCGAACCATTCAATGACCTCTAAAAAAACCAGATTATTGCTGCCCATATTTACCCCCGTAAAATTAAATTTAAAGAATGCTGGGGATCAATGCAAAAAACAGGCCACGCCGGCCATCCCAATTTGTGCCAGCGGTTGGCGCACAATTCAGGGGCTTTTGACCTTCCAGGAAGGCGATTAAGGAGGGAAAATAATACTATGGGCAGGGATACCGCCAAATATTGTCACTATGATTGACAATATTTGGCGGTCAGGCGGATTGCGTACCGGATTTGGTCCGGCAGGTGTTTCAGGCGGAAAGTTTTGAGTCGTAGTCCGCTACAATGCGGTTGATGTGTTCCTGGATAAACTCCACGACACGTCGGGCTTGTGCGTGACTGACCTGCTTTATGTCGGTGGTCAATGGTCCGGTTATGCTTTCTTCGATTTCGGCGATTTTTTCAATGAGAAAGGTGTCCACCTCACCATCGTCCAGCAGGGCTCCGCAGGCACCGGCGGCACCCAGGAACTGGTCGTTATAAAAAATTGGCACCACCAGTTTTAACAGGCCCGCATCACACTCCTCAATGACGGCGGTGCCTTTCTGGCGTGCCTGTTCGGCAACATTCATGTGAGCCACGGCACAGATGAAGCTCTGGCCTTTGTCCGTGGCCTTGATTTCAGGACACAGGCGATTGATCCAGGCTTTGAAGTCACTGATGCGAACGCCCTCGGGATTGAAAATATTAACGTCCAGGCCGGACATGTCGTGTATCTCTTGCTCCAGCTTTTTCCAGTCTTCAACGGGCATTAGATCGGTCAGGGTGGTCATGGGGCCTTCCTTGGTTTACATGGTTTGCAGGATCGGTATAAAAGTAGGGTGCATCCATCAGTTTGGAGTATAGGAGTAAAAATTCGTTGATGTCAATTCGTCCTTCAGGGGCAATCGGCGCAGATGCCGGGTCTCCGGAAATGGTTTGCTTTCCATTGAATTATATAATAATATCGATATTTGTCAGTTATTTATGGTGTTGCCGGGGGACAGGCGCCATGCATGATGGCTAAAAAGGGAGGGTCACTGGGCAAACCCTTGCAGCCCCGCGTAAAATTTCAAGCGCATGCGTATTCCATAAGAAAAGGTTACAGCCCATGACTGTAACCTTTTGATATCTGGCACGCCTGAAGGGATTCGAACCCCTGACCTACGGATTAGAAGTCCGTTGCTCTATCCAACTGAGCTACAGGCGCTAAATCGGGGTCATATCTACCAAAAGGCCGTTGGGATGTCCACAGAAAATGAGCATGGGTGCGCTGTATGGGGATCATCCCAAAGCGGAACAGTGTCCTGGCTGAGGATTAATGACCTACCGTAATCAAACCTGCTAAACAGAACGAAATTATATGGCTAAGACCATCCCCAAAAAAAAAAGAGCGGTAAAGAAGACCAAATCCCCCAAGACTAAGGCCCGGGCTAAAAAACCCAAGGCAGCCAAATCGGAAAAGGCCCTGGTCCGTTTTGATCCCCTGCAGCGGTATCTGGCGGAAATCAGCAACTACCGCTTGCTGACCCGCGAAGAAGAGCGCGAATTGGGTATCCGTGTCCAGGAGCACGGTGATTCCGATGCCGCCTACCGTCTGGTGACTTCAAATTTGCGGCTGGTGGTAAAAATTGCCTTGGAATTTCAAAGGGTTTGGATGCAAAACCTCTTGGATTTGATTCAAGAAGGCAATATCGGCCTGATGCAGGCTGTAAAAAAGTTTGATCCTTACAAAAATGTAAAATTTTCCTATTACGCCTCCTTTTGGATTAAGGCTTACATCCTTAAATTCATAATGGATAACTGGCGTTTGGTTAAGATCGGCACCACCCAGGGCCAGCGCAAACTGTTTTTCAAGCTGAAGAAAGAAAAGCAGAAATTGATCGAAGAAGGCTTCGATCCCAAACCGAAGCTGTTATCCCAGCGACTGGGGGTTACGGAGAAGGAAATCGTCGATATGGACCAGCGCCTGGACGGGTGGGATCTTTCCCTGGATGCCCCCATCAAGGGGGATTCCAACACCGAGCGCATGGATTTCATCCGCACAGACTCGGTATCCGCAGAGGAGCAGGTTGCCAAAAAAGAGATGGAGAGCCTGCTGCACCAGAAGATCAAGGAGTTTAAAAAGGACCTGACACCGCGGGAACTGGATATTTTTGACCAGCGGATCTTTTCCGATACCCCCGCTACCCTGCAGCAGATCGGTGATAATTATGGCATTTCCAGGGAGCGGGTGCGGCAAGTGGAGAAAAATATCATTAAAAAGATGCGTGAATTCTTTAAAGACGAAATTCCCGATTTTGCTGCCTATACCGATGACAGCTAAGGGCAGGGAAGCACCCAATAATAATGAAACCCATTAATTTCATCATACTGGGGATGATCATCCTGCTGGAAGGCTGTATTATTTTTAAGCCATCCATAAAGGAGGATTCACCCGTTACCGAAATCGGGGCCCGGGGTGACAGCCAGCCCGGAAACGGATATTACCTGTTTCTCGAAGCCCGCTTGCACAGGCACCGGGGAGAGCATGAGTCTGCTCTGGACCTGATGCAGCAGGCGATGGCAGCCGACCCCCACTCCATGCTACTCAAGCGTGAATTGGCGCTATGGCTGTGGCAGAGCGGGGATGCCCGGGGCGCCATGGAGATTCTGGAATCCGTGGTGGCCCAGCACAATGATGATAGTCAGGCCCTAATGATGCTCGGGCAGCTGCAGCAACGACAGAAGCAGCCCGCGGCTGCCAAGGCAAGTTTCGAACAGGCGTTGCGCCATGATCCGGATAACGAGGACCTCTATCATCTTCTGGGGGAAATTTATCTTGAACTGGAGCAGCTCGACGAGGCCCAAAAGGCGTATGAGACGTTGGTTTCAGAATTTCCCGAATCTTATGTGGGCTATTTTTATCTGGGTCAGATACACAGCGTGAGGAATAATTTTGAGCAGGCGGCGACCTTCTTCAGGCGCACCATAAGCCTTGCCCCGGAACTTGAGGAACCCCGCCTGGAACTGGCCGAAGTCTATGTGCGGCTTGGCAAATGGAAAGAGGCGCGTCAGCTCTATCAGGGACTTCTGGAAGGGAATCCGGACCATCTGCGGGCCCAACTCGGCTTGGGCGTGCTGCTGCAGAAAATGGATGATGCCCCGCCGTCACAGGTGCTGTTCAAGCGCCTGGCCCAGCGCTGTGATAGCCAGCCCGAGGTACTGAAACTCATATTCCAGCAGTTCTGGGACCGTGAACAATTTGAGGTCGGCTTGGACGTGTTTGCACAGATCGGTCCTTATTTAACCCTGACCTCCGATCATCACTACTGGCAAGGTCTGCTCCATGAAGCGCTTAAATCACCGGATCAGGCGATTGTCCGGTTCCGGGAGGTGAGCGATACTTCGGAGTATTTCAGCAAGGCAGTTGTTCATGGAGCTTATTTGCTTCAGGAGACCGGGCGCGCGGTTGAGGCTATTGCCGCTCTGCAGCAAGCCATTGTATCGAAGCCCGATAATCCTGAATTTTACCTCTATCTTGCTGGTATTTTCGAAGATCAAAAGGATTATCAATCCGCCCTGGATGCTGTCAATAAGGGCCTGGCCGTCGATGAGAAAAATGCGCGGCTTCTATTCCGGCTGGGAGTCGTCACCGACAAACTGGGGCGCAAGGCGGAAACCATTGCCGCCATGGAAGCCGTCATCGGACTGGAACCAGAAAACGCCACGGCTCTCAATTACCTGGGATACACCTACGCGGATCTGGGTGAAAATCTCGACAAGGCGGAAACTTACATTCGTGAAGCATTGAAATATAAGCCGGATGACGGCTATATCACGGATAGCCTGGGGTGGGTCTATTATCAGCGCGGCCAATATGCGGAGGCCCTGGAAATACTGCTCAAGGCGTCTGAATTGGCGCCCGATGATCCGATTATTCTCGAGCATGTCGGGGATGCCTACCTCAAGGTATCGGATCATGAGAAGGCACTGCTCTTTTACCGTCGTTCCCTGGAAAAAAATCCTGAAGAACGGGAAAACCTGAGGCAGAAAATTCAAGATGTTTTACAAAACAACAGCTGATGCAACCCCACCGGCAGTAATTCCCTGAATCCATATGGCGTCTCCCCTCGTTACGCTCCTCGGTAGAAACCATCAGGTCCCTGCGGCCCGTTGTGCCGCTTTGGGCTTGGCTCTGCTGGTTCTTGCCGGCTGTGCCGGGATGGGCGGCAGGACCGGAACGGTTCCCATCAATCCACGGGCCCAGGAGATGCTCTCACGGCTGGCCCACACCAATGCAAAGCTGGGATCATTCAAGGCCAGCGGACGGATTGCCATCCGGCAGAAGGGTGAACTTAAAATTAATCAAAGGTCATTGTGGGCCGGGCAGGGGTTAGATAAATTGCGGCTGACCATACTGGGTATTGATGGCCGGCCTTTCACCAGCATGGTTCGTGACGGCCAGTGGCTTTATCTGCTGCTGCATCCCGAAGGTCGATTAGAGAGACTCCAGCTAAACGCAGGGGGCCTGCACCGGCTGGCCCGCATGGAACTCTCCGCCGATGATCTTACCCAGCTCCTGTTGGGGCAAATACCACTTGCCGATCACAAACATGTTGCCATGAGTCCGGCGCCATCCCCAGATTCTGGTTGGGTCCTGGTGCTCAGGGGGCGTTGGCAAAAAGTTCTGCAGCGCATTTATTTCAAAAGAGAGCCCTTGCAGGTATATCGCATTGAGCGGTTGGATTCATTCGGGACACTGCGTTACCGGGCTGACCTGGCTGTTTCCAGGGATTTTGGCCCGTTCAGGATTCCCTGCCGGATTGATATCAGCGACGGCCAGCAAGACGGACTTACCATTGAGCTGCAGCGCTATTGGCCCAACAGCACCTTGCCTGCAGGGATTTTTACTCTTAAGCCCCCCGCAGCCGCAGACGGGCAGCAGGGTTGATATGGCGCCGTCACCCTCTGATCCTTTGCGCCCGGTAATTGCCCTGGGTTCCCGCCTGCGGCTGTGCCGGAATGTGGCCACCCTGGGGGTAAAGCCCAATTTCAACGATTATTCCGCCCGGGACCGGGAACGGATTCGGCAAGCTCCTAAAATCTATTATCCCTCGGCCTTCTACGCCGATCTGTTCGACGCCGTCGGCAAAGCCACCTTTCCCAGTTACCATACCTACAAGTGTGCCCAGGATAAGATTCGCCAAAGCGCCCTGTTCAATTTATTAGGCCTGCCCCATCCGAGAACCCGGGTTTTTTACGGGCGACGCTGGCTGAAAAAGGTTCCCGGCGAATTTAAATTTCCGTTTATTGCTAAAATTCCCCGCGGGTCGGCCCTGGGCAGGGGGGTTTTTCTGATCCGCGATCTTAAGGACCTGGCTGAATACCACCGCAATACGGATGTGGCCTACATCCAGGACTATCTGCCGGCCCGGCGGGATATCCGCGTGGTCATTATCGGCGGCACCGTTGCGCATGCCTATTGGCGGGTGGGTGCGCCCGGTGAATTTCGCAACAACGTGTCATTGGGTGGGAGCATTGAACTCAATGATGTTCCCGGGGCCGCCGTGGAGCTGGCGTGTAGCGCGGCGCAGCGCTGTGGCTGGGACGATGTGGGCCTGGATGTCCTGCCCTACAAGAATGAATATTATCTTTTAGAGGCCAATATGAATTACGGCCGGGAGGGGTTCCGGGCTGCGGGACTGAACTACCCTCGTATATTGGAGGATATGATTGACCAGGGAAAGATCTGACGAAAAGGATTTATCGCCCCTGAGGGGATTGCTGGACCACCAGGAGGGCCAAATTCTGGATGAGCGGGCCACTTTGAGCGCCCGGGGCCTGCGGCGACACGCCGAACCGCGGTTGGCCCGGGACTACCGCCAGGCTTTTGCCGTGGATGTGGATCGCATCCTCAACTCCCTGGCCTATACCCGCTATATTGATAAAACCCAGGTATTCTACCTGGTGGAGAATGACCACATCACCCATCGCGTACTGCATGTTCAACTGGTTTCCAAGGTTTCGCGAACCATCGGGCGCTTTCTGGGGCTTAACGAAGACCTCATTGAGGCCATTGCCCTGGGGCACGATATCGGCCATGTGCCTTTTGGCCATGACGGGGAACGGCATCTGGCGGAAATATGCCGGCAGGTGGGCATCGGAACTTTCGTGCACAATTTACAGAGCATTCAATTCCTGGATCAGGTGGAGCGCAAGGGCCGCGGATGGAATCTGTGTCTGCAAACCCTGGACGGTATTCTGTGCCATGACGGTGAGATCCACGAGCAGAGCCTGGAGCCTCACCCTGAAAAGGATTTCAAGGTCTTAACGGATGAGATGGCTGCCAAAATGGCCGACCCCCGACTGAACCTGGTACCCATGACCCATGAAGGGTGTGTGGTGCGCATGGCGGATACCATCAGTTATATCGGGCGTGATATTGAGGATGCCATCCGGCTGGGCCTGATTGTCCGGGAAGACCTGCCTCCCAATTGTACACGCGTGCTGGGGAACACTAACGGCACCATGGTGTACCGCCTGGTGACAGACGTTATCCAAAACAGTCGCGGGACGGCCGGTCTGGCCTTTTCACCCCGGGTGTCCGCCGCCCTGAAGGAACTCAAGGACTTTAACCTGCAACGCATCTACCTCAATCCACGCATCAAACAGGGGCTGCAGGATATGGGGTCGTTATTTGAGTATCTGTTCCGGCGTTACCTTAACGATATCCGCAGGGATAATCGCGACTCCCCGATTTTTGTCCATTTCCTGAGAGATATGGCACCGCGTTACCGGGAAGCCCATCAGCCCGCTGAAATTGTGCGGGACTTCATCGCCGGCATGACCGACCGCTATTTCATTCAGCAAATACCGGCCGGGATGAGGCCCAGGCCCATTGCGGCGCCCTGAAGACGGTCAGGTGATCCCCATGTTTCAATCCCGCACCTATCGCAACCATATTCGCCGGGCGGAATTCAGCGCCTATCAGGTTACGGTAAAAGAGACCGATCTCCATGTCCAAACCCCCGGGGAATACTCCCGGGAGGTCCGCGATAGCGTGTTAAAACATCGCGGGTTTTTAGAAGCCTATATCCAGGATAATCCTGATTTTATCCACACTCTTGAACCCTGGCCGGTTACCGGGCCCATGCCGGCCATGGTGGCAGCCATGGTCAAGGCCGCCCGTACCATGGGAGTAGGGCCCATGGCGGCTGTGGCCGGGGCTGTGGCCGCTGCCGTGGGCAGGGAATTGCTGCAGGCAACCTCCCAGGTGATCATCGAAAATGGCGGTGACGTTTTTCTGAAGACCGCTGCACCGGCAACCCTGGCTGTTTTCGCCGGTAAATCGCCCCTGAATCTGAGGGTCGGCCTGAAAATAGATGCCACCCGGCGGCCCAAGGCGGTGTGCACATCATCGGGAACCATCGGACATTCGTTGAGCCTGGGACAGGCGGATGCGGTGTGCGTGGTGGCCGATTCCGGCAGCCTGGCCGATGCTGCGGCCACCGCCCTTGGCAACCGCCTGCGCCGTCCCGCTGACATCGGTCCTGTTCTCGATGGGATTCGCGGTCTTCCCGGGATAGACGGCGCCCTGGCTGTCATGGGAGAGACGCTGGGGGTTTGCGGCCAGTTGGAAATTGTACCGGTTAAGGCTCCCGGCAAGAGCTGATCAATGAAATCGTATAGCTCTTTACGCGCAGACAACAGCGGTCCTATTTCTAAAAAAAGGTTGAGTTTTAACCCGGTTCCAGGTAAATAGTGTAGTCTCGATATCGGGAATAAAATCCATTATATCGGGGCATTTGCTCACACTTTATGACCATTGGCGCACCATCCCGCGATATAATTTAAAAGGGAGCATTGCATGAGAAAATTCAAGGTAATTCTTGCCCTAGTGATCATCGGTTTGATCGTCATGTTTGTTGCCCAGAATGAACTCTATTTCAAGGCAACCAATAGCTTCCGCGTCAAGATCCCCATGCTGGAAGAGTACAATTCGCCCATGGTCTATAACTGGCAGGTTTGCCTGGGCGCGTTTGTGGTGGGCGTTGTATTGATTTTCCTGGCCTCCCTTCCGGGACGCATGAAAACACGGAAAACCGTCAAGGAACTCAATGCCACCATCCAGACTCACCAGAACAAAATCTCAGCTTTGAAGAACGAAGCGCAAACCCCGGCTGCGGCGTCCGATTCACCCCCCTCAGCCGGGGCGCCATCCGCCGCTGAATCCCCGGCCGGGGAGCACAGCCAGGCGACTTGATGATCTCTTTCATATGAATTGTTTTTTTCCGCGGGACTTTGCCCCATGCAAAGTCCCGCATTTTATGTTTCACGCGCCAACACCACCGGGCTGCAGAACCGCCCCGCCACGAAAAGCCGTTTAACTCCATGCCTGCCGCCAAACCCACGCCCATGATCAAACAGTATCTGGAGATCAAGGCACAATTTCCGGATACCATCCTGTTCTACCGCATGGGAGATTTTTACGAAATGTTTTTCCAGGATGCCGAAATCGCCTCCAAGGCCCTGGAAATCACCCTGACTTCCCGCAACAAACAGGATAAGGTTCCGGTTCCCATGTGCGGCGTACCCTTTCGCGCGGTCAACGGCTACATTGCCCGTTTGATTGAACAGGGACATAAAGTGGCTATTTGCGATCAGGTTGAAGATCCGGCTAAAGCCAAGGGGCTGGTTAAACGGGAAGTGGTGCGGGTGGTGACGCCGGGCATGGTCATCGAGGATGAACTGCTCAGCGCCAAGACCCCCAATTTTGTCCTCGCTTTGGCCCGTAACGGTGAAAGGGCCGGTATTGCCTATGCCGATATATCCACCGGCAGGTTTCGGCTGGCGGAAACCGCCAGAATTGATGTGCTGATTGAGGAACTCACCCGTATTGCACCGCGTGAGATACTGCTGCCGGCGGACGCTCCGGAAGACGATTTGCTGGCGCCGCTTTGCCGGCATCTCCAGGAACAGGCCGTTACCTACCTGGAGGTGGAGCGGCTTGGATACAGCCCGGGGCGGGAAGGGCTGATGCAGCAGTTCGGCACCCTCTCCCTTAAGGGATTCGGCTGTGAAAGCGCCCGGGCCGGGGTGGGTGCGGCCGGAGCTGTGCTGGACTATATCCATGAAACCCAGAAGCAGGCCCTGACCCACCTGGATCATATTGAAACCTATGGACTGGATAATTTTCTGGTCCTGGATGCAGCCACCACCCGTAACCTGGAGATTCTGGGCAACCTGCAGAACGGCGGGCGCAAGGGAAGTTTGCTGGGGGTCATGGATCTTACGGTAACCGCCATGGGCGGACGCCTGTTAAAACAATGGTTCGCCTATCCCCTGCGTTCCCTGACCCCTATTCGCGCCCGTCATGACGCCCTGGGGCAGGTCCTGGCCCGGGAAGGCGTCCGGGAGGATATCCGGGAGTTGCTGAAATCCGTGGCTGATCTTGAGCGTTTGGGCGGCAAGCTGGCCCTGGGGCATGGCAATGCCCGGGACATGCTGGCACTGAAGCGGTCTCTGCGTGCTCTGCCTGCCATCTGGGCTCAGCTGGAAGGCTATTCCGGATCCCTTCTGCGCTGGCAGGGCCATGAGCCGCAGGGCGGCGATCCCGAAGGACTCCAGGAACTGGCGGATGTCATCGAGGCTGCCGTTCGGGAAGATGCTCCCCCCACCATCACTGAAGGGGGTATGATCAGGCCCGAATATGATGGCCAGCTGGCCGAGCTTATCACCATCAGCCGCGATGGCAAAAGCTGGTTGGTGCGCCTGGAGGCAAAGGAACGCCAACGAACCGGAATTAATGCATTAAAGGTCCGTTACAATAAGGTTTTCGGCTATTACATTGAAGTGCCCAAAGCCCGCTCAGGCGACGTGCCCGATCACTATGTGCGTAAACAGACCCTGGTCAATGCCGAACGCTATATCACCGATGAGTTGAAACAGTTTGAACTCAAGGTGATGAACGCCGAGGAACAACGGGCGGATATGGAACTGGCCATTTTCCAAAAAATCCGCCGGAAGGTGACCGACCGGCACAGGTCCCTAAGCCGGGTGGCGCAATTTCTGGCGCAACTCGACTGTATTATTGCTTTGGCGACGGTGGCTGCTGAAAATGATTACCGTCGGCCGCAAATGAATGCAGAAGGACGTTTGGTCATTGAAGACGGCCGCCATCCAGTGGTGGAAAAGGTACTCAGCGGGGAACGTTTTGTGCCCAACACCGTACGCATGGACGATGAGGCCAATCAGGTTTTGCTGATTACGGGGCCCAATATGGCCGGCAAGTCCACGGTTTTGCGGCAGGTGGCGCTGATAGTACTTCTGGCCCACCTGGGCAGCTATGTGCCGGCCCGGACGGCGGATGTCAGCCTGACGGACCGCATATTCACCCGCGTGGGTGCCCTGGACAACCTTTCGGCCGGCCAGAGTACCTTTATGATGGAAATGCAGGAGACGGCCAATATCCTTCACAATGCCACCCGGCGCAGCCTGGTCATCCTGGATGAAATCGGCCGGGGGACAAGTACCTTTGACGGGTTGAGCATTGCCTGGGCTGTGGCGGAATATCTGCACGATCAGCGCAAAAAAGGCGTCAAAACCCTCTTTGCGACCCACTATCATGAATTAACGGAGTTGGCGCGTCAGAAGGAGCGGATTAAAAATTTCAACATCGCGGTCAAGGAGTGGAACGAGGAGATCATCTTTTTGCGCAAGTTGGTTCCCGGAGGAACCAATCGCAGTTACGGTATTCAAGTGGCCCGCCTGGCCGGTGTGCCGCAAAGTGTCATCCGGCGGGCGCGGACTATTTTGACCCGCATTGAAAACGGTGAAAGTCTGGATCAGGGGCGGGGAGACGATCAGGCAACCAACGCGGCGACTCCCGGCTCCCATGTTCAGTTGGAATTGTTTCAGCGCCCGGAACAAAAAATCATGAGTAAACTCAAGGCATTGGATCTATCCCAAATGACACCGCTGGACGCCCTGAACTGGCTGAACGAGCAGCAGGATGAACTCAATGGCGCATAAATCGCAAGAGACGGGAAAGCACATTCCCGGGGCGTACCTGCGGATGCAAAAGCGCCGCTCCCGGTATCCCCGGAGTTGGAATCTGGTTATGCCCGGGGCGGTAGCGCGTTGGGTATGGGCCTGGCTTTGCCTGGGGATGTGTATGGTGTGGCTGGGAAGTGCTGCGGATGCGGCGTCGGGTCCCAGCATCCAAGAGCGCTATTTTCAGGCCGAAGCCTGTTACAAGGCCCTGGGCTCCAGGCCAAAAAATAATGCCCAGCGCAATCACTGGCTGCGTTGTATCGGCCGGTTTCAGGAAGTGCAGAAAGCCGATCCGGGAGGACCCTGGGCAGCAGCAGGCTTGTACATGAGCGGTAAACTTTGGGAAGAGCTGGCCCGGATATCCAAGGCCTCCGGAGATCGGAATGAGGCCCTGGATGCTTATTTGCGGGTCGTCAAGCGCTACCCTAAAAGCAGCTATCGTTCCCGGGCCCAGGCAGCGCTGCAGCGCATGTCTGCTGCTGCTGCGGTGACGGCCGGTTCCCCAAAGAAACCCCCTTCGTTGAAAAAGCCGTGGCGCTCACTCAAAGCTATCTCTCGAAAAAAAAAGAGACAAAAATCGCAGGATCGTGCCGCCGCCAAGAAATCCAATACCGTAAAGAAGCCGTCCGCGGTTAAATCTCAAAAAACAAGCAGTGCATCAGCCCAGGCTCCCACTGCCCCCGGGGGACGTTCGGTGACCATCACCGGGCTGCGCTACTGGTCGAATCCCAATTATTCACGGGTGGTTATTGATGCCGACGGTCCCGTTGAGTTTAACCATCGGCTGCTGAAAAAGGATCCGACCATCAACAAGCCCCAGCGGCTTTTTGTGGATCTGGCCCACTCCCGCTTGAAAAAGGGCTTCCAAAAAATGATTCCCATCCATGACAACCTGCTCATTGACGCCCGGGCCGGCCAATACAGCGCCGATCAGGTTCGGGTTGTTGTGGATATTAAAACCATTGAGGACCATAAGGTATTTGCCCTGAAGAATCCTTTCAGAATTGTCATCGATATCCGTGGTGCGGGTGGCGGCAGCCCAAAGGCAGCCGGCCCCACGGATACGGCCATGGCGATTCCTCCGCCGGCGGGCCGCAGTGATATCGGCGATCTGGCCAAACAGTTGGCGCTTGGTGTGGCGCGTATCGTGATTGATCCGGGGCACGGCGGCCGGGATTACGGTGCGCCCGGCTACATCAAGGGGGTTCATGAAAAAAAGGTGACTCTGGCAGTGGCGAAAAAGCTGGCCCGCAAAATTCGTAAAGAGATCGGCTGCGAGGCCATGCTTACCCGCACGGACGATCGTTTCCTGACCCTGGAGGAGCGCACGGCCAAAGCCAACACCCTGGGCGCGGATCTTTTTATTTCACTGCATACCAATGCCGCCCGCGATTCATCCGCCCATGGGCTGGAAACCTACTTTCTCAATTTTGCCACGGACAATGAAGCCGTGCTCGTGGCAGCCCGGGAGAATGCAACTTCAACTAATAATATCAGTGATTTGCAATCTATTTTGAGTGAGTTGATGCGCAATGCCAAAATTAATGAATCCCGCAAATTGGCCACCTATGTGCAGAAGACCACATATAATCATTTGCGCAAGACCTATTCCCGTACTAAGAATAAAGGCGTCAAGCAGGCCCCCTTTTATGTTCTGCTGGGGGCGCAAATGCCCTCCATCCTGGTGGAGACCGCGTTTATCAGCAACCCCCGGGAGTGCAAGCGTCTGATGAGCGACAAATACCAGGACAAGCTGTGTGAAGGGATCGTAAAGGGCATTGTGCGCTATATCAATGAAACAACCCCCATGGCGCGGGGAAATGTTGATAAGCAATCGAAAGTTTTACATACCAAGGGAGGATAAGGATGGCGGATTTTGAAACCATTTTATGCCAGGAAAGAGATGGTGTGGCGACCATTACCTTCAACCGTCCCCAGGCGCTCAACGCGCTCAACGACAAGTTGCTGGGTGAATTCCAGGAGGCCCTGAACCAGGTGGCAGGGAATAGTGATATCCGTGTGCTGATTTTGACGGGCAGTGGGGAGAAGGCTTTTGTAGCCGGCGCGGATATTACTGAAATTGCCCGGTTAAATGCCCTCCAGGCCAAGCTGTTTGCCCGTCGCGGACAGGAGATTATCAGTCAGCTGGAACAGATATCCATTCCCGTAGTTGCGGCGGTTAACGGCTTTGCCCTGGGCGGTGGGGCGGAAATGGCACTGGCTTGTGATTTCATCTACGCCTCTGAAAATGCCATGTTCGGGTTGCCTGAGATCAACCTGGGCATCATTCCCGGATTTGGCGGTACCCAGCGGCTTCCGCGCATTGCGGGCGCCCCCCGGGCCAAGGAGATGATCTACACAGGAAAAATGATTTCCGCGGCTGAAGCAGCCCAGATGGGGCTGGTCAATAAAGTATGCCCGGCCGGGGACTTGTTGCCCGAGGTTGAAAAGACCGCCGGGCTGATTGCCACCCGGGGACGGGTTTCATTGCGGGCCGCCAAGGAGGTTATCAATTTGGGTGCCAATATTGATATCCGCTCGGGTCTGGCAGCGGAGCGTGATGCTTTTGCGCTTTGCATTGACAGTCCTGATGCCCGAGAAGGCACCAGCGCGTTTCTGGAAAAACGAAAGGCACGCTTCGATGGCGGTCTTGAAGGGGATTGATCCAGCGCGCTAACATCTCTGGACCATGGATTGTTTAAAATCGGGAGGTAAGCATGACCACGGTAAAGCAGCTCTCCATTTTCCTTGAAAACAAGGCCGGCCGGTTGGCCGAAGTGACCGGCATTCTTGCCGAAGCCGGGATTAATATCCGTGCCCTGGCGCTGGCGGACACCTCAGAGTTTGGCGTAATGCGGCTGATCGTCGATGAGTATCAAAACGCCCGGGAGACGCTAAAAAACCAGGGGGTGGCCGTGGCTGTAACCGATGTTGTCGCCGTAAACGTTCCGGATCGGCCCGGCGGGTTGCACTTTATTCTGAAAACTTTGTATGATGGCGGCATTAATGTGGAGTACATGTATGCCTTTGTCCAGCACAGCGGCGCCCGGGCCGTGATGATATTCAGATTTGACAAGGTACCGGAAGCCCTGGAAGTGCTGCGCCATCACGATGTGGATATTATTGCACCGGAAAAATTATATACACTATAGCAGTTACCCGTTCACCGGCTTGGTTGCCTCCTTACGCCCAATTTCTGACAGTTCAAAATGAACCGGTGTGCCCACATTGACCTATAACCTGTTATCCCGTGAAATGGTGAAATGGCTGTCGCCCGTTATTGGGCGGGCGCACCCGGTAATCATGCGGTTATATATTGCTAGGCCCTGGAAGAACGCTTATATTGCGTCTTGATGGCTATGTTCGGTTGCGTCGTACTATGATCAGGATGACGTCTGCCGCAATTGTTTACCGGTATGTAGTTTAAGGCATCATACTTGCATGGAAATGAATCTGTCCAAGATGGCGGCTTTCACAGTGACTAAGATTTGACATGGCCAAAGAACAATCTCAATTTCAGCTTATCTGGGGGCTCATGCTTGCCGCCATGGGAATCGCCCTGCTGTATCGGATTCCCCAGGTAATGCCGCGTATTACCGAGATTGAGCAATTCGCCTATATCCGGCCATTTTTAAATTTCTGCTTTTATTTAATGGCATGCATATTGATCGCAGGCGGTTGCCGAAAAATTTACCTGCATATTAAACCCCGCATTAAACCGTAGTACACGGATGCCGGCAATCTAGCCCAAAGGGATTTATAATATGATCTCAAAATCCGACTTCGAAGAGACCATGACCGATTCAAAAGATGTCCAAAGTTTGAAATCCATGCCCGGAAACGGGGTTCAGAGTTTAAAATCCCAACCCGGCAGCGGTGTCCATGATCTAAAGACAGTTCCCGGCGACGGGAAAGCTCAATACCTGAAGAGCCACACCTCGGACAGTACGCCTGGATCAGCGGAGCAGGAGGATCAGCAGGTAATCCAACTGGAAACTGAAGTCGAGCATATTAAACAGCTGCAGGAACTGGGCAATAAGATCTACGCCGCCTCCAACCTCAATGAGATCCTTGCCCAGGTCAGGGGTGAGATTACCTCCCTTTTCGAGGTGGACCGGATGACGGTCTATATGGTTGACGGAGTCAAGCGGGAGTTGATTTCCCACCATAAATCAGGAAGCGAAATCAAGGAGATCCGCATCCCCATTTCAGCTTCCAGCATCGCCGGGCATGCGGCCCTGAAGCAGCGCATGCTCAACATTGCCAATGTGTACGATGAGGCCGAATTGAGAGCCAT
>Ga0180435_10001698_pt1 | contig 22672 bp, 19 predicted proteins | sample SS_ome_3_FD_132467 | JGI IMG/M metagenome (GOLD analysis project Ga0180435, IMG submission 132467) | Hypersaline lake sediment archaeal communities from the Salton Sea, California, USA - SS_3_S_1 metaG | ecosystem: Environmental > Aquatic > Non-marine Saline and Alkaline > Hypersaline >... | reverse complement strand
GTGTACTCCATTGAGGGAGAAGTGAAACACTGGTTGATGAAAGAATTCGGCGAATGCTGACAGGGGTGAAAAATGGTCTTTAAAAGTATTCTCATAATGGGCTCGTTCCTTTTTCTTCTGGTCATGCCTTTTGGGCTTAGTGCCAGATCTGAATATGAGACAGCCACGTTTGCCGGTGGATGTTTCTGGTGCATGGAGAAGCCGTTTGAGGAAGTTCCCGGCGTTGTAAGTGTTGTTTCGGGATATACAGGGGGCCAAAAGGAAAATCCCACCTATGAGGAGGTGTCCGGGGGAGTTACCGGCCACTTGGAGGCGGTGGAGATTACCTACATCCCATCCCGGGTGGAGTATAAGACCTTGCTTGACATCTTCTGGAGACAAGTTGATCCCACCGATCCCGGCGGGCAGTTCGTTGACAGGGGGGGGCAGTATGGGACCACCATCTTCTATCACGGCAGCGACCAAAAAAAGATGGCCGAGGAGTCGAGGCGTGAGCTGGAGGCGACCGGCAGGTTTGAGAAGCCCGTGGTAACGAAGATTGTCAAGGCGTCTCGGTTCTACCCTGCAGAAGAGTACCACCAGGACTACTACAAAAAAAACCCCATTCGATACAACTTCTACCGATATCGTTCAGGGCGTGACCAGTTTCTTGAAACGACATGGGGAGACGAGCCGGAAATGAAAAAAGGGGACGGGGAAACAGATGCCGGAAAATCGGAAAACGCCGTAGAACAGGCAACATACCATAAGCCGCCGGATGCGGAACTGAAAGAAAAGCTGACGCCCCTGCAGTACAAGGTCACACGACAGGATGGAACGGAACGCCCGTTTGATAATGCATACTGGGATAACACCCGGCAGGGAATCTATGTGGATATTGTTTCAGGCGAACCCCTGTTTTCCTCTTTGGATAAATATAAATCCGGTACCGGCTGGCCAAGCTTCACGAAACCGCTTGTTTCGCAGAATGTTATCGAAAAGGAGGACAAGAGCTTCTTCATGGTCCGTACGGAGGTAAGAAGTCGATATGGAGATTCCCACCTGGGCCATGTGTTTCCGGACGGCCCTCCCCCTGAAGGCTTGCGCTATTGTATCAATTCGGCATCACTGAGGTTCATTCCGGTTGAGGATCTGGACAAGGAGGGTTACGGTGAATTTATCAAGCTCTTTAACTAATATGTAAAGAAGTACATATTTACATAGAAACCAGTCGGTCAATGGCCGGATCGTTCCTTGAAAAGTATTTTTAACTTGTTAAAATTAAAGGTAATCCTATCTTTATTGGTTGTGGGCACGATAATTGCTGATTAAAAATGTAATTGACACATTATCTCGAGTACTTAACAAAAGGTGGAGATATGTTACTTGCATTGGTTGTTATATCCGGAATCTGCGGATTATCCTGCCTCTATCTGGCCATTGATTGCCTTTTCACCGCATCCAGGGAGAATCTGTTGCCGGATACGGAGCGTGTCGACATTGGCGACACCGTGCTATAGCCGTCAGCATAAATTAGTTGCCAAATAAGCGGTTCCCGATCCGATGCGCCGGGTCTCGGATTATATGAGTCGGAGTATATAAAGTGGATATATTATCATTTTATTTGGTGTACCTGGTTCCCGTCAGTGTGATCACGGGCTATCTCATGGGCGGCCTATACACCTTGTTGACCCCGGTATTGGTCTTTTTCGCGGTGCCGGTTCTGGACCTGATTATTGGAAAAAACACCGGGAATGTTTCGGAAAACCGATCAAAGGAAATCGAAAAGCGGCTGGGATACCGTCTGGCAACCTGGTTTTGTGCACCCATACACATTGGTTTGGTATTTTGGGGGGCCCATATTGTCACCAGCGGGACCCTTTCACTGGTCGAGACCATAGGGTTTTATTTGTCCATGGGCACATCTTCCGGCGTCCTGGGCATCAATGTTGCCCACGAGCTTGCCCACCGTGTGAACTCGAAACCGGAACCCTTTCTTTCCAAGCTCATGCTGTGGACAGTGCTGTACATGCATTGGGGGCTGGAACATGTGGTGGGGCACCATCGGATGGTGGCCACCCCTGAGGATCCTGCAACGGCAAGGCGTGGGGAATCATTTTATGCCTTTCTTCCCAGGACGGTGCTGGGCGGGTTGAATAGTGCCTGGGCGTTCGAGGTTGACCGCCTGAAAAAGAAAGGCAAACCCGCCTGGAGTTCGGGCAACCGGGTCGTGACCGCCCTTGTGGCCCAGTCATCTCTTTTGGTGGTTGTCGCACTGTTTTTCGGGGGACTTGGACTGATCTACTGGATTGCCCAGGCTTTCCTGGCCGTGTCTCTACTGGAGATAGTAAACTATATTGAGCACTACGGACTCAAGCGAAAAAAGACCGGGGACAACCGGTACGAGCCGGTAAAGCCCCGGCACTCGTGGAATTCAAGCAACTGGCTGACAAACCGGTTTCTTTTCAACCTTCAGCGCCATTCGGATCATCATTACAAACCCGGGCGCAGATACCCGGTGTTAAGGCATTATGATGACAGTCCTCAACTTCCAACGGGATACGCGGGCATGATACTTATTGCAGCCGTCCCACCGTTATGGCGATACGTCATGGATCCGAAGGTTGACGCATCAGCACGGATCTGAGGGATATCAACTATTCCAAACCGGCATCCGCCCCCGGACCGGGGCCTGCCCTTTATGAAAATGTCCTTGACAAGATCCATTTTCGCCATTATTAAAAAAATGCCGTTAAATTAATCGGGTTAATTTAACGGCAGGCTCACCAATCCATTCTTTTCCGGAAAGAGACCGATGCCGAGAAAGCAGCGTAAACCATCAGAGATCGCGGCAGTAAAAAAAAAGATACTGAAAAACGCGGTTGCGCTCATGAATACAAACGGGTTCGAGGGCTTTACCATGAAAGGCCTCGCCCGGATGATGGGATTAACGGCCCCCACCATTTACAGCTACTATAATAACAAGGATGAACTCTATCTGGACGTGTTGACGGAAGGCTTCCGGATGCTGTTCAACAAAATGAAGCGAGCCTGCGGTTCGCATAATGATTCCTTCGGCAAACTCCGCTCCCTGATTGAGGCATACATGGATTTCGGTCTCAAGAAATCGAATTTCTATAATCTCATGTTCACCTGGCATGTCCCGAAATATAATGATTATATCGGCACTCCGATGGAACATGCGGCCCGCAATGAGTTGATGACGGCACTTAAGGTGACGGATTTTTCTCTGGATATAATTAAAGAATGTGCCGGAGGAGAGCATCATATTACCGATGAAGATGCCCGCTTTTATCTCCTGTACGTCTGGAGTTTGCTTCATGGTTATATATCCGGAATTAACAATACACTGCTGGATTACATGCACGAGACACCACTGGCTATAAAAAATCGCACACTGGATCTTATGGAGAGGACATTTCGCAAGGAACTTGAACGCTATAAACCAAAACAGAAAAAGGCTGGATAATGTTCACGATTTTTTCTAAGTACGCGATGATCGATGAAAAGAAGGTGAAGATTAAAAAAGGGATGACCATTCTTGATGCGGCAAAACAGGCGGGGATAGACATTCCAACGCTGTGCCACATGGAGGGGCGGATGCCCACGGGGGTGTGCCGGGTGTGCCTGGTGGAAGTGGAAGGGGCCCGGGCACTGGTGGGTTCATGCCATACCCCGATTTCCGAAGGGATGGTGGTCCGGACAAACACCCCGAGAGTATTGTCGGTGAGACGAGGGGTCGTTGAACTCATGCTTGCGGCCCATACCGGCGATTGCGTCAATGACCCCAATGCGGATTCCTGCAGGCTGCACAATCTGGCATCAGACCATGAAGCGGGCGCGCCGCGTTTTGCCATTGAAGCCCCCCGTTTTTATCCCGTTGAGGAGGCAAACCCATACATACGAAGGGATCTGTCTAAATGTATCATGTGCCGGAAATGCATCACCGCCTGCCGGGAAATCGCCGGAAAACATGTAATAAGCATCGGCTACCGGGGCTTTGAAAGCAAAATTGTCGCCGGGTATGATGAGCCGCTTGAAACGGATGAATGCAAAGACTGCGGCGTTTGCATTGAGCATTGTCCCACGGCGGCCCTGAGTGAAGCAAAAGATGCCGAACCCGTTAAATCAGGGCGGAGCGGGCTTCAGCCGTTCCATGGGAAAGAAAAGCAGGGGCGATCAGACGCGCTGCCGCTTCTTAAAAAGGAGTTGAAGGAATGCGGCGCCCTTTCTCGGGAGGCCATGGAACGGGTGGCCCGGAAAACAACTCTCTCCCTGGGTGAAACCTTTGGGGTTGCCAGTTTTTATTCATTTCTCCCCCGGGAGGGAAACGGCACCAACCGGATACGGATCTGCCAGTGTGTGCCCTGTGCCCTGAAAGACGGCGAAACCATTGCCGAGACACTTAAAAATGAGCTCGGGATCGGCCCGGGAGAGATGACCCCGGACGGTAAATTTTCCATAGAAATGGTGAGCTGTATCGGCGCCTGCGATCAAGCTCCGGCAATGCTGATTAATGACAGGCTGTTCGCGGACCTGAAGCCGGACATGATATCGGACATCTTAAACGACTATTAAATCCAAGGGGGTGTCATGCCTGAACAACGCATTGTTCTAAAAAACTGCGGCATTATCGACCCGGCAGATATATCGTCATATATAAAAAACGGCGGCTTCGATTCGTTTTCGAAGGCTCGCTACAGGATGAAACCGGAAGAGATTATCGGTGACATTAAGGCGTCGGGCTTAAGCGGGAGGGGCGGCGCCGGATTTGGCTGCGGGGTCAAATGGGAGTTTGCCAGAAAGACAAAAGCCAATAAAAAATACCTCATATGTAACGCGGACGAAGGTGAAGTCGGGACCTTTAAGGACAGGTTTATCCTCATGAACGATCCGTTCGGGCTGATCGAGGGGATATTAATTGCGGGCCTGGCCATTGGTGCCGACCAGGCGTACATCTATTTAAGGGCCGAATATCACTATCTTCATGATCTGATTGCAAATGCCATAGACCAGTCCCGCCAAAAAGGATTTCTCAGCCATACGGATATCAAGATATTCGAAGGCGCCGGCGCGTATATTTGCGGAGAAGAATCGGCGTTGATGAATTCCATTGAGGGGCGCAGGGGAGAATCACGGTTTAAACCTCCCTTTCCTCCCCAAAAGGGTCTCTGGAGTCAACCCACCATCATTAATAACGTGGAAACCCTGATGAATGTCCCGCATATCATAAAAAACGGCGCGCCGTGGTTCAGCGCCATCGGAACAGCAAAAAGCAAGGGGACCAAAGTATTCAGCGTCAGCGGAGATGTGAGGCATCCCGGTGTCTATGAGCTTCCGATGGGGTCTGGTTTGAAGGAGCTGGTCGTGGATATGGCAGGCGCCGAAGATATTCAAGCCGTTCAGATTGGAGGGGCTGCCGGCAATATCCTTCCCCGGGATAATCTCGATGTCACACTGTCCAATGAAACATACCTGGGTGCCGGGGCGGTCGTTGTCCTGGACGGCACGCGGAGCATCATCGACGTGGTTCACAACAATATCAGGTTCCTGCACGAAGAATCCTGCGGGAAATGCACGCCATGCAGGGATGGCCTGCAGGCCATGATGGGCATTTACAACCGGTTGATAACCGGAGGGGGGCAGGAAAAAGATGTACGGGTTTTGGAGGATTTGTCCGAGGTGATGGCTTTAGGGTCGCTATGCGGCCTGGGGCAGGCCGCACCGGTCCCGGTCCTTGATTCCCTGAAGCACTTCAGACATGAGTATAACGACCTGGTGCAACAGTCGGCATATCTTCGTAACTACGCGGCAAAAGTATCGCCGTAAACCCCATAGGAGGGTCGGATGGAACGTTTATCGGACAAAGAAAAACAAACCATGCGCGACATGCAGGACAACCTGCGGAGAGACCCCTTTCCCTTAAAGACATACAAGCATATTGGAGAACGCGGTCCCCGGAGGCTGGACGGATACCACAAGGCGAGCGGACGGGCGGACTATACCATGGATGTGCAGTTGCCGGGCATGCTCTATATGCGGTTTCTCAACTCCCCGTTTCCCCATGCAAAGATAAAAACCATGGATACCCGTGAGGCGGAAACATTCCCGGGTGTGCGATATGTCCTCCGGTATGACAACCCGGAACTCCCGGAGCGCGCCAGCATGGGTAAACTTACAGGAATCTATGGAGACCCTCCGCCGCTTTCGGGAATTGCCCATTTCGAGGGGGAGCCGATGGGCGCAGCCGTTGTGGCGGTATCAGAAGAGATAGCCGAAGATGCGCTGGAACTCATCCGTGTCGAATGGGAGGAGCGCCCGTTTAATCTGGATGTTTTAACGGCCATGGAAAAGGGTGCGCCTCTGTCTTACCCCGAGATGTATCCGGATTCGAATTACTGGAATAATGGGCTGTTCGACGAAATGACCCAGGGGAATGTGAAAAAAGGCTTTAAACAGTCGGAGAAAATCATTGAATTCGAGTTTAACAGGAGAAGTCATACCTGGATAGGGCCTGAACGCCCTTGCGGCGTATTCAGGTGGAAGGGGGATGTCGCTGAGGTCTGGGTAAAGCAACAGCGCCCTCATCTGGTCAAAAAGAATCTGTCCACCTGGTATGGCGGTGTGCCCATGAATAAAATTCAGCTGCATTGCCTGTATCAGGGAGCCAGTTTCGGGGGGTGGGTTCAGGTGCCCTGGAATATGGGGCCGCTGTATTGTGCAGGGTTTGTTTCAAAGAAAACCGGACGGCCGGTGAAGTACACGTTTACCCGTCGTGAGGATTTTTACGGCGAGTCAATGGATGAAGGGGTTTACCGATTCAAGGTCGGATTCAATATGGACGGCACCATTCTTGCCGTGGAATGTTCATCCATTTGCGCGAACCAGATTTTTCCGGTGTTTAATGCCGTCAATCACATCAGGGAAAGCACAAGGGTTCCACACCTTTACGGGAAAATATTTTCCATATGGATCAATAAAGGGCCTGCAGTGCCGACTCGATGCGAGCAGCTTCCGGCAACATTGAGCCTGACGGCTGTGTTCAGCCGTGTCGCCGCTGAATGCGGGCTTGACCCGGTGGAAGTGGCCCTGAAGAACGACGGATTCGAAGGGCACGGGAAAGACCGGTTTGAAAAAGAGAAAAAGGGGCTCGGCTTCCCCGCTATTGACAGCCTGAAAGAGTGCGTAGAAAAGGGAAAGGCCGCCATAGACTGGGATGACAAATGGCATCGGCCGGGGACCAAAACGCTGCCCAACGGCCGCATGCACGGGATGGGGTTTACGTGGACCAATGAGTGGGATGACTCCTTGGGATCAGCGGAGATCGCCATTCGGATTGAACGAAACGACGGGACGGCATCCATCCTTTCCATGGGATGCGACAACGGGGTGGAAGCGGAAAACACATATTGCATGATTGCCGCTGATGAGTTGGGGCTGCGCCTTGAAGACGTCAGTTACAACCCCCAGCTGGACCCCGGCTTTTTCCGGATGTCCCCGGATTCATCCACGAACCTCTCCGTCAATGGCTGGGCAATCCGCCATGCATCGCGAATCCTCAAGCAGCGAATTCTTGAAGCGGCTGTCGCCCCGACAGCAAAGACTCAAAGGGGAAGCATGCGGCCCGCATTCCCCGACTGCAAGCCGGAGGATCTGGATATCGTAGACAGTGTAATCGTCAAAAAAGCAGATCCGTCGGAGGGAATTTCAGTGGCCGATTTTGTCCGGGAAGCCGGGCAGTCGGGTCCCGTTACATCCACGGAAAGCGGGGGGTTTCGATGGGCATTTACCGAACCGCTCTTTGCCTTCAGTTACCATGTTCAGATGGGAAGCTACAATCCTGAGAACCCGAGACCCCACTTGACCCGACAGGCCCACTTCCTCGAAGTGGAGGTGGACACCGATACCGGTGAAATTTTTGTTGTGAAAACCGTGAATGTGAACGACGTTGGAAAAGCAATCAACCCCATGAGCTGTGAAGGGCAGCAGTACGGAGGTACTATCATGGGGCTGAGCAGGGGAAAATTCGAGGAAATGATATATGACCCCGTAACCGGCGTTATGCTGAACGGAAATCTTCTGGATTATAAAATTGCGACCACGTTGGATGTGGAAGGCCCCATCGATACCATCCTTGTGGAGAGCGGGATGGGCTATGGTCCCTACGGTTCAGTGGGTATTGGCGAAGATGTGGGTACGGTCATGACGGGACTGCTCGGCCCTGCGGTTTTTAATGCGATCGGTGTATGGATAGATGATCATCCCATTACACCGGAAAAGGTTCTAAAGGCCCTTGGGAAGATATAATGATTCAACGCACTGATGCGAGGCATGGGTAACCATAGGAGAAATAGACATGGCAGATCATGAGATAAAACCCTCCATTTGTCCTTATTGCAAAAAGGAATTCGACTCCATTGATGCAATGAAGCAGCATGTATTTAAAGCGCACCGGGGGAGTGACCCCCCGTCTCCGGAAGGCGACATCCGGCTGAACATAAACGGAAACGACTATTATCTTTCCGTTGAACCCCGATGGACATTGTATGATGTTATTCATGACCGGCTGGGCCTGACCGGGAGCAAGCAATTCTGCGACCGCGGGGCGTGCGGATCCTGCACTGTCATTATGGACGGCAAGGCAGTCCTCTCCTGCATGATTCTGGCCATTGAATGCGACGGCAAGGCCATCGAAACAGTGGAAGGTATAGCGGAAAAAAACCATCCCCTAATAGAGTCCTATGTGAAGCATCACGCCATGCAGTGCGGATATTGCACACCCGGTTTTGTCACCACATCCAAGGCACTTCTGGACAGGAATATCCATCCAACGGAAAATGAAATAAAAGAGGAGCTGTCCGGCAATCTCTGCAGGTGCGGAACCTATCCTCAACACACCATTGCCGTTCTGGAAACAGCGGAGAAGCTGCGTACCGGAAAAGCAGATGGAGCCGAAAAAGCACAAGGAGACGGATGATATGAAAAACTTCATACATTACAATGCCTATTCCATAGAGGAAGCAGTCATGCTGCTGGCCCGCTATGGGAAAAACGCCTGCGTTATCTCCGGCGGGACGGACCTCCTTGGTAAAATGAAAGACAGGGTATTGCCCACCTATCCGGAAGCCCTCATTAATATAAAGACCATACCCGGCTTGAACGCCATCGAGGAAAAAACCGGCAAGCTGAGCATCGGCGCACTGGCGACCCTTACCCAGGTTGCCGAGCATGAGACGGTGCGCTCAAACTGCGCGGCCCTTGCACAGGCCGCTGGCCGGACAGCGTCGCCGCATTTAAGAAACATGGGAACCATTGCCGGAAATATCTGCCAGGATATCCGCTGCTGGTATTACCGGGCGCCGAAAAACAGGTTTTCCTGCCTTCGAAAAGGCGGCGGAAGGTGCTATGCCATCAAAGGGGATAACCGGTTCCATTCCATTTTCGGCGGCAGCGTGAAAGGGGGATGTGTTGCCGTCCACCCCAGTGATACGGCACCGGCTTTGATCGCCCTGGATGCGGACATCATTACGTCAAAAAGAACCATAAAAGCGGAAGAGTTTTTTAATGTGGGCGTCCTCCATACGACGACGGTACTGGAGGACAATGAAATCGTGACCGCAATTGAGGTGCCGACCCAAAATTCCGTCACCAAAAGTGCCTTTATCAAGTTTGCTTTGAGAAAATCCATTGATTTTCCCATTGTCAACTGCGCCGCAGCCATAACCCGCGACGGCGAAACGGTGACGGCGGCCAGGATTTGTCTGAATGCGGTGAGTGTTGTACCGAAACGGGTGAAACCGGCGGAAGACAGGCTGGTTGGGGAAACCATTAACGAAAAGCATGTGGGGGAAGCGGGGGCAGCCGCGGTGAGCGATGCGGAACCCCTGGAGAAAAATGCTTACATGGTGGAGCTCGCCAAGGCCATCGTCAAAAGAACAATTCTGGCATGTGGTGATACCGAAGGAGGCTGATGACATATGAAGTTTAAACTCCTGATGAGTATTTTGCCGCTCCTTATCAAGCTGAACGTGAAAACAAAAAAATACGTCCGTGATATGTTGAGCACCCAAAACTATAGATTTGTCATGGTCACAAAGGATGGCAAACAGGGAAAACGGTTTCTTTTCCAGAAAGGATTGTTTGCAACGGATACCGTTCTGACGGAATATGATGTGGCCTATGTCTGGCGGGACGGGAACACGGCATTTAAAGTGCTTACGGACAAGGACCCCACCGCCCTCTTCAAAGCGGAAGCCAACCGGGACCTTGAAATAAGGGGCGACAAAACCCTGAGTATTCCGTTAAATATTTTTCTTGCGTATGCAACGGGCAATTTCAAGAAAAAATAGCCGGCCGATCGGAGAGCGAATTGAGAATTTATGTCAAGTATCTGGGCTTTTCCAAATTGCCGGAAATCGAACGGGACCCGGTTGTGGATATCCCGGAGGGGAGCACGCTTTCCGACCTGTATCAGCGGCTCGGAATAAGCAAAGAAGGCCGGGGATCCATACAGGCCTTTATCAACGACGATGCGTCCTGGAAAGCAACCAAGCTGAGGGACAATGACCGGGTTACCATTGTGTCGATAGTCACCGGTGGTTAGGGGTTATGAAAGATATTTATTCTGAAGCCGCGGCAGCCCTAAAATCAGGGGAGGACGTGGTCCTTGCAAAAATAATCAGCGACAAAGGGTCCACGCCCCGTTCTTCAGGCGCCATGATGGTCATTAAAAGGAACGGGGTCACCGTCGGAACCATCGGCGGCGGCCTGGTGGATGCCCATGCCCAAAAGACGGCGGAGGCTGCGTTTCATCAGTCGCTGTCAATAGTCTCGGACGTGGATATGTCCGCCGAAGATGCGGCCGGGACGGACATGATATGTGGCGGACGGATCGAGTTCCTGTGCGACTATGTATATCCCGATCCTCAAACCAGGGACATGTTTGAACGTTCGGTTGCTTTAACAAGAGAATCCCGGAAGCATATACTGTGCACGGAATTTGAGCGGGATGGAGCGTGTATTAAGGCTGTCCGGCGGTTTATTATTCAGAACGGACGTGCCGCCCGGGAGGTGGCCTCAGTGCCGGATACCCCGGACAAACTCTGGGAAAGAGGCAAGACCGCGACCGGATCCCGAATGGTGGATGTTGACGGCAGGGCATACTGTATTGATGTTAGAGAAAGCGGTGACACGCTGTTTATTTTTGGCGCGGGTCATGTTGGAAAAGAAGTTGCAACACTCGCCATGAATGTAGGCTTCAGAGTGGTTGTGTGCGACGACCGGCAGTCATTTGCAAATGAAACCCGCTTCCCTGAACCTTGCGAGATACTTGTCGTCGACTCCTTTGATGATTGCCTGAAAGGGCTCTCAATTAATGAAAGCAGTTATATCATCATCGTGACACGCGGGCACATGCATGATAAAACCGTATTGGAACAGGCCCTAAACACCGGTGCGGGATACATCGGCATGATCGGAAGCAAAAGAAAGCGGGACATAATTTACAATTCTCTTTTGTCGCAAGGCGTCGGCAAAGACGATTTAAAACGAGTGGAAAGTCCCATCGGACTCCCCATAGATACCGATACTCCCGAGGAGATTGCCGTCAGTATCGTCGGGCAGCTGATCCACCTGAGATCCGAGAAAAGAAAATGGCGATAACACCCGTCACAGCGGTAATCTTAGCGGCCGGACGTTCCACGCGCATGGAACAATTCAAGCCGTTGTTACCCATTGGGAAGAAACCGGTTATAGAACGATGCCTGTCCATGTTCAAAAACGCCGGAATACGGGATATGCGTGTTGTTATCGGCCATCTTAAGGATCAAATGGAACCGGTCCTTAAAAAGGCCGGAGCAGGCATCATCGTCAACAGAAACGACAGCCCCGAGATGTTTTCCTCGGTATGCGCGGCCTTAAAAGACCTGGAGGCCGAAGTTCAATCGATTGCTCTTTTACCCGGAGATGTGCCCCTTGTTCGGCCGTGGACGGTGTATTATTTATTGAAAAAACACGCTGAGAATCCTCAGCATATACTGGTTCCCGGTTTCCAGGGAAAGCGCGGCCATCCTGTAATCATACCCGAAGCGTTTTTCGGCCTTATTCGATCATGGGACGGCCATGACGGTCTGAGGGGGGTTTTCAAGAGTCTTTCGGATCATATCATGGACATACCGGTGGGAGATGCGAACATACGCTTTGATATGGATTCCCCCGAGGACTACGAAGAAGCAAAAGAAAGGTGGCTGAAATTTTCTGTTCCGGGAAAAGATGAATGCCTGTCCATTCTGAGGGATGTGTTTAATGTTGACGAAACGATCATTTCTCATTGCGGTCTTGTCGCGGATATGGCCGGAAAGATATGTGACGCCCTCGTTCAAAACGGTTGCCGAATGGACGGAAATATCATCACCGCGGCCGGTTTTCTGCACGATATGGCAAAAGGAAGCAAAGATCATGAAAAAAAAGCGGCTGACCTTTTAAGGGAAATGGGTTTTCCCGGTGTTGCATCAATCGTGGCCGACCACACGGACCTTGACTGCTCCGACCGGTCTCCCATAAATCCATCCGAGGTGTTATATCTTGCGGATAAACTGGTTGATGGAACTAGGCGGGTGACCGTTGACGAACGGTTTCAGGGCGCAATGGATAAATTCGGTCATGATCCGGAAGTCAGAAAGAAAATTGAGCGCAGGATGAACCATGCACGCATCATAATGAAAAAAGTGAGACATTCCATAGGAGAGACCGCCGCTCAACATCTTTTTTCCTTTTAGGGCTCCGTAATGATTTATTTGAGCATCCTTTCAAAAAAGCCGAATACAATGGCGTCATACCCTTCGGGAACATAGCTCCATTTATCGCCGTAAACATGCAGTTGCTTTACAATTCCCGTGTTATTGCGAACTTGCCCCCCTTCCAACACCCAGGACAGGATGCCGCCTTTTAAATTGTATACATCCATACCCTGTTTTTGCATTTCCGCTGCGAATATTCCGCTTCTGTATCCTATGGTGCAGTAAGCAACAATGGTTTTATCGGAATATGACTCCTTTTGGCTTAAAAACTCGGATTTGGTGACGGCTCCGGGTATAATGGAGACGGCCATCTCCTTTTCATGTCTGACATCCACGAGCACCAGGTCTTCCGAGCCGGCGATGGCCAAGGCCTTTTTCGGACCCATTGTTTTGACCGAAGGAAACTCTTTGCTGTACTCGGCAAACATTTGGCTTACGATTCTTTTTTTGTCCGCAACAGTCAATTCGGCGGCATTAAGAATCGCCGGAACCGCCATAAGACTGATCACCACCAAAACAAACCGCCTGATATTTTCCGATCCTGTCAGCATGCCTTATCCTTGTTTCGTCCGTAGTAATAATTATACATGGATACCGTATCCGGAATCCCGAATATCCTCGTCCATAAATATAATGTGAATAAACGAATAATCAAGAAGGCGTTTTCAAAACCGGCGTCTTCCCATCTTCTTGAGGATATCAGGGGGCCTCCGAACAGATAGGTCGTCCTGCCGATTTTAGCGAGTCGGATGCTCAGTTCGATATCTTCCATTATGGGGATGTCAGGAAAAAGATCCCTTTCATGAACCTGCTGTCTGATAAAAAACTGTATCTGGTCACCGAAACTGATCCCTGAAAAAAACACCCTGACATCGTTCAGAAACTCGATGAGCTTGAGGCGGCAACTCGGGGGGGAAAAAACCCCGCCCACGGCTCCGCCCGCCAGTGCCGGATCATTGTTAAGACTGGAGAGAATAGTTGTGAATACGGGTGACGCAGCGAGAACATCAGCGTGGACAACTGCAACGACATCATTGGATGCCGCTGCAATGCCGGAACGGATTTGCCCTCCGCGGCCGCCGCCGTGTTCCGGAGGACGCTTGTTTTTCAATACAGTGGCCCCTGCCTTCTTTGCGATGTCAACGGTCTCGTCAGCTGACCCGCCGTCGACCACAATGACTTCTCCCACAGCACTATCTGACTGAACAGCGCGTATGCATGACTTGATTTTGCCTGCTTCATTTTTAGCCGGGACAACTACGGAAACAGATGCCAGGGGGCGGTGAGGAACCGGAACGGAAGCGCGGATAAAAAACAAATATATCTCCCGGCCCAAGAGAACATAGAACGGCAACCACTCCAGCACTTGCGCCCATAGGGGCATTTGCCAGACGCCGGTGTGATGGTAAATGCCGATGGTAATAAAATAAAGGGAGATGGTGAGGCACAGCACCATCCACGACCTGGACGGCTTCAGTGCAAGAAACGGAATAATCCAGGTCAGGTACCAGAAGTGGACCGTGGGCATGAAAAGAAAAATGGCGCCTATGGAAAAGAACATGCCGGGAACGGGGTTGCCCCTGAAACGACGGTTCAATTCAGGATGAAAACAGGCATATCCTCCTGCAAGAGCAAATGCCAGCAAAATTTTGCACATACCGGTGGCGATGGCCATGCTCCCCGACACCCCCCGGATAAGACCGTGGATGGAGCCGTTGAATGCATAAGTCTCTCCAAAGGTTATTATGCTGGTAAAAAAATGAGTTAAACCGGTTTTATAGAACATAAGATAGGGCAGGACGACGGCTATGACCGCCACAACAATATAGGGATAGTTTTTCCGGTTGATTAGAAAAGGGAGTGCCGCAACCGCAATATACTTTGTCTGGACGGCAAGACCGGCAAAGAGGAACATGAACCCCCACGACTTTTTGTCATAAGAAAGGAGGGCGGCGGCAAGACAACAGTTCTGGATAACGTCAAAGTGAGACCGGCCGGAGAAGGCATAAAGGATCACCGGATTGAATGCATATAAACATACCCATCTGACATCCAGCTGCCTGTTTGAAAGCAGACGAAGGATCAATGCAATTGTTCCAAGGTCAGCCAGCATCAATATGGTTTTGATGACATACGGACTGTAGGCTATTGATCCCAGCCATGAAAAAAACAACAATACCAGCGGCGGGTATGCCGCAGTTAAATGCGGATGATTGATAAACCTGTGAAAAGGATCATCCGCGGCAAGAGGCAGCAATTTGGGGTCACCGGGTGCGAATAAATAAGGACTGACGCCTTCTCTTATTAATTTCCCTTCCCATAAATACCGATTGACATCGTCGGACATCTCGTGGGGGACAAGGGCCAACCGGCAAAACAATGACAGTGCCAGGATGCAAAAATAAGCGGTGTTTTTAGGGGTGTTTTTGGGGAATAAAAGAAGCAGCAGGAGGCTCAGCATCCAGGTAAGCCAGAAGAGAACGATAAACTGCCCGCCCGGCAGGCCGGCGGCTCCCTGGTTGAATGGCCAAAAAGTGATGTTAAACGAGTCCTCCCCGACATGGCCCCACAAGCCGCCGGTCAGGCAAAGAAAAAGAAATAAAAAAGCGGTGATGGAAAAAATGATCCAGGACAGCCTGTCATGATGATGGAGCCGGTATGGACAGGGCGGGTTCATTCGGCCATGTCCAGTGCATGAACGAGGGTGAGAAGACCGGTCAGAAGAAAACCGGACGCATATATGGCAAGGAAGGGCCCCACCAGGAACTTCCCCGATGACAGATAGTAATAAAACGAGGATGTGCAGTAGATACCCATCACTATTTCGATGATGCCGACCCAGGGAAAGCCGGACCGGTACGCGACTATTTCCCTATCCCCCTTTTTGGGCGTCCGGATAAATTCGCTTTTGCGGTGCAGGAGAGCTTCAGCCACTGCCCGGGAATTTGAAACGGCGACCCCCACACCGAAGACCATTAGAAATGGAAGAAACAGGATTCTCTTTTTCCAGTCGGGATAAGCGGATTTCTGTCCCGCCAGATAAAGGATGTTCGGTGCAGACACCGACAGCAATAGTATGGGTGCAAGAAAACTGAACAGCAACTGCCCGTAGGAAAACCTCGCGGCAATAAGAACGGGTAGGGCAAGCACCGCCAGGATGAGCATCATGGGGTGGACCGCGTAATGGGTAAGATGAAAAAAGGCTTCCATTTTTTTAAACAGCCTGTTCTGTGAACGGAAAATTGAGGGCAGAAGCTTTATTGCGGTCTGTATGGACCCTTTGGCCCACCTGAACTGCTGGCTTTTAAACGCATTTATATCTTCGGGTATTTCCGCAGGGACAATGAGGTCCGGAAGAAACAGCGTTCCCCATCCATTGCTCTGCACACGGTAAGAGAGATCCATGTCTTCCGTCAGGGTGTCCCATTCCCAGCCGCCGCCGTCCGTAATGGCCTGTCTCCTCCAAATTCCGGCGGTTCCGTTAAAGTTCATAAACAGGCGTCCCCAGTTTCTTGCGGACTGCTCGATCATAAAGTGACCGTCAATCCCGATGGATTGGGCATGGGTTAATAACGATTTTTCATGATTCAGATGCCCCCAGCGGGCCTGAACAAACCCCAGGTGTTGGTCTGCCATGAAAAAAGGGACGGTCTTTAAAAGATAGTCTTCCGGGGGCACGAAATCCGCATCAAAGACGGCAATGAGGTCGCCTTTGGCGGCGGCAAGGCCGTTTGCCAGCGCGCCCGCTTTATAGCCGAGCCGGTTGGCTCTTCGAACAACCTGGATATCATGGCCCCGGGCCTTAAGTTCTTTCGCTTTTTGATCGATCAGCAATGACGTGTCATCGGTTGAGTCATCAAGGACCTGGATTTCATGAAAACCGGAAGGGTATTTCATTTGACATGCGGCATGCATGGCTCTTTCAACGACGTTGTACTCATTATAGACCGGTATCTGGGTTGTGACTGCCGGTGCCGCCTTTTTTACGAAGAGGGGTTGGCACTCATGTTCCACCTGCCGGATAAAGGCATTTGCTTTTTTTCTGCCTTTTTTATATAAAAACAGCATGATATAGCAGTTCAACCCGTAGATCATCAATGTCAGGGCGATGCTGAAATAAATAACGGTAACCATATTGGCACAGAACTCTAACATCAGCGATTTTTCTCCCGAAAAGCGGCGTCGGATGATGGAAGCTTAATTTACATACAGGATATGGTCAATATTTGTAAAGTACAATAGATGGAATAATAGAGGGCGCTATGACTTCCGCCGGTTCGATGCGGACAGAACAGGGGATGGCATGCTATTTGCTCAATTTTATACCTATATAACCTATAAAAACCATCATGTAGCCTAAAGATGGAAGAAAGGAGGCGCTATGAACAGCTGGAAATGTACCAACTGCGGGTATACCCTGGAACAGGAGGCTCCGCCAAGGGAATGCCCTTCGTGTAAAGCGACATGTGACTTTGTGGATAATTCATGCTATACACCGGACTGTCAACCTTCCGGGTCTGACCCGCGGGTAGGCAACAAAAAAGCATGAATAACGGGTACATGCGTCACTAATGCCGGCGGTGTCATATCCGGTGGCGTTGCAGCGGGTGTGTCATATGATTTATTACTTGAGACAATGTTGTATCTCAACATACCATATGATGTATTTATGAAAACTCAATTGCAGCATCATTCGTACGTATGAAAGAGGAGGGGATCTTACCGTGAGGATATTTATTTCCGGGGGTACGGGTTTTGTGGGAGTCCACTTGGCTGATCATTTTCTGACAGGCGGTCACCGCGTGACGGCGGTGGGGACATCTGAACGCCATCCATTTCAAGGAAGAGACTCTTTTGAATTTATTTCCGGCGATACGGTACGCCCGGGCCCGTGGCAGAATGCGATCCAGGATGCTGAAGCGGTAGTCAATCTTGCCGGAAGAACCATTTTCAATTACTGGACAAAAAAGTATAAAGCACAGATGTATGACAGCCGTGTGATTACCACCCGAAACATTGTGGATGCCCTGCCGGAAGACCGGCATATCGTTTTCCTCAGTACATCCGCGGCCGGGTATTATGGAAACAGGGGCGACGAGACGCTGGATGAAAATTCGTCGCCCGGAAACGATTTTCTTTCAACACTCTGCCAGGATTGGGAAAGGGAGGCGTTGCGTGCCGAGGAAAAAGGCGCAAGGGTTGCGCTCATGCGCTTCGGGGTTGTATTAGGGAAAAATGGAGGCGCCCTTGCCAAGATGCTTCCCGCATTCAGGTGGTTTGTGGGAGGCCCCCTAGGTGACGGAATGCAGTGGTTCCCCTGGATTCATATGACGGACTTGATTTCTGCCGTTGATTTTTTAATTGAACACCGAAGTGTCGATGGGCCCGTTAATGTTTGTGCTCCCATGCCTGTCCGGCAAAAAGATTTTGCAAAGGCGTTAGGCAAAGCGGCTCACCGGCCGGCACTCTTTCGGGTGCCCAAGTTTGTTCTTAACCTGATTATGGGTGAACTTGGCGCGTCACTTTTGGCGAGCCAGCGGTCTGTTCCGGAACGACTTGAAAATAAGGGCTACGCATTCCATTTTCGTGGTATCGAAGCAGCGCTGGAGGATCTGGTTAATTGAAAAAAGCAAAGACACCCGCCGGTCAAAAAAAACTTAAACTTCGGGAACTGTATAAGGTTTTTAATGAGTCGGACAACGTTCTTATAATGATCAATGCCGACCCGGACTCCATGGCCAGCGCGCTTGCCATGAAAAGGCTTTTATGGCGGCGGGTTGCCTCCGTAGCTGTATCCAACATCAACGTCGTGTCCCGCCCGGATAATATGGCCATGATCCGCCTTCTGGGGATTCGCATGCGTCATGTTGAGGGCATAAGAACCGCGGATTATAATCGTTTCGTCATATTGGACTCTCAGCCCAACCATAATGATTGTTTCATGAATACGCGGTTTGACGTGGTGATCGATCATCATCCCGACACCGGATATCCTGCCGGGTATTCCGATATTCGACCGGAATATGGTGCGACGGCCAGCATTATGACCGAATACCTCAGGGCCGCGGGTATAAAACCTTCCACTAAACTGGCAACCGCCCTGTTCCACGCCATTAAAATAGATACAAATAATTTCGAAAGAAAAACAATAACAGACGATATGCGGGCATTCCAGTTTCTGTTTCGCCGCACCAACCTGCACCTTGCGCGAAAGATTGAGCAGGCGGAGGTCAGGTTGTCTGATCTCAAGTATTATGCGAAAGCGCTTGCCCGGAAAACCATGCGAAAAGGTAAGCTGTTTGCACACTTGGGAACGGTGGAGAACCCCGATATCTGTGTTCACATAGCGGACTTCTTTATGAGGATTGAGGCGGTTCAGTGGAGTATCGTGTCAGGCGTATATGATAACACCCTCATTGTCATCTTCAGAAATGACGGCATACGGAAAAATGCAGATAAGGTGTCGTCGGAAAGCTTTGGCGATATGGGCAGTGCCGGGGGGCACAAAAGTGCAGCCCGTGCTGAAATACCGATGGCCGGTGTGAAAAATGAAGTCAAACCGTTTAATGCGGCCAATTTAAGCAGATGGATCAAGAAAAGGGTAAATTGAATCCACCGTTTATGTGCATCAATTGTTTCAGCGATTGCCCCGGGAGCCGAGCAGCTGCCGAACAACATAAGGCAAAATCCCGCCATGCCGGTAATAGTCAACTTCCGCGAGGGAGTCGATCCGTGTGGTAAGCGTGAAAATGATAGTCTCTCCACCCGTTTTCCTTGCCTTGACGGAGACCTCCTGATTTGGGGCCATGGGCTGATCGAATCCTTCGATATCAATTACGTCCTCTCCATTTAACCCCAGGGTAACGGCATTCTGCCCTTTGTTAAACTGCAGCGGCAGAACGCCCATGGCAACAAGGTTGCTTCGATGAATTCTCTCAAAACTTTCGGCGATGACCGCCTTGACACCTAAAAGAAGGGTGCCTTTTGCCGCCCAGTCCCGGGAACTTCCGGTTCCGTATTCTTTGCCTGCCACCACGACAAGGGGTGTGTTATTGTTGCGATACTTTTCGGCCGCCTGGAAAATGGGAAGGGTCTCTCCGGAAGGAAGATAAACCGTCCACCCGCCTTCTTTTCCGGGGACCATCAGATTTTTCAATCGTACATTACCGAAGGTGCCCCTCATCATGACATCGTGGTTGCCTCTGCGGGATCCGTATGAATTAAAGTGCTCCTCCTCCACCCCCCGTGAAAGAAGATACTCACCTGCGGGGCTGTCTTCGGGGATGGCACCGGCCGGTGAAATATGATCCGTGGTGATGGAGTCTCCCAGCAGTGCCAGTATGCGAGCGGATTTAATGTCTGATGCTCCCGGTATATCCATGGTCATACCCTCTAGAAACGGGGGCCTTTTTATGTACGTGGAATCGTCCTCCCATGCATACCGGGTGCCCTCCTTGACGTCCAGGTGTTGCCAATTATCATCGCCGTTGAATACATCTTGGTATTGTTTTTTGAACATGGACGGGGAAAGTACATTCATCATCCGGTTTATTTCTTCTCTCGGCGGCCAGATGTCTTTAAGAAAAACGGGCCCGCTTTCAGGGGAATATCCGAGGGGCTCTGTTTCCATGTCTATATCCACTCTGCCGGCCAGGGCATAGGCAATCACCAGCATGGGGGAAGCCAGGTAATTTGCACGGGTTAACGGATTGATCCGACCCTCGAAATTACGGTTGCCGCTTAAAACAGATGCCACGATGAGGTCTCTTTTTTTTACAATATCCGCGATGCCTGCATCCAGCGGCCCGCTGTTCCCAATACACGTGGTGCAGCCATAAGCAACCGTATGGAAGCCCAGCTTCTTTAAATAAGGCATGAGTCCCGACTCACTGAGATACTCGGTAACAACTGTTGATCCCGGGGCGAGGCTGGTTTTCACCCATGGCTTGACTTCCAGCCCGTATTCAGCGGCTTTTTTTGCCATCAGCCCGGCCCCCAATAGAACGGATGGGTTGGATGTGTTTGTGCAGCTTGTAATAGCGGCAATCACCACGGAACCATGGCTCAGTTCATACTTGTCAGGGGGCGCGTGAGCGGCCGTTGTCGTTTCATCAATAGATGCAGATGGCGTTTCCGGAACCATCACGGCCGGGTCATCCAAAAATGACTGTTTAACCCGGTTCAATGAAATTCGATCCTGGGGTCGTTTCGGCCCGGCCAGGGATGGTTCCACCCGGCTGATATCCAGGCGGATAATATCCGAAAACAACGGGTTTCCGTTTGAGTCCGGGCGGAACATCGTCTGCTCTTTCAGATAATGACGGATGAGACCTATGTGTTCTTCCGGACGACCGGTAAACCTAAGGTAATTCAGCGTCTCATCGTCGACGGGGAAAAAACTCATGGTGGCGCCGAATTCCGGGGTCATGTTAGCTATTGTGGCCCTGTCGGGCAGGGACAGCGCATCTAATCCGTTTCCGAAAAATTCAATAAACGTTCCTACCACACCCCTTTCTCGCATGATCTGGGTAATGGACAAGACCAGATCCGTAGCAGTGGCGTCATCGGGAAGGCGGCCGGTTAGCTCAAACCCAATCACCCGGGGCGTCAGCATATAGTAAGGCTGGCCAAGCATGACGGCTTCCGCTTCGATGCCGCCGACACCCCACCCCATTACACCCAGACCATTTATCATGGTCGTGTGGGAATCCAGGCCCACCAGGGTGTCGGGGTAGACGATCCGCTGCCCATCCTCTTCCATATCAACAACGACGGAGGCCAGGTATTCCAGATTTACCTGGTGACAAATCCCGGTGGCGGGCGGCACCACCTTGAAATTTGTGAACTGGTTTTGCCCCCACTTGAGAAATGAGTAGCGCTCTGTGTTCCGCTGGAACTCTTTCTCGGTATTGATACCAAAGGATTTTTCCGACCCGAAACTGTCAACCTGAACAGAATGATCAATAACCAGGTGGGTGGGGATATTGGGATTGATCAACTCCGGATTGCCGCCTAAACCGGAGACCGCGTCACGCATGGCCGTAAGATCCGCAACTGCGGGAACCCCTGTAAAATCCTGCATCAGGACCCGTGCCGGCATGAATGGTATTTCTTTCTTTATTCCCGAATCCGGCGACCACCTGCCCAGCGACTTGATATGGTCGTCGGTGACGAGCTTTCCATCTTCGCTGCGCAGCATGTTTTCCAGGAGGATTTTAATGCTGACAGGGAGCTTTTGAAGGTCAACCTGAAGATGCCCAGCCAGTTTATTGAGGCTGTAATAGGTGTAGGTCCGGTTTCCAAGAGAGAATTCGGCTTTTGTCTGAAAGGTGTCAATGCGTTCCATAACCATCCTTTCTGTTGAGGTTTATCTTGTCTCGCCGTAAAGAATGTCCAGAAGCTGGTTTTCGGGCATGATGTTTTCAGCCAGGGCAACATCCTCTATGGAGCGATTTTCATCATATGCTTTGTGCGCAAGCTCTGCCGCCCGGTCATACCCTATGTGAGGAACAAGGTTGGTCACTATGGCCAGGCTTTCTTTAATATTCTGGCGACATTTTTTTTCATTTGCGGTAATGCCGGACACACATTTTTCAGCCATTAATGTGGCCGAGTTGGCCATCAACGTAATGGATTGAAGAAGATTATGCGCAATCAGGGGCAGCATGGTATTCAATTCGAAATATCCTCCTTGCCCGCCAAACGTGATGGCTCCGTCGTTTCCCATTATCTGACCGCAGGCCTGTATGACAGCCTCCGGAATTACGGGATTGATCTTTCCCGGCATAATGGAAGAGCCCGGTTGAAGGGGAGGAATGGTAATTTCTCTGAGGCCGCACCGTGGACCTGACGACAGAAGCCGGATATCATTTGAT
>Ga0180435_10001696_pt1 | contig 22698 bp, 19 predicted proteins | sample SS_ome_3_FD_132467 | JGI IMG/M metagenome (GOLD analysis project Ga0180435, IMG submission 132467) | Hypersaline lake sediment archaeal communities from the Salton Sea, California, USA - SS_3_S_1 metaG | ecosystem: Environmental > Aquatic > Non-marine Saline and Alkaline > Hypersaline >... | reverse complement strand
TCGCCATCCTCGATCACCAGGTCGATGCCCTTGATCACCTGGTTGTCGCCGAACCATTTTTCCGCGGCGCGCAACTCGATCTGCCCCATCAGCCTGCCTCTCCCTCGTCGCGTCCCGCCCAGGCCAGCCAGACCGCCGCGGTCCAGGTGAAATTCCGACCGCCGCAGGGCGCGCCGTCGATCGGGTCGAAATATTCGTTGAAACCGCCGGCGCGAATGAGCGCGGCGGTCTCGCGGCGCAGCCGTTCGGCCAGCGCGTGTTCGCCCGCGTCCTTCAGGCCGATCGCCACCAGCGCGTTCACCACCGGCCAGACCGGGCCGCGCCAGTAACGCCGCCGTTCGAACCCCGGCGCGGCGGGATCGGCGCTGGGAATGCCATAGCGCACCGCGTCCCAGGCCCGGATCAGCCGCGCCTCGGCCTCCGGCGTCGCCGCGCCCGCGAGCCAGGCGAGGAAGGCGCCGGAGCCCAGCGCCGCGGCGAAGGCCCCGCTGCGCAGGTCGCGGGCGGCGTGGCAGTGCAGGCCGGGATGCCACAGGCGCGGCAGCCCGGCGACCAGCGCTTCGGCCCAGCCCTCGATCTCGGCCACGTCGTGGCCCAGCGCGCGGCCGATCTCGGCAAGGTCGCGATGGGCGCGGATCAGGATGAAGGTGATCGCCGGATCGGCCATCAGGAACGGCCCGTTGCGGATGATCTCGTCCTGGTCCCAGCCGCAGGCGCGGCCGAATTCGAGGATCGCCATGTAGCGGTCGTAATCGGCCTTGGGCGGGCGGGTTTCCGGGTCGACCTCCTCGGTGTCGCGCCGGGCATAGGGGGCGATGCGGCTGGCATCGACGGCAGCAAGCCCCACGTCCCAGTCCGGGCAGTTGTCGCGCCCCGATTCCCAGGGGTGGGTGACGGCGGCGACGCCGCCGGCGCAGCGGTGCCGGTGCCACCAGCGATGCCAGGCCACGAGCCTTGGGTAGAGCGCGGCGATCCGGCCCGTGCCGGCGTCCGGGTTCGCCGCCCAGATCCGGCGCGCGAGGATCGCGGCGACCGGCGGCTGGCTGATCGCCGACGTCGCCGGTTCGGTGCCCGAGGCCCAGGCCTCGGGGCCGAGGAAATAGTCGGGATCGGGCCGCCAGAACACGATATGCGGGATCATCCCGTCGGCCCATTGCGCGGCGCACAGCGTTTCCAGCTCGCGCCACGCGCGGTCGATGTCGAAACTGGCGAAACCCCAGGCGGCGAAGGCCGAATCCCAGTTCCACTGGAACGGGTAGAGCCCGGCGGTGGGGATCGTGTAGCCGCCCCGGTCATTGCCGCGCAGGATCGCGCGGGCGGCCTCGTCCACCGCTTCGCTCATCCCTTCACCGCCCCGGCGGTCAGCCCGCGCGTCATGAACCGTTCCAGCCCCAGGAAGATCACCATGATCGGCACGGTGGCGATCACCGCGCCGGCCATCAGGTGCTGGCGCGGAATCTCCGAGGAATTGAGCGAGGCGATGCCGCGCGTCAGGGTGAATTTCGACGGATCGTCGAGCAGCATGAAGGCCAGCAGGAACTCGTTCCAGGCGATCATGAAGACGTAAAGCGCGACCGAGGCGAGCGCGGGCAGCGACAGCGGCAGCGTGATCCGCCAGATCACCTGAAGCCGGTTCAGCCCGTCCATCAGCCCGGCCTCCTCGACTTCGGCGGGCAGGCCGCGGAAATAGCCCTGCAGCATGTAAAGCGCCACCGGGATCGTCGTGACCGGGTAGATCAGCACGATGCCGAGGATCGTGTTGCGCAGCCCGGTGCTGGAAAAGGCGATGTAGATCGGCAGCGCCAGAACGATCATCGGCACCATGTAGATCAACAGGATCGAGCGCGAGAAGGCCGCGCGCCCGGCAAAGCGCAGCCGCGCCACCGCATAGGCCCCCGGCACGCTGAACAGCAGCGTGATCAGCACCGTCAGCACCGAGACATAGAACGAGGTCCACAGGTAAAGGCCGAAGTTGAATTCCGTCAGCAACTCGGCGTAGCTGCGAAACAGGGCCCAGCCCTTCGACAGGTCGACCGAGAAATCCAGCGGGTTGAGCATCAGTTCCGACTGGTTCTTCAGGCTGGTCATCACCATGACGTAGAACGGGATGACGACGATCGCGGTGAAGAAGATGTAGCCGATGCCCGACAGAAGGCCGATCACCGCGGCCTCGAACTCGTGCCGGCCCGTCGCGCCCGTCGGCATTGCGCGCAGGATATGCGCCAGCGGCCAGCCGATGCCGGCCCCGGCCAGTGCCCCGGCGAAAAGCCGGCCCGCCGGGCCCGCGCCCTCGGTCACGATCGGGCCGGTCCCCGCGAGGGTCAGGCCAAGGCCGGCCGCCACGCACAGCCCGGCGAAGGCCCGCCCGCCCGGCAGCGCCAGCGCCGCCCATCCCAGCGCCGCGCCGCACAGGATCGACAGCGTCAGTGAGGGGCGGTAGGCGTCGCCGGTCACAAGGCTCATCGCCACCGCGACGGTGGTGGCGATCACGAAGGTCCAGACCGCCGCGATCAGCGGCGCGGCGACGAGGCCCCGGCGCAGCGCCTTCACAGCCCTTCCTCCCGGCTGAGAAACCGGAAGAACAGCAGCGAAAACAGCAGCAGGCACAGGAAGATCACCACCGCCACCGCGGCCCCGGCGCCGATGTTCGACACCGCGAAGGCCTGTTCGTAGACGGCCACCGTCAGCGTCCGCGTGCCCGCGCCGCCGCCGGTCAGCAGAAAGATGTCGTCGAACTTGTTGAAGGTCCAGATGAAGCGCAACAGGAACAGGACCGACAGGATGCCCCAAAGCATCGGCATGGTCAGGTACCAGAACTTCTGGAACGGCGAGGCGCCATCCATGTCGGCGGCCTCGTACATGTCGGTTTCGATCGATTGCAGCCGGGCCAGGGTGAACAGGAAGCACAGCGGGAAATAGCCCCACATCGCGAACAGCGTGACCATGATCAGCGCCCAGGGCCGTTCGCCGAAGAAATTGATCGGCCCCGCCGTCACCCCCATCTGCACCAAAAGCGCGTTGGCCGAACCCGAGAACGGATCGAACAGGATCACCCAGGCGAAGGCCACCGCGATGATCGGCGCCACGTAGGGAAACAGGTAAAGCCCGCGCAGGATGCCCTGGCCCCGGAACGAGCGGTTGAGAAGGAGTGCCGAGAACAGGCCCAGCGCCAGCGCGCCGATCGTGCCGAAGAAGGTGTAGAACAGTGTCACGCCAAGGGTGGCAAGGAATTCGCCGCCGTCGAAGACCCGGCGGAAGTTGTCCAGCGTGAATTCCGCGTTGGTCAGGATGTTCTCCGACGATCCGCGGATCGTGGGCAGGCTGCCCTCCAGCGCCGCCTCGGCCGCGTCGATATCGCCGGCGATATCGACGGGGATGCGATAGCGTTCGTTGTAGCCGCCCTCCATCCGGTCGATCCGGCAGCTGATCTCGCGCCCGTCGAGGCGGCAGAAGCCCGGCAGGTCGGCGGCGAGGCGCACGCCCTCGGGCAGGGTGTCGCGCAGGATGACATCGGTGATTTCTAGGTCCCGGCTGGAATTGCGCAGCCGGTATTCCAGTTCCGGCACGTCGCCGCGGGTGCGCAGGCTTTCGCGCACCATCGGGGTGGGCGGGCGCAGATCGGCCAGCCCGACCGGCTTGAAGCTGATCCAGAACACCGCGAAGAGCGGCAGCACCACGACCAGCGCCACCGCCGCGATCGTCGGGAACAGCAGCGACCAGGCCAGCCGCGCCTCGCGGCGCGCCAGCGCCCCGCGTCCCTTCGGTGGGGTGATCTCCGTCATCGCGCGCGTGGCGGCAGGGGGCGGGCCGGCCCGGCCCGCCCCGGCCGGCTCACTCGATCCGGGCCAGTTCGTCGTTCATCGCCGCGACGGCGGCGGCCGCGTCGATGTTCCCGTCGATATAGTCCCGCACCACGCGGTTGATCGCCTGGCTGTTGATGATCTTCGAGGCCAGCGCCAGCTGCCCCTCGGCCACGCCCCAGCGCTGCGCGACGTCAAGCCCGGCGACGATCTCGCCGATCATCTCGGCGGGGTAGAGATCGCCCAGCGGCGCCTTGCGATCCACGCCCACCGGCAGGCCGGCCCAGGCATCGACGAAGGCGGTGGGGTTTTCCGCGGTGCCGCGGCGCACCGGGAACTTGCCCTCGGGCGCGATCGACAGCGTGTCGGTATAGCCCTCGCCCATCGAGTACTCGACGAAGGCGATCGCCTCGTCGGTATTGGCGTCGGCGGTGATGCCGAAGAAGTTGGTGCTCGACCAGGCCGCGCCCTCGGGGTTCGACGGGCCGGCGAAATTGGTCACGATCCCGGTCTTCGAGGCCAGTTCCGGCGAGGTCGGATCGTCGTTGATCGTCGGCGGCGCGCTGTCACGCAGGCCGGCGAGTTCATCGAGGATGAAGGGCGACCAGATGATCATCGCCGCGTCGCCCGCGAAATAGAGCGTGCGCGACTGGTCCCAGTACAATTCGCCCGGCGGGCTGGCCTCGGCGATCGCCTTGTAGAAGTCCAGCACCTCGGTGGTGCGCGCCTCGTCGAAGCCCTTGAAGCCGTCGGCATCCACCGGCGTCGCGCCGTTGGCAAGGAACACATGCTCCAGCACCTGGCTCATGAACGCCTCGTCGACCTTGGTCGCGGCGACGAAGCCGAACATCTCCGGCGGGTTGTGGAGCGCCTCGAGCGCGGCGACGACATTGGCATAGGTCGTCGGCGGTTCCAGCCCGGCGGCGTCGAACAGGTCCTTGCGGTAGACGATCATCTGCGTCCAGCCGTCCGAGGGTACGCTGGCCCAGCCATCCTCGGTCGCGACCATGCCGAGCGTGCCGGCGGCGAAGGTGTCGGGCCCCAGCGCCTCGATCGCCTCGCTGGCCGCGTCGCCGTCGAGGATGCCGGCCTCGAGCCAGGGCAGGGCGTAGGACAGCGGGTGATAGATCACGTCGGGCAGGTCGCTGGCGGCGAAGGCCGCCGTCGCGCGGGTGCCCAGTTCGCTTTCCGTGACCGGGATCACCTCGACGGCGATGCCGGTCGCGGCCTCGAATTCCGCCGCCATCTGCTGCTGCTTGGCCAGCCGGTCGGGCTGTTCCTCGGTCGTCCAGAACCGGATGTCGGCCAGCGCCGCGCCGGCGCCGAGCGCCAGGGCGAGGGAACTGCCGAGCAGCAAACGGCCCACCGGGCCGACAACGCGATTGGTCATCGTCTTTCCTCCAGGTTGTTTTCGAATTTTCCTTGGACGGGAGAGCCGAGCGGGATGTGCGCGCATCCCGAAGACGGACGGCACGAGGGTCGGTGTGGCCAAACACGGCCGCGATACCCGGCATTGCACAAGAAAACTCCTCCCTGCGGCGAGGATTGCCCAGCGAACCGGGTTTGGCAATGCCTTGGGGGGCGTGGCGCGGCTGTCCGCGCCGGCCTGCCCGGAAACCGGGCAATCGCCGGGGTCAGCTTTCGTATCGGGTCGCGCCGCGGCGGCGTTCATCCACGGGTTGCGGGCGGATCATCGCGTTGTGGGCGCGCTGTTCGCAATGCGCGCGCGGGCAGATCCGGCAGTTGATGCCGATCGGCGTCATCCGCGCGCCCTTGACGCTGAAGTCCTCGGCATAGCCGATCTCGGCGGCATGTTCGATCCCGCAGCCCATCGCCACCGCCAGCCGCACGTCCTGCGCGTGGCGGGCGAAGCTGGGCCGGTCGACGGTGCGCGAGATCACGAAGAACTGGCTGGCGTCCGGCATCTCGACGAATTGCGGCACGATCCGCCCCGGCGTGCGGAACGAGGTATGCACATCCAGCCGCGGGCAGGCGCCGCCATGTTCGGCGAGGTGGAAATCGGTCGCGTTGAACCGCTTGGTGACATTGCCGGCCTTGTCGATCCGAAGAAAGAAGAACGGCACCCCGGCGCGGCCCATGCGCTGCAGGGTGGTGGCCCGGTGGCAGGCCTGTTCGAAGCTGACGCCGAAGCGGGTGGCGAGATGGTCGAAATCGTATTTCGAGCCGCGCGCCTCGGCGAGGAAGGCGTCATAGGGCATCAGCACCGCCGCGGCGAAGTAGTTCGCCAGTTCCACCCGGCAGCGCGCCAGCCCGCGCGGTTCGGTGATGCCCGAGCCGGCCAGCAGCGCGTCGAGCCTTTCGCGCTGTTCGATCAGCCCGGTGACATGGACCAGCTGGAACACCCGGTTGGGGTAGTCCAGCGCCTCCGACAGCAGCACCTCGCGGCGCGCCTCGTCATGGGCGCGCAGCGCCTGCGGCAGGTCGGCCGCCGGCACGACCCGGACGGACAGGCCGAGGTCGTCGCGCAGCCGGCGCTTGAGATGCCAGTAGGTCTCATCCGCGCTGGGCGGCGATCCGCCCCAGAACGCCTCCGCCGCCGCCTCCAGTTCCGCGAAATGGTTCTGCCGGCCGCGGAAGAACCCGTGCACCGCCGATTCGGGCGAGGCGGCGATGATCGGCCCTTCGGTCAGCGTCTCGCCGGCGCCGGCGACGGACAGCAGCCGGTCGGTCGCCGCCTGGTAGGCGCGATGCAGCCGCAGAAAGGATTGCGCGAGGTCGGGGCTGTGCACCAGCGCGGCGCGCAGTTGCGCAAGGTCGGGCCGGCCCTCTTCGAACAGCGGATCCTGTAGCGCGGCCCGCAGGTCGGCCAGTACCGCGGTCGCGTCGCCCTCGGCGATGTCGCGCCAGTCGACGCCGTAGACCTCGAACAGCTTAAGCAGCACCGGCACCGAGACGCTGCGCTCGTTGCGCTCCAGCAGGTTGACGTAGGAGGTGGAGATGCCCAGCGCGCGCGCCATCGCGGCCTGGGTTTCGCCCCGGTCCAGCCTGAGCCGCCGCAGATGCGGGCCGATGAACTGTTTCTGCATCCGTCCACTCCGTGTGATTTACATTTACACAGAATTTGCATCTTGTAAATTCTCGCGTTTACAGCAGAACCCGTTTTCATTTTGCACATCGGGGCGGGGCAGGCATCGTTCCCCTGACGCCGATTGCGGCACAGGGAGGACATGCCATGCGGACCGGAACCACCCATCTTTTCATCCCCGGGCCGACCAACGTGCCCGAAACCGTGCGCCAGGCGATGAACGTGCCGATGCAGGACATGCGCGCGCCGGATTTCGGCGACCTGACGCTGGGCCTGTTCACCGATCTCAAGCGCGTGCTGCGGACCGAGACGGGCAGCGTGTTCCTGTATCCCGGCTCCGGCACCGGGGCCTGGGAGGCGGCGATCACCAACACGCTCAACCCCGGCGACAAGGTGCTGATGTCGCGCTTCGGCCAGTTTTCCACCCTCTGGGTCGAGATGGCCGAGCGGCTGGGCCTCGACGTCGAGGTGATCGACGTGGCCTGGGGCGCCGGCGTTCCGGTCAGCGAATACGCCCGCCGGCTGGGGCAGGACCGGATGGGCGAGATCAAGGCGGTCTTCGTCACCCATAACGAAACCGCCACCGGCGTCACCTCGGACGTGGCGGCGGTGCGCCGGGTGATGGACGAATGCTTCCATGACGCCCTGCTGTTCGTCGACGGCGTGTCGTCGATCGGCTCGATCGACTTCCGGATGGACGACTGGGGCGTCGACCTCGCCGTGACCGGCAGCCAGAAGGGGCTGATGCTGCCCGCCGGTCTCGGCATCCTCGGCGTCAGCGAGAAGGCGATGGCGGCGGCGAAGACCGCCACGATGCGCCGGGCCTATTTCGAATTCGCCGACATGCAGGCGATGAACGCCAATGGCTATTTCCCCTACACGCCGCCGACGCAACTGTTCCACGGCCTGCGCCGCTCGCTCGACCGGATCTTCGAAGAGGGGCTCGACAATGTCATCGCCCGTCATCACCGGCTGGCCGAAGGCGTGCGCCGCGGCGTCGCCGCCTGGGGCATGAACCTGGTGGCGGAACATCCGACGCTCTATTCCGATACCGTCTCGGCGATCCGGGTGCCCGAGGGCATCGACGCGCGCGAGGTGCTGCGGATCGGCTACGAGCGTTACAACACCTCCTTCGGCTCGGGCCTCGCGCGGCTGGCGGGCAAGGTGTTCCGCATCGGCCACCTGGGCGACCTGAACGAGGGCATGGTGCTGACCGCGCTGTCGCTGGCGGAACTGTCGCTGGCCGAGGCCGGCGCGGATGTCGACTTCGGGTCCGGCGTCGGCGCGGCGCAGTCGTGGTTCGCCGAGAGCATCCCTTCCGAGGCCCGGCTGCAAATCGCCGCCGAGTGATCCGGCCCATCTGACAGGAAAGACCGATGTCCCATACCCTTTTCCCGCTCAGGCGCCAGCGCCTGCAGCGGTCGGAACTGGCCGTCCCGGCCTCCAACCCGTCGATGATCGACAAGGCCGCCGAGGGCGCCGCGGATTTCGTCTTCCTCGATCTCGAGGATGCCGTCGCGCCGCCGGAAAAGGAGCAGGCCCGCAAGAACGCGATCCAGGCCCTGAACGACATCGACTGGGAAGCGCGGGGCAAGACCATTTCGGTCCGGATCAACGGGCTCGACACCCACTACATGTACCGCGACGTGGTCGACGTGATGGAACAGGCCGGCGACCGGGTGCATACGCTCCTGGTGCCCAAGGTCGGCGTGACCGCCGATCTCTACATGGTCGAGGCGATGGTCAACCAGATCGAGCAGGCGCGCGGGCTGACCACCCGCGTCGGGCTCGAGGCGCTGATCGAAACCGCGCTGGGCATGGCCAATGTCGAGGCGATCGCGCAGTTCGGCGGCAGGCTTGAGGCGCTGCATTTCGGCGTGGCGGACTATGCCGCCTCGATGCGGGCGCGCACCGTCAACATCGGCGGGCTGAACCCGGATTATCCGGGCGACCAGTGGCATGCCTCGATCACCCGGATGGTGGTGGCCTGCCGCGCCTACGGGCTGCGCGCGATCGATGGGCCGTTCGGCGATTTCTCCGACCCCGATGGCTACATGGCCGGCGCGCGCCGCGCCGCCGCGCTGGGCTGCGAGGGCAAATGGGCGATCCACCCCAGCCAGGTCGCGCTGGCCAACGAGGTCTTCAGCCCGCCCGAGGCGGAGGTGACGAAGGCCCGGCGGATCATCGAGGAACTCAGGAAGGCCGAGGCCGAGGGCCGCGGCGCCGCCGCGCTCGACGGCAAGATGATCGATGCGGCATCCGAGAAGATGGCGCGCAACGTGCTCACGGTGGCCGAGGCCATCGCGGCCCGCGGCTGAGGCCGGGCCGCAGCGACAGGGAGGACACCCGATGGACATCCACGAATACCAGGCCAAGGAAATCCTCGCCGCGCTCGGCGTGCCGATGCCGCGCGGCGGGCTCGCCTACAGCCCCGAACAGGCCGGCTACCGCGCCCGCGAACTGGGCGGTTCCGCCTGGGTCGTCAAGGCGCAGATCCATTCCGGCGGCCGCGGCGAGGCCGGCGGGGTCAGGCTGTGCCGCTCCGAGGAGGAGGTGCGCGACTATGCCGCCACGCTCTTCGGTCGCTCGCTGGTGACCAAGCAGACCGGCGCGCAGGGCAAGCAGGTCTACCGCGTCTGGGTCGAGGGCGCCTCGGACATCGCGCAGGAACTGTATCTTGGCTTCGTGCTCGACCGGAAATCCGAACGGATCATGATCGTCGCCTCCGGCCATGGCGGGATGGAGATCGAGGATCTGGCCGAGACCGACCCCGACAGCCTGCGCCGCATGGTGATCGACCCGGCGGTGGGGCTGGCGGACTACCAGGCCCGCGAACTGGCCTTCGGGCTGGGCCTGCGCGGCGGCCAGGTGGCGCAGATGGTCAACATCCTGCGCGCCTGTTACCGCGCCTATCGCGACCTCGACGCGACGATGGTGGAAATCAACCCTCTGGTCGTCACCGGCACCGGCGATCTCGTCGCGCTCGACGCCAAGATGAGCTTCGACACCAACGCGCGCTACCGCCGCCCGCAGATCGCCGAACTGCGCGATCCCAGCCAGGAAGACCCGCGCGAGGCGCATGCCGCCGATGCCGGGCTCGCCTATGTCGGGCTCGACGGCGACATCGGCTGCATCATCAACGGCGCCGGGCTGGCGATGGCGACGATGGACATGATCAAGCTGGCCGGCGGCGAACCCGCCAATTTCCTCGACATCGGCGGCGGCGCCAGCCCCGAACGGGTGGCGCAGGCATTCCGCACGGTCCTGTCGGACGGCAACGTGGGCGTGATCCTCGTCAACATCTTCGCCGGCATCAACCGCTGCGACTGGGTGGCCGAGGGCGTGGTCAAGGCCTACCGGGCCGAGAACCTGACGCTGCCGGTCGTCGTGCGCCTTGCCGGCACCAATGTCGAGGAGGGCCGCCGGATCATCGCCGAGTCGGGCCTGCCGCTGATCACCGCCGACACGCTGGCCGAGGCCGCCGACAAGGCGGTGGCCGCCCGGCTCGACCGCGCCGCCTGAGGGAGGAACCCATGGCCATTGTCATCGACAGCACCACCCGCGTTCTCGTGCAGGGCATGTCCGGCCGGATCGGCCAGTTCCATGCCGCCGAGATGATCGAACACGGCACCAATGTCGTCGCCGGCGTCACGCCGGGCAAGGGCGGGACGGAGGTTCTGGGCCGCCCGGTCTTCGACACCGTGCGCGCCGCGGTCGAGGCGACGGGGGCGGAGGCCTCGCTGGTCTTCGTGCCGCCGCCGTTTGCCGCCGACGCGATCATGGAGGCGGCGGATGCCGGCATCCGCACCGCCGTCTGCGTCACCGACGGCATCCCCGCGCAGGACATGATGAAGGTCAAGCGGTTCCTGCGCCGCTACCCGGCGGAGCGGAAGATGCGGCTGATCGGGCCGAACTGCGCCGGCGTGATCTCGCCCGGCCAGGGTTTCATGGGGATCATGCCGCCGCATATCTACCTGCCCGGCCGCGTGGGCATCGTCGGCCGTTCGGGTACGCTGGGCTACGAGGCGGCCAGCCAGATGCAGGCGCTGGGCATCGGCGTGTCGACCAGCGTCGGGATCGGCGGCGACCCGATCAACGGCTCGTCGTTCCGCGACATTCTGGAACTGTTCGAGGCCGATCCGGGCACTGACGCGGTGATGATGATCGGCGAGATCGGCGGCCCGCAGGAGGCCGAGGCCGCGGCCTATGTCCGCGAGCACATGACCAAGCCGGTGGTCGCCTATGTCGCGGGCCTGTCCGCACCGAAGGGCCGCAAGATGGGCCATGCCGGGGCGATCATCTCGGCCTTCGGGGAAAGCGCGCAGGAGAAGGTGGAAATCCTCTCCGCCGCCGGGATCGCCGTGGCGCCGAACCCGTCCGCGATGGGCGAGACGATGGCGCGGGTGCTGTCGTCCCGCGCCGCGGCGTGATGCAGGCGGCCGAAACGATCGCCCGGCCGGAGGACTGGATCGGCCGGACCGAGGCTGCCGAGGGCCGGCTGACGCGCGAGGGCGCGGCGATGCTGGCCGCGACGCTGGGCCACCCGGCGGCGCGGCCGCCCGAGGTGGCCGAAGGCGCGGCGCTGCCGCCGCTGTGGCACTGGGCGGCCTTCAACGCCCATCCGCCGATGGCGGAGCTTGCGGCCGACGGCCACCCCCGGCTGGGCGGCTTCCTGCCGCCGGTGCCGCTGGACCGGCGGATGTGGGCGGGGGGCGAGTTGCGCTTTGCCGGCACGCTCAGGATCGGCGAACGGCTGGCGCGGCAGTCGGAAATCACCGCCGTGACCCGCAAGGAGGGCGCCGCGGGGCCGATGGTCTTCGTCACCGTCGCGCACCGGGTCGAGGGTGCGGCGGGGCTGATCGAGGAACGCCAGGACATCGTCTATCTGGCGATCCCGCCGGTGTTTCGCCCGCCGCGCGCGATCCCGGCGCCCGCCGCGCCGGTGATCGACGAACCGGTCGAGGTGACCGAGGCGCGGCTGTTTCGCTATTCCGCCGCGACCTTCAACGCGCACCGGATCCATTACGACCTCGCCTATACCCGCGAGGTGGAGAACTATCCCGCCCTCGTCGTGCACGGGCCGATGCAGGCGACGCTGTTGATGGAAGCGGCGATCCGGCACACCGGCCGCGCGCCGGCGCGGTTTTCGTTCCGCGGCGTCCATCCGCTGTTTCTGGGCGACGGGCTCAGGCTGATGGCGGAACCGGGCGCGGCGCCGGGGGCGCTGACGCTCGCCACCGTGGCGGCGGCGGGGCACCGGTGCTTGCAGGCGGAATTCGAGGGGAGGACGGCATGAACGGTATCCTGAAGGGCATGCGGGTGGTCGAGGGCTCGGCCTTCGTGGCGATCCCGCTGGCGGGCATGACGCTGGCGCAGATGGGCGCCGACGTGATCCGCTTCGACCGGCTCGAAGGCGGGCTGGACGCCGGGCGCTGGCCGGTGACGCGGGACGGGCGCAGCCTGTTCTGGGCCGGGCTGAACAAGGGCAAGCGGTCGATCGCGATCGACATGAAATCGCCCCGCGGCCGCGAGATCGTGACCGAGATCATCTGCGCCCCCGGCCCCGACGCGGGCCTGTTCCTGACCAACCTTCGGGTGCGCGGCTGGATGGATTACGAAACCCTGTCGGCGCATCGCGACGACCTGGTGATGGTCACGCTGTCGGGCGACCGGCACGGCCGGCCGGCGGTCGATTACACGGTGAACCCGGCGATGGGCTTTCCGATGGCGACCGGGCCGGAGGGCACGGACGAACCGGTGGCCCATGTGCTGCCCGCCTGGGACTGCATCGCGGGCAACATGGCCGTCTCGGGCCTTCTGGCCGCCGAACGGCACCGGATGCGCACCGGGCGGGGCCAGGCGGTGGACCTTGCGCTGAAGGACGTGGCCGCGGCGATGCTGGGCAATCTCGGCATCATCGGCGAGGTCGCGGTGAACGGGGTCGACCGGCCGAAATCCGGCAACGCGCTTTACGGCGCCTACGGGCAGGATTTCATCTGCGCCGACGGCCAGCGCGTGATGGTGATCGGGCTGACGGAACGGCAGTGGCGCGGGCTGGTCAAGATCACCGGCACCGGCCCGCAGATCGCCGCGCTGGAGACGGCGCTGGGCCGGTCGCTGGCGGACGAGGGCGCGCGCTGGCAGGCCCGCAAGGCGATCACCGCGGTGCTGGAGCCGTGGTTCGCCGCCCGCCGCGTGGCCGATTTCGCGGAACTCTTCGACCGCGCCGGCGTCACCTGGTCGGTGTTTCGCAGCTTCGCCGAGGCGCTGCGCGATGATCCCGACCTGTCGCCCGAGAACCCGATGTTCAGCGAGGTCGAGCAGCCGGGGATCGGCCGCTACCCGGTGCCGGGCACGCCGTTCGATTTCTCCGCCGCGCCGCGCGAAGCCGCCGCCCCGGCGCCGGAGCTTGGCGCGCATACCGAGGAGATTCTGGCCGATGTCGCCGGGCTGCCGGCGGGCGAGATCGGCCGGCTGTTCGACGCCGGCGTGGTCGCGGGGCCCGGCGCGCCCCCGCCCGGCAAGAGATCGGCAACCGGGCGCGCCCGCAACGCGGCCTGAGCGGCGGCCCCGCCCCGGCCCCGGGCCGGGCCGCGAACCGCCGTGGCGCGGCGCCGCGCCGGCGTGCTATGGCTGGTCTCGCGGCATCGGTTCGGCCGATCGCGCAAGACACCGAATGCGGGGCGGCCATGAACCTGCGCCAGCTGGAAGCCTTCCGGGCGACGATCCGCAGCGGCTCGATCACCGAGGCGGCGCGGATGCTGCATGTCTCGCAGCCCAGCGTGAGCCGGCTGATCGCCGATCTCGAACGTTCCGTGGGCTTTCCGCTGTTCGTGCGCGTCGGCCGCGGGCTGGCGCCGACGGTGGAGGGGCGCCGCTTCCACGAGGGCGTGGAGGGCATGTTCGTCGGCATCGACCGGCTGCAGGATCTGGCGACATCGATCCGCAATTCGCCCGGCGGCACGATCTCGATCGGCACGATCGCGTCGATCGCGACGATCGAACTGCCGCGCGCCATCGCGCGGCTGCATCGCGACGTTCCCGACCTTCGCTTCGTCATCCAGTCGCGCAACACCCCGGCGCTGGTCGAGGCGGTGCAGTTGCGGCAGATCGATCTGGGCATCGTCGGGCGCGAACCGGCCTACGAGGGCACCGAGGTGCTGTACCAGACCGCCGTGCCCTATGTCTGCCTGATCCCCGAGGATCATCGGCTGGCCGGCGAATACGGGCCCGTCGATCTCGACGAGCTCGCCGGGCGCGAGACCTTCGTGACCTTCGGCGCCAGCTATCCCGATTCGATGATGTCGATGGACCCGGCGCTGGCGGAACGGCTGCGCGCGCGCTCGCGCCTGTCGGTGGCCAACACGCCGCTGGCCGCGGCGCTGGTGCGCGAGGCCGGGGTGCTGGCCATCGTCGATCCGTTCACCGCGGAAACGGCGGTGCGGATCGGTGGCGTCGTGTTCCGCCCGCTGCGCCAGCGGCTGACCTATTTCGTCTCGGTCATCGCCGCGGGCCGCGAACACCTGTCGCGCCCGGCGCTCAGCTTCGTGACCTTCTTCGCCGAGCAGATCGAGGCGCGGGTGGCGCAGGTCCGGGCGCTGGATAACGGGGCCCGCGCGCCGACATAGGCCCCGCGTATGGGTTCGGCATGTTTTTCGATTGGTCGCGCCGTCACGCCGCTATGTAGGCTGCCGGCGCAGTGACCCGCCCGGAGACCCGGCCCGCATGGCCCCGAGACTGAGCCCGATCCAGTCCAGCGAAGACGCGCGACGCGGCGCCCGCCGGCGGCTGCCGCGGCTGGTCTTCGATTTCGTCGATGGCGCGGCCGGGCGCGAACGTGGCGCGGCGCGCAACGCCGTGGCCTTCGACGCGGTGCTGCTGCAGCCGCGGATCATGGCCGACGTGGCCGAGCGCGACCTCGGAACCGCGCTGCTGGGCCGCCGCTACGGCCTGCCGTTCGGCATCGCGCCGATGGGGATGTGCAACCTTGTCCATCCCGGCGCGGACCGGCTGCTGGCCGAGGCGGCGGCGCGGTTCGACATGCCGGTCTGCACCTCCGCCGCGGCCTCGACCCGGCTGGAGGAGATCGCGGGATGGGCCGGCCCGCGGGCCTGGTTCCAGCTCTACTTCGGCGCGGATGCCGAGGCCTCGCTGGCGATGGTCGACCGCGCCCGCCTCGCGGGATACGAGACCCTCGTTCTCACCGTCGACGTGCCGCAGGTGGCGCGGCGGCTGCGCGACCTGCGCAACGGGTTCGGCCTGCCGTTCCGGATGACGCCGCGCGCGGCCTGGGATTTCGCGGCCCATCCGCGCTGGTCGCTGGCCACGCTGGCCGCCGGCGTGCCGCGGCCGCGCAATTTCGGCGACGGCAGCGGCGCGGCGCGGTTCGACCGTGCCGCCAGCCGGGCCGGGGCGGACTGGGCGTTTCTGGCCCGCCTGCGCGAGGCCTGGCCGGGCAAGCTGGTCGTCAAGGGCGTGACCGCGCCCGAGGATGCGCGCCGGGTGCGCAGCCACGGCGCCGATGCCGTCTATGTCTCCACCCATGGCGGCCGGCAGCTTGACGCCGCGCCGGCGGCGATCACGCTGCTGCCGGAGATCCGGGCGGCGCTGGGGCCGGATTTTCCGATCCTGTTCGACAGCGGGCTGCGCAGCGGCGAGGACGTGGTCCGGGCGCTGGCGCTGGGGGCCGATTTCGTGATGCTGGGCCGCCCGGTGCTGTTCGCGCTGGGTGCCGACGGCGCGCGCGGCCTCGACAGCCTGCTGGCCGGCTTCAGGGAAGACATCAGCACGGCGATGGCGCAACTGGGGGTCCGCGCGGTGTCCGGGATCGGGCCGCACAGCCTGCACGGGCCGGCGCCGGCGGCCGCGCGCGGGGCCGGCGGCGACCGGGCCGCGCTGCAGATCGCCGGCACGACCTGACGGGAGGACGGCACGCGATGGACGAGGCGAAACGGATCCGCGGCGGCGCGCTACTGGCCCGCGCGCTGAAGGACAAGGGCGTCGATCATGTCTTCACGCTGGCCGGCGGGTTCTGCAACCCGGCGCTGGAGGGGTTCATGGAATGCCAGATGCCGGTGATCAACTGCCCGCACGAGCAGGTGGCCGGCCACCTTGCCGACGGCCATGCCCGGATCACCCGCACCCCCACCGTCTGCCTCGTCGGGCCCGAGGGGTTCGCCAACGCGGTCCCGGCGATGCTGGAGGCGGGCGGCGAGCGCGCGCCGGTGATCTTCGTCACCGGCTCCTCGACGCTCAAGCGCCAGGGTGCGGGCGGGTTCAAGGAGATCGACGACGTGGCGATCGCCGCGCCACTGGTGAAATACTCGGTCCAGGTCACCGACGGCACGCGAATTCGCGAATTCGTCGACCGGGCGTGGCAGGCGGCGACGACGGGCTATCCCGGCCCGGTGCATCTCAGCCTGCCGGTCGACATCATGTTTTCGTCCTTCGCGGAGTCGGCGGGTGGCGACGAACGGCCGTGGAACCGCGCCGCCCGCCCGGCGCCGCGCGCCTGGCCGGAACCCGCCGCGCTCGACCGGGTGCTGGCGATCGTCCGGGCCGCCGAACGGCCGGTGCTGATCGGGGGGCACGGCATCTGGTGGTCGGGCGCCGAGGACCGGCTGGAGGCCGCGGGCCGGCGGCTGCGCATTCCCGTCTTCAACGTGCCCTATCACCGCAAGCTCCTGGGCGAGGACTGCGAGGCCAGCATGGGGCTGGCGGATTTCCACCAGTATCACCCCTCGAAACCCGCGATCCAAGAGGCCGACGTGGTGGTGATGGTGGGCGGTCGGCTGGACAACCAGATGAACTTCGGCAATCCGCCGTTCTTCCCGCGCGCCACCCGGCTGATCTGCGTCAACGGCAGCACCGAGGAACTGGACAACAACTTCGCCGCCGACGAGGTGCTGCTGTCCGATCCCGGCGCGTTCCTCGACGCGCTCACCGGCATCGGCCGGACCTGGGACGCCTGGTTCGACCTGCAACGCGAGCGCCGCGCCGCCTGGGTCGCCGAATGGGAGGCGCATGTCGCCGCGGAAACCGCGCGCGACGAGGCCGCGGGCGACAAGATGCATCCGCTGCAACTGGGCCTCGACGTGCTGGCCGAGATGGGCGATGGCGACTGGCTGGTGTTCGACGGCGGCAACACGCATTTCTGGAACGAGATCGCGGTCAACATCGCCGGCTGGCGCGGCCGCAGGCTGGGCGGCATCCTGCATCCGGGCAATTACTCGCTGCTCGGTGTCGGCGTGAGTTTCGGGATTTCCGCCAAGGCCCTGCACCGCGACCGCAACGTGGTCGTCGTTTCGGGCGACGGGGCGTTCCTGTCGGGCGGGCTGTCGATCGAGACGGCGTTCCAGGAAGGGCTGCCGATCACCGTGGTGATCGACAACAACGGCGGGCTCGACTGCATCAGCCAGCAGCAGGAGCGGCTGTTCGCCAGCGGGCGGCATTTCGCCACCGATTTCCGCGACATCCCGTTCCACGCGATGATCGAGGGCATGGGCGGGCATGGCGAACTGGTGACGACACGGGCGGAACTGGCCCCGGCGCTGCGCCGCGCGATGGCCAGCGGCCGGCCCGCCTGCGTCAACGTCAGGTGCCGCGGTGTGATCTCGCCGATCGTCGCGGCGACCTCGGACAAGCGCGACAAGGCCTCGATCGAATGACCGCGGTGGTCTCCTCGCACATGCTCGACGGGCGCGACGGCACCCATGCGGGCGGCATCCCCGTGCGGCTGGTGAACCTGACCACCGGGGCCGAGGTCTTTGCCGCGCGGACCGACGCGGGCGGGCGGCTGTCGCGGCCCGTCGACCTGGCCGGGGCGGACCCGGCCGACCGCTACGAGATGACCTTTCTCACCGGCCCCTACTGGCGCGCGCGCGGCGTCGCGCATGACCGGGTGATCGACGAGATCGTGCTGCGGTTTGCCATGCCCGACCCGGCGGCGCGCTATCACATGCCGCTGATCCTCTCGCCCAACGGCTATTCCTGCTGGGCCTCCATTCCGGAAACCTGACCATGGCTGACGGCCTGAACCTCTCGCGCCGGTTGCGGCGCACGCCCTATACCGACCGCGCCGAGGCCGCCGGGGTGCGCGGCTTTTCCGTCGTCAACCACATGCTGCTGCCCAAGGCCTATGGCCGCAGCGTGGAAGAGGATTACTGGCACCTGCGCGCGCATGTGCAGATCTGGGATGTCGCCTGCCAGCGCCAGGTCGAGATCGCCGGGCCCGATGCCGCGCGGCTGGTGCAGTGGATGACGCCGCGCGCCATCGGCCGGGCGCGGGTGGGCGATTGCCTTTACCTGCCGATCACCGACGAGACGGGCGGGCTGATCAACGATCCCGTCCTGCTGAAACTGGCCGAGGACCGGTTCTGGCTGTCGATCGCCGACAGCGACCTGCTGCTTTTCGCCAAGGGGCTGGCGCTGGGCGCGGGGTTCGACGTCACGATCCGCGAGCCCGATGTCGCGCCGCTGGCGGTGCAGGGACCGAAGGCCGAGGCGCTGCTGGCGGGGCTGTTCGGCGCGCATGTCCGCGACATCGGGTTCTTCCGCTTCGGCTGGATCGAGTTTGCCGGCACCCGGCAGCTGATCGCCCGGTCGGGCTATTCCCGGCAGGGCGGGTTCGAGATCTACCTCGAGGGCGGCCAGCTTGGCGGGGCGCTGTGGGATGCGATCTGGCAGGCCGGGCAGGGGTTTCGGATCGCGCCGGGCTGCCCGAACCTGATCGAGCGGATCGAGGGCGGGCTTCTGTCCTACGGCAACGAGATGACGCGCGACAACAACCCGCTGGAAATCGGGCTGGGCCGGTTCTGCGCGCTGGACGGGTCGGTCGACTACCTCGGTCGCGCGGCGCTGCAACGGATCGCGGCCGACGGCGTGGCGCGGCAAATCCGCGGCGTGCTGTTCGATGGCGGCCCCGGCCCGGTCTGCGCCGCGCCCTGGCCGGTGATGGCGGCGGGGCGGCGGATCGGGCAGGTCACCTCGGCCGCCTGGTCGCCGCGGCTTCGGCGCAACGTCGGCCTGTCGCTGATCGAGCGGGGGTTCTGGGAACCCGGCCAGCCGGTGACGGTGGAAAGCCGCGACGGCGCCTGCCGGCCCGGAGAAATCTCAGCGCTGCCCTTCGCCTGACCCGGCGAGCGCGGCGATCCGCGCCCAGATCGGCCGCGGCAGGTGCACGAGGCCCGGATCGGCATCGGCGGCCCGGTCGCGTTCGCGTTCGCCCGGCACCTCCACCCGGGCGACATCCGCGGCCGGCGGGCAGGCACGGATCTCGGCCAGAATCGCCTCGGCCGCGGCCTGCATCGCGTCCGGCGCGCGGAAGTTTCGGCAATCGACGGCGAGGATCATCCAGTTGATCTCGCCGCGCCGCACCGGGCCCAGCATCGCCTCGCCCACCAGTTCCGCGACCAGCGCAAGGCCATAGCCCATCGCGCCCCCCTTGGGCAGGATCGCGCCGCCGGCGAAATAGGCCTCCGGGTCGTCGGTCGGCGCGCCATGCCGGTCGATCACCGCGCCGGCCGGCAGCGCGACCCCGGCGGCCCGGGCGGCATAGATCCAGCCCCCCGCCAGCATCGAGGTGGCGAGATCGAGGATCACCGGCCCGCGGTCGCCGCCGGGAAGGCCGATGCAATAGGGATTGGTCGGCAACAGCGCCTGCGTCCCGCCATGCGGCGCCACCATCCGCCAGCGCGTCCGGTCGCCGCCGCCCAGCGCGATGGTCATGCAGCCCGCGCGCGCGGCGGCCTCGGCGAAGGCGCCCAGCCGGCCGGTATGGCCCGCCCCGGTCAGCGTGGCCAGCGCGAGGCCGTGCGCCCCCGCATCCCGCGTCGCCCGCGCCACCGCAACGCGCATCGCCCGGATGCCGATGCCGCCATGCGCCTCCACCCGCAGGCGGTTCGGCCCGTCGCGGGTGCAGTCGATCGGCGCCGCCGGGGTCAGCAGGCCGGTTTCGTATTCCCGCGCATATTGCAGCACCCGCACCAGCCCGTGCGATTCCACCCCCATCCGGTCGGCCTCGATCAGGTGGTCGGCGATCTCGGCGGCCTCGTCGGCGCGGCAACCGCGTTCGACGAGGATGCCGATCGCCGCCCTGCGCGCCGTCGCGACCGGCAGGGCGACCCGGTCGGCGGCCCGAAGCTTGACCCCGCCGGGCGCGGGCTCAGCCATCCGCGCCGACGGTGTTCGACAGGGTGCCGACGCCCGACACCGCGATGTCCAGCCGGTCGCCCGCGCGCAGGAAGCGCTTCGGATTGCGGCTGCCGCCGGTGCCGTCGGGCGAACCGGTCGCGACGACATCGCCGGGCAGAAGCGTCATCAGGTTGGAAATGTAGGCGATCTGCCCGGCCAGGCCGAAGATCATCTCCGAGGCCAGCGCATCCTGCACCACCGCGCCGTTGAGCCGCGCGGTCAGCCGCAGCGCCGCCGGGTCCGCGATCTCGTCGGCCGTGGTGATCCAAGGCCCGCAGGCGCCGGAAGCCTCGAAGTTCTTGCCGGCATAGACGCTGTGGCGCTGCCAGTCGCGCACCGATCCGTCGTTGAAGGCGGTATAGCCCGCGACATGGGCCAGGGCGTCACCGGGCGCGATGCAGCGCCCGGCGCGGCCGATCACCACGGCGATCTCGGCCTCGTAATCGAAGCTGGCCGCAGCCGCGCCCGGCGGGATCGCCAGCGCCGCGCCGTGGCCGAGGATGCATTGCCGCTCCTTGCCGAACAGCACGATCTCCTGCGGGTCGGGCGGCGGGACGCCATCGACCGGGTAGGGCTTGCGGTAGTTCATCCCGACGCAGACGATCTTGGCCGGGTTCGGGATCGGCGGCAAAAGCCTGACCTCGGCCAAGGGCAGCGCCGGGCCGGCGGCCTCGGCCAGTTCGGCCAGCGTGCCGGCGGCCAGAACGCTTTTCAGATCCGGATACCGGTCGCGGAACGCCGGCGCGACGGGCGCGACGGCGTGGCCGTCGGTCGGGCCGTAGAGCGCCCGGCCGCGATGTTCGAAGCTTGCCAGTTTCATGCCGGTGGCCCTCCGAACGCCTCCTCGCGCTGGCGCAGAACCGCGACCAGCACATCGTTGCAGGGTGTCGCGATCCCGTGCCGCCGGCCGAGGATCGGCACCTGCCCGTTGATCGCGTCCAGTTCCGAACAGCGCCCCGCCATGTGATCGAGCAGCATCGAGGGCCGGGCGCCGGGCATCCGCTGGCCGAAGGCGGTGACATAGGCCTCGGGGTCGTCGAATGACAGGGTCACCCCGATCGCGCGGGCGATCGCATGCGCCTCCCGCATCGCCGTCAGCGCGATCTGCCAGCGCGCGGGATGGGCCATCAACGCGCCCACCGTCACGCCGAAGGTGGTGCAGGGCGCGCTGAAGGTGACGTTGCACAGGAACTTTTCCCAGATCAGCTGCTGGATGTCGGCGAAACCGCGGGCCTCGAACCCGGCCGCCTGCCACAGCGCCGCCAGCCGCTCGACCCGGTCGGTCAGCCCGCCGCCGATCTCGCCGATGCGGATCAGGTTCATCGCGGCGTGATGCGCGTGTCCCGGCCCCTTCAGCGCGGCGCCGAACCCGTCGGCGACGCCCAGCAGGACGTTGTCGATGGGCATGTGCGCCGCGATCCGCTCCGCCGCGCCAAGGCCGTTCTGGATCGTCAGAACCAGCGTGTCGTTGCGCAGCATGGGCGCGATGGCGCGCGCGGCCCCGGCCACGCCGCTGGCCTTGGTCGCGATCACGATCAGGTCGCAGGGCCCGGCCTCGGCGATGTCGGTGGTGGCGCGGATGCCGGTGACGGTGCGCTCGCCGCTGGCGCCCTCCAGCCGAAGCCCCCGGGCCTCGATCGCCGCGACATGCGCCGCCCAGGGATCGACGGCCCAGACCTCGTGCCCGGCCTCGCGAAACAGCGCGGCATAGACCGATCCCATCGCCCCGGTGCCATGGATCGCGATCTTCATGCCGGCCCCATGCGGTCGCGCGGCAGCCGGATGTCGAACCGGGCGCGCAGATCGTCGTCGACGGGGCGCGGGATATGCGCGGGGAAATGCGTGGCCAGCACCTCGCGCGCCCGCGCCCGCGCCGCGGCGCGGATGTCCGGCGCGCCGGCGGCTTCCCAGTCCTGGATCGGCCGGCGGTCGGCGAGGTCGGGATAGAGGAAATCCGAGGTCATGCGCCCGTAGGTCTGCGGATGGCCGAGGAAATGGCCCTCGCCGCGCACGGTCTGCGCGATCATCGCGGGGCACAGCGCCTCGGGCCCGGTGTCGATCGGGGCGAGGCTGCGCAGCACCGCGCCCAGCATGTCGTTGTCGATCACGTAGGCCTCGAACGACGCGCCCATCAGCCCCGCCTGCATCCCCGCCGCCTGGGTGATCAGGTTCGCCCCGGCCTGCGCCGCCATCGTCACCGACAGCGCCTTTTCATAGCCCGCCTGCGCATCTGCGGACTTGCTGTCGGTCGCGCCCGCGATGGTCGAGGAGGGCAGGCCGTAGAACCGCGCCATCTGCGCCGCCGCCGCCGTCAGCAGCGATTGTTCGCCGCTGCCGCCGGCCATCGCGCCGGAGCGCAGGTCGGTCACCATCGGCCGCGCGCCGTGGATCGCCGGCGTCGCGGGATTGGCCAGCCAGGCGATGACGAGGCCGGCGAGCGTTTCGGCGTTGGTCTGCGCGATGCAGCCCGCCAGGGTCACCGGGCTCGATGCGCCAAGCTGGCTGAACGTGTTGACCATGCAGGGAATTCCGGCCCGTGACGCGGCCACCAGAACCTCGGCCGCCGCGGGCGCGAAGCGCATCGGCGGGGCGACATGGTTGATGTTGAGCGACAGGAACGGCCGCGCCGCGAAGGCCGCGGCCGAGCCGGCGAGCGCATGG